>Ga0099797_100827_pt1 | contig 18215 bp, 5 predicted proteins | sample Uncmet_Sort48C_1_FD_89871 | JGI IMG/M metagenome (GOLD analysis project Ga0099797, IMG submission 89871) | Marine eukaryotic communities from CALCOFI LINE 67, Pacific Ocean - C012_Sort48C_1 | ecosystem: Environmental > Aquatic > Marine > Oceanic | place: Pacific Ocean: Monterey Bay | collected...
GACGGTGGGCCCCACCGTGGGATGCAGCAGCAACTGGCCAAATACGGACTGTTTTTAGGTGGAGCCATCATATTGCTGGGAGCGTTGAAGGCTGTGTTTAGTTTCGCGAGATCAGCGCCATCTGTGAAAAAATTCTTGGGGTTTTCGACAACAAACGGAAATCAAAGCAGCAGTGTTGTTGATCCAGGTGTCAGCAATAATGCCAAGCCAAGTGAGTCGCATTCTCTCGAGAAAAATAATTCCTCTCTGAACAATAATCCTTTGCCACCAGTGCATGAAACTCCACAGCCTAGGACCAATCACATTGTCGAACATGACCAATCTCCGAGGTCCGAGTCAGAGTCTGAAAATATCGTGAGGACTTCAGGAGACAGTGGGGCAGTAAGTGCCGAAGATACTAAAGCAGAAAACGGCGGCGGAGCTGATGTCACAAATGGGAAGAATCTTGACATGCCACAAGCTGCGGCATCACGGCAGGATGCACAAAATGAAAATGCGACCCATACCAGATCAGGTGAACTTCTGGCTGAAGCAAGTACTTCAAAAGGAGAAGCGTCCTCGCAACCAGATTGGGACTCGAAGCCAGTGGCAAAAGCGGCACCGGGCGTCGCATCCAAAAAATTGCCTGTCCCAACCACTTTGGACCCCAAGGAGCCTCACCCCACCTTGGATTTTCTCGCAACTGGCGATTCTGGAAAAGAGGCAACCCAGCCTCTGGAAGCCGTTGGCATGTCTGCGGAATCTCCAGTCGAGACAAAGATCACAAGTAACAAATCGACCAACAGACCGATAACGGAGGGCATCGGAAAAGACGAAGGAGCCGCTGAGGAGGCAAAGGCAGAAGATCATGGGAAAAAAGAAATCTCAGAAGCCAAAGGCGCAGAATCCAGGTTGTCAATGTTGCGCGAAATGGCAAAAGCATACGTTCAGCAGACGTTTGCAGAAGAAGACAGGCAGGAGAGGCTTGATTTTTTGGTTGGACATCGCAACCCTTTCAGATCCGAAATCAATCAGATGAAGGAGGATGGTGGAGACGCACTTGATTTCTCATGGGAAAAGATGCGCATACTAGAGGGGCGGGAAGCTTGTTTCCAAGATATGCACGCAATTGCGTTGGCCATCGCTCTTCAAGAAGAAAAAGAGTCTGACTGTCACTCTGAAGAAGACCAAGAAATTTTCTTCGAAAACAGAAAAGAAGCGACACCAAACAAAAAGAAGAAAAAAGAAGGAGAGGAGGAAGGAGGGGAAGAAGCAATGAAGAAGAAACGGAAAGAGAGGATCAAGCTGTTTGCAGCTCTCAAGTCGTTGAACCTCTCGGGCCATGATATCCAAACTGTAGGCGCGAAGGCTTTGGCGATGGTGTTGCCATATTTCGAGGGCTTGGCGGAGGTGAATTTATCCCAAATTCAGGACAGTCCCTTTAATTGGGGAATGAGTATCGATGCCGTCGAGATAATTGCCGATGCTCTCCCAAAAAGTCTCCAAAGGTTCTATCTTGCCAACATTTCCCTCGGCCCAAACGGCGCGAAAGCTTTTGCAGATGTGATGAAATCTTGGAAGCCTCTACATCTCACAGTGCTTGACCTCTCATGGAACAAGATCGGAAAGGTGGGTATTGAAGCGTTGCTAGATGTGGTCTATTCTGGGAAACTTTCAAGCCTAACGGAACTCAACCTCTCGAATATTGATATGCTTTCTGAGGACAACGTGATTATTGTGGAAATGTTGGACTCTGGATTCCTGCCGAACCTCGCGAAGTTAGACCTATCCGATAACAGTATCGGACAAAGCGGCGCGCTTCTTGGGGAGACTCTGCCGAAAATGAAGTCACTGCAGGTCCTAAATCTCAGATCGTGTGCTTTTGGAGATGACGAAGCTATCGCCATTCTGCGAGGTGTCTACAAGAATGAGAACTTCAAACATCCTGAGGGCGGTTCAAAGCAGGTTTCGGTGGATCTGAGGGGTAATGACACTTCATTGGTCCTTGTTTTAAACGATCCCAACATTTTAATGGACCGTGCTGCTGGTGCTGATAACCCCGAGGCTTTTGAGGCAACAATGGAGGAGATGGTAAGCGACGGCGCCCTGAGAATCCGCCTTTTTCGAGGAGGTGCCAGAGGTGAAGTCGCCAGCGCTATCGCTAAAGCGGTCACGACAACCAAACTCAGTATCAAGACCATTGATCTATCGTACAACGAGATCGGAGATGAAGGGGCCACCTCGCTCGCAATGGCTTTGGTTGACAATGTTGGGATCATGGAAGTGGACCTCAAGGGCAACAACATAAGCGACTATGGCATCGAAACAATCGCGAATATCATTGTGAGCAAACGTCCAAAAACCAGAGAACTATTTCTTGATCTTTCTTGTAATTCGATAAAAAAGTTCTATATTCCAGCCGAGCGGACCAGATTTGATAAAGTCAAGCAATACATACAAAAGACTGTGCAGGAAAGCCATTGCGGTATGCAAGTTTATGAGACTGGCGACGTATATTTTGGCACTCTTGAAAACCATTTGCCGCATGGCTACGGCGTAATATTTTACTCTGATGCGAATTCTGATGGGAGGAGTGAGTATCAAGGGTTTTGGTTTCGTGGAGTGATACAGGGGAAGGGGACGTTATTTCGGAACGATGGAAGCGTTTATGAAGGGATGTGGTATAATGGTAAGCAAGACGGATATGGGAGACAGACATTGCCTGATGGTTCAATTTATGAAGGCGGGTGGCGAAAAGATATGCGACACGGAAAAGGCTCAGATACAAAGCTTATGTGTAAGTTTGACCCTTCACCTTTTATGGGTCATGATCATCAGCGCTTTGATATGGAATGTTATCTCGGTCGTTGGGTTCATGGTAACCGGCATGGTTGGGGTGAGGAGCACCGGACGTCGGAAAGAGAAGCGGAATCTTTAACTAATAGCAGATATTGGTACGTGAGATACAGTGCTGGTGTGTTGAAACAACAAAGGCCAAACGGCGCCCTATTTGAACGAGAATCGGCTGAATCTGAATCGGCGTTTGACGAAATTTATCATATGCATTTCATAAAAGACAAGAAGCTGCCTTGCAGACTACGTTGGGAAGACCCAAAATTAAAAGTAACTCTGGTTTAAGAAAAACGCGCTTCCAAACCTGACAGGTAGGATTGGTAGTCACCAAGAGGCAGACGAAGCAGACTCAATGATAACCATTTTCCGGATCTCGCAGAGTTTTGTTGTGGTCTGTCGAAAAGCAATGGTGCCGTAGAGGCTGGCGCATAGTTGGATTTGAATCAGAAGGGAAGTGGATCAAAAATAAGCCGGCTCTTTTGCATTTCATTTTTGGAAGAAAGGCTCCCAGTTGGGCAGCACAGTAGGCAGTGTATCGTTTCGCAGTTGGGTGACAGCCATTAGGGTGATACATAGGCTCAGAGGAGATGCAGATATGACTGATTGATCTGACTCAGCAATTGACATACCGTGACTGTCTCAACAAATCAGAATAGGATGGCGATTCACTTTTGTCTCTATTCTGTTGCTGTCGTATATGTGAAGTGTCACAGATTGCAAATCATCATTCCCGAAATTACGGCGCAGGTCTTCATATAGCCGGCGAATCATGTCCCAATGGTAGTGCTTCATGTGATGTGGGTGGCGAGTTGTGTAAAAAGGTTGCAGCGTTGTCCTTTTATATTTTCATTTACAAATTATTTTCAAATCGGAAAAATTGAAGCTCTGTTTGAAATAGCACAGTAAGTCTGAGCTTTGTCATCGTGCCATTTAGTGACAGTCTGCCGTCGACGTATTTCTATTTTGGATCTTTTCACGATGTGAGTTGTTGACTGTGGATCAGTTGTGTCGTCATTGTTCAGCAACGAGGTTTTTAAGGATCTAAGTCTGGAGGTTCCTGCATTGACATGTTGAGTCTCGAGAAATTGTCCTACAAAAATTTAGTATAAACTTATCTGTTGAAGTCAAATGATTCCCTGTTCAGAGTTGTAGCCGTTTCGTGTAAAGTTAGAGTAGTTGAGATTCAGATGGTAACTTTCTGAGTGATTCTAGATTCCCGAAACGGTTGGTGTGTATTTCAGGTTGCGTATGATATCATGTCCCTCTGAATCTCCTGTATCAAGACCTTCATTAAAATTTCGTCTAATGATTTGCTGCTATTGATCGACCGATGTATCTGTCAACTGAGTCGTATCGTATTGTAATTTGTCCAGTCGTGTTTTTCTTTTTCATTTCAGTATGTGAGTCTCAGATCCAGGAGCGCAAAGCCGGGATTCTTTCGAATCATGTCCAGGTGGGTGATTCGATTCTGAATTTGAGAGATATTGCTAGCAAGACTCGAGGTAGTTTCAGTCTTCAATGATATGGTAATTGTTTTCCAGTTTGAGTTTTCGTTTTTCGTACATGGTGCTATTCTTTTTCAGGAAGTCATGTGACAAGCTAATTTGAAAGTCAGAGTGTATTGTTCTCCTCAGAAAGAGGTATACAGTCAGTTGGTTAGAAGTTCCAAAGTAACAGCTCGGATTCATACTCGGTGTTCATCTAAAATTTGTATTGCGATTGGGTCAAGTGCAGGAGTGTCTGTTGGATCCGAATCGGAATGGATTCGGAGCCGAACGATGATGACACGAGAATCTGAATTAGTTGAAGCACGAGCGCAAATGTATATCATGCAAAGGGGTAGCAAGCGAAGCGTTTTTTTCAAAAACGAAATCATATCTAGGGCAGTAAAGTCTATGGGGCCATTGAAGCGCGTTTCGAAACTCGAGCGGGGCGAAGCATTCCTAAGGCATTTTGAGGCGTCAGGAATTAAATGTGCGATGCGTTTTTGAGAATGCGAAGCGTTTTCCAATTTCGCGAATTCAGAGGTGAAATATCACAACAAAGAATTCGTATATAGGAGCACGATTGCAAACAGACGCATAGTGATATCAGATATGATTCCTTTAGGCTCTCGTGGCCTTGGAGGTTGAACACGGTGAGCAATCAGACACACCAAAATGGAGTCAGCGGGCAATGTCATATAAGTTGAATCTAACGTGACCCAAAGCGTAAGCGCCTTGTATGAATCATATCGGTATGTGCGACATAATGTAAGCGTTTAGCTGGCTTAAAGTTTTTTGTTTCACAAAATTGATGATCAGATATTTGTTCACGATTTTTCAAACTTTACAGGCTTTGTCATGTCATTTCTGTGAGCATTCAATTTTCGTAAAAAGTCAAACCATTGATATTCTCTCTGTCGTTCGCGTTTGAACGGCTCGGATTTCTATTCACAAGTATTATAATTGTATACCGTCATTATTCGCCATGCCGATGTTGGTTGCTCCCAGTGTGTCGCCGACCGGTTCCTCCGTGACATTGAGTCATCTCTCCGGTGTCATTGTGAGTCTTGTCAAGAAGATCTGGCCAATGGAACACTCGTTCATCGACGTTTTGAATCCTGGCAATATTCTCCCCTATTTGCAGCGTGTTTCGCAAGGAGTCAAAAACTACGGATCGCAATCGATTTGTAGCGAGACGGTCACGGAAGTCAAAAGCAGCAAGGAAGAGGGAGCAGGCAGCAAGGAAGAGGGAGAAGGCAGCAAGGAAGAGGGAACATGCAGCAAGGAAGAGGGAACATGCAGCAAGAAGGAGGGAGAAGGCAGCAAGAAGGAGGGAGCAGGCAGCAAGGAAGAGGGAGAAGGCAGCAAGAAGGAGGGAGCAGGCAGCAAGGAAGAGGGAGAAGGCAGCAAGGAGGAGGGAGCATGCAGCAAGGAAGAGGGAGCATGCAGCAAGGAGGAAGCAGCACACAGCGCGGGGAAGGCCGAATGCTTCAAGAAAGAAATCGAATGGAACAAAGTTTTCCGAAAAGCAAGACGCTACTCAACTCAGATGCAAAACACTACTCAACAGACCACTCAAAATACAAGTCAATCCCGATGGAAGTCCTGGCTGACTGAACGGTTCAATATGAAGGTCCTCGCATTTTTGTTCCCCACAGTGACACCTGAGGAGCCCACATTGACACCTGAGAAGAAGTTGACCAAACTGGTCGATGAGGTTGCGTCACAATTCAAACCTTCTCTAAAACTTCGACAAAAAGTAGGCAGCGCAAAGGCTCAGGACTATCTTGACCACTGCAAGAAACAACTGAAAAAAGAAGGACCGCTGTTCACAATTCAGTCACAAGGAAGGAAGGAGCTCGGCTATCGTAGCCTTAGGGTATGTGACTTTTTCAGATATTGATGGGGTCTGTCCTAGACATTACCAAATTGGCGCAGTCCTAGAAGTCAAATATTCCGAAGAACATGATTGTGAAGCTTTCAGGAGTGCCACTGCGTAAAGTACCTGCGAACCCGCGGTAATGAGTGACAGTTTCAAAGACTCAAAGACGTTTTTTGAATCTTTTGTTTTCAATGCGGCAAAATTCCATTTGAAATAGTGAGACAAAACCCATCGCGTCATGTTGTCATCGGCGTATTATTGTAAAAGCGTTGGTGACGTCATGTGGTTGATTGAGTTGAGTCAGTCTGAATTGAATTTCCAGCAGTAAGATGATTCTTGAGAAATTTTCGTACGGTACAGTTTAAATTTAATTGCTGAAGGCATTGCAAAACTCAATGCTCATTCAATATTTTCCGAGTTGCAGCAGTAACCGTTGCATCCATGTACCCGTCAGAACTCCAGTGCCATTCGATAAGGGCATGTGCAAGCCGCAGTTGTGTTCGTTCTTTTTCCTTTTGGTTTTTGGTAAAGGTATCACTTCGCTTAGTAATGGTTTGTTTGTATTTCGGTTTGCGTCTTCTAGCGTTGCGTTTAGGCTTTGAGCTTCTATGAATATGATTTATCTTTGCAGTATTTCGAAAGTAGTATGACATACCAGCGGCTCTGTCGAAAAAGACCTTCGTTGTTTGCATGAATGAGCGTTCAGAGGCGCGTTTGTGACGAAAGACTCTCTCTTCTGCTGGGTTTTCCAGTGCCAAAAACCATGATTCACATGCTTCTTGTATCCCATTCTGCAGGCTAATTTTAGTTACAGACAAAGGTTGGAAGTGACACGCTGTCGCTCAACATAAGGTGGCTTTGTTGTTCGACCCTTTTCTTTGGCCTGGTATTCACCGTGGCTTCGAGGTGCTCTTGATTCTCCTTTTGCTTGGAGTTTGCTTTGAGTAGCACTTTAGAGTTTGAGAGCTTGGAGTTTGATCCACGAGAGAAACCATTTTCGAGGAGACATCTTAGGTCTTAGTTCATGAGATTAACTGTGAAGGTACATATTGGCTGGTGATATAGTATACTTTGCTCGTAACTGGATTTGCCTTGGTGAGGAGTTTTTGGCAATTTGTTTAAGTAGTGTGTGCTGTAAGTGGGTACTTTCACTTATTCTCCAGGTGACGAGCATTTGTGTTTGTCGCTAGAGTGGTTAGTTTACTAACGCTCGAAAGCAAAGCTTGGGAGAAGTGTGAGGCTTTTAGCTGTAAGTGTTATAAGTGTTTAGCTTAAGTTTTTCCAAAGGCTGGCTTTCGTTCCTTCCTCCACTTTGTCGCCTTTGTGGTTGGATAGGAAGAGACTGGAATTAGTATTTCCTAACAATCCAGTTGTGCACTTCCAAGATTTTTGAGGTGCTGTTTGTGGTGTAAGATTATTCCATTTATTCATTCTTTTCAAAGTTTTCTGTTGCTGACTGAGTTGCATTATCGTTGCGAAAGCCGATTTGCAAGAAATCTCAGGTGACAAAGTGCCAGCAACAAAAGTTATACATAAAAGTTTTACAGTATCTTTCGCTTGATATCTTCTTTCAATCTTTTGATTGGCATTGCTTCAGTAGAAGCTCTTTATTCTTTTCGTTTTAGTTTGGATTTTTCATCCTGTGTTTGTGGATTGGATTCAGCCAATCTTTGTCCGCATTAATGGATACCACTGAAGACGTCTGGGACGACTACTACAACTATTTGCGCAGGGTTACCGGTAAAAACGCCTGTATCCAGAACTGTTCTAAGCGGGGTTGCCAGAGAGGTGCTAGCTGTGGCTTCTCTCATACCGACCCTCGTAACTGCGAAGCCAAACCGAAAAACTCTTGTCCGCCGGGAGTTGGACCGAAGCATCACCCTGGTTCAAAGGTGCCAATCGGTATTGCGAATCAATCACGCCAAGGACCTCCTCCTGCTCCGTCTGTCCCAGCATTGCAAGGGCAAGCCAACGCTATGGCTCCTGCACAGAATCAAGGTGTTATTGTGGGGTATGTTCCTAACCAACAGCAAGGAACCCAGATGGCGCAGTTCGGACAACAAGGGAATCAGTTTGGTACAGGACAAACGCCTGCAAACTCCCCTGTTATTGGACCGCAAGCCCCTACTTGTCTCCAATCAAATGGTGCTATTTTTGGTTTGGATGCACATGATTTGGGTACCAGCGCAAAGCTGCCTGCAGTGATGTTCAATGGTCGCGGTTTTCCGGTAGGTACCGTTTTGAAGAACATTCCTTCTCCTCAAGTTGTTATTCCATGGTCGGGTTGTACTGATTACAAACCATACAGCCTGTCTATTCCGGGGTTTATGATGGGTTTGCTCCACGTTCCGGCTGACAATGCTTTGGTTGACTTTAAGTCTTCCGTGTCCAGTGATGGAACCTTCGTTGGACAGCGTCCGTATGCAACGAAATATCAATTAACGTTGATTCCGAAAGTTGCCCCGGGATTGCAGGACATCCTCGACAAAGTTCTTTTTCTGGATTACGTCAACAGTGCCATTGCTAAGGAAGCCCTCCCTGAACCTGGACAAAACCTCGCTGTTCTCGGCGCCAATGTCGACACGGAGTTGCAGTTGGATCAATACAAGGATAAGCTGCCAAAGTTTTTGGAGATGGCGGCACAAGGGCTGAAAGACATCCCCTCGTTCTTTGAGGCAATGAAAGGCACCAAAGAGGAGATGCTGGTAAAACCCGAATTGTCTATGATGAAGAGCGACATTCTGGAAATGCGTCATGAGATGCAGGAGTCTCGGATTGCAACCAGCCATGCGATCCAGGGAATGGCGCAGGTTTGCTCTCAGATGTCCACGTTGATGGCGACTCACCTCAGTGGTGGTTTGGCTGGAACTAATCCTATGGGTGGAGGACAATTTGTTCAAGGCACGGCTCACGGCGATGTACAGTTTGGGAATGGTGGAAATGGTGGTTTTGGAAATTCTGCTGGTGGTCCTAACGCGCTTCAGTCTGGAAATATGTTTCCTGGTAGTCACAATGTGGGTATTTTGGGTCAGAACACTACCCTGGGAGAAGTTCCTGGTCCTGCGGATGGCCAGCAGGTGAATCGTGCTTACCTCAAAGGTGGACACCTCTATCATTTGAATCCCAACAATCCTGCGAATAAGGATCCGAATCGCAGCAATCAGTTCAACAACAACCAGTTTGCCAACCAGAACAAGCAGAATGATGGTAAGCAAGTTTTCAACCCTCTGGCGGGTGGCATGGGTGGTGCGAAACGTGCTCGTCAAGATCTTCCTGGAGTATTTGATGAAGATCTCATTGCTGACCAGAATAAGACCTACATGTTCCGTAACCATGGCAGCATCTACAAGCAATTTATGGTCATGGTGCAACAGGCCTGGCAAGAGGCTTGGAGCAATGGTTTTAAGATTGCTCACACCAGTTTGACGCTGAAATTGGACCAGTGGGACTCTTATGCGCAGCATTTGAAGGATATCATCAAGGTGCAGCTCCAAGGTTCTCAGAAGCTCCTTTTGTCCTCCCGTGTGAAGAATGCTTTGGTCAACCTGGGTGCTTGTTCTGCTCGTGGTGGTTTTGGTGCTCTGTTGGAGAGAATTGGGGATACTGTGGATGGTTTGTTGGATGATGAATCGGCCTCCATGTATGCGCTGAAAGAAGTACTTATGGAGACCATGGTTTGGACCACAAACTTCGAGAATCCGAACACTACCGTCGATAAGGTGATTGAGTTGCTGCAGGTCCGTAAGGACACGCGCGCTGCCAACGACACAAGGTCTGATGAGCAGATTCAGGCACAAAGGAGAGCGGAAGCGGTTGCATGCATCGCAATCTTTCATCTCAAAGACAAGCTCCTCGATAGACCCAATGTGTCTGGAGCAACTGGAATTAATACCGTTGGTACGGCGGAAAACAGTGCAGCCAACTTTGCATTCAGTCAGTCCTTGAACCAAGGAAACCAAGGAAATCCCATGGATGCGACGTCTGGAAGCTTGTTTCCTAAAGCTTCTCCTGGTTTGATTCCGGATGGTGTAACACCCAATCGTAAGACTGGTTTGCTGCCTGGGGGCATGTCTGCTTCTACCAAAGCCAGTTCTGTTGATGGTGCGCCTGTGTTTCCGTTTCCTGGAAATGCTCCTTCTCCGACACAGCTGGCTGCTAATGCTGCTCGTTTTGCTCGCAATCCAGCATATGGTCCAAATGGTCAAGTGGGTGGCTCTTCGTCTTCTACTGCAAGATTCCCTCCTCCTGCAGCTGGTTCTAATGGCGGTTTTCAGTCCTGTTACTCTGGAATGTTTGGCGATATCAATTTCAACAGACAGAATATTGCCCCGGTTGAAGAAGATGAGGATGATGGTGGTGAGATCAGTGAAGCGAATTTTAGTGAAGAGTTTTGAAGTCAATGGTAGAAGTTTTATCTAGAGAAGAGAGAAAATGGTCTTCGGATCAAGCTGCTGTACAGTCGCAAGAGGAGTTTTGGGATTTGTCAGTGAATATTTGGGAAGTTTTGAAGTTCTTTGTTTTAGATGTACCTCCGTCAGTGAAGTCTTTGAGACCTACTCTTCTACAAGAACTTTTTCTGAAAGGTGTGCCTATTTGGAATAGGAATGCGCATCTTTTCCAGATCAAGTTGCTTTCTGCATATGTTCTCAAATTTCTAAAAGAGCTTTTGGCTCACTCATCTGGAGTTGCTTGTGATTCTCTTCAGGCTTCTCAGTATGGTGATGAAGCTAAAGGTGCTAAGAGCTGCCAAATGAACCTTTCTAAATACCAGAGGGCGAAATCAGTCCTAAAGAAAGTAGTACAAGTCAGGAGTAAAGTACTATTTGCTCACAACCTTCGTTCTAGTGATGGGCCATGCAAACGATGTACACTGCTTGCGAAAAGTTGTAAATGTGAAGTGTGCTTGAGTTTTAATGTGTCTTCGAGTGTCAGAACAAAGGATGGAGTTACGGGATTTATGGCTCCTTCATTGAGAAATCTAGCGAAAAGTGCTTTTGCGATCTGTGAGTCTTGGTCTGTTCAGAAATCACAGGAATACGACTTGGCCATAAGGTGGCTAGATCGTGCTATCTTTGTTCTCTACATATATTTGAGTGAATGTCGACGGTTAAGAAACCTGCTGAAGAAGAGTATTTTTCTGTCGACAATATTTGGAGGCTTTTCCAATAATTTCTTTTGCCAAAAGAGCTGTGCGCGCACTGGTATGGGGCCGAGTGAGTGTATTTATCTTGCTTTTGATCCACTGAGCTCTAGAAGTTACATTGGTCAAGCCAATGAGTCCAATTCGAGGGTCCGGCAACATTGGAAGAAGAGTATCGCTGACGGGTCATGTGAGATATTCTATGCTCGCAATGACATAAGCAGACTTCTCTTTGTGCCTTTGATTGTCACGGATGGGCTGCCTCAGATTGACAGAATTGAACGAGAGAGCATCGAACGACTAGCAATTTTTATGCTGCAGCCGACGGAAAGTTCACAACTTGCGAATAGACCGCCACCGAAGAGCAGTATCATACTTTGTCGTCGTATCAATGCCAGTTCTTCTCCGAAGAAATGGATCCCGCCTAAATCCCATTCTCCAGGGATATGGCAAGGACCTTGGGTCCATTTCCAGTCCAAGAAGTTCTTTCTCCCGAATGTACACAAAATCAATTTGGTTTACCAGATTGGAGCAGAGCAGCGATCTCGCATTATCAGTCGTCTCTCCCAGAGACTAGAAACCGTGAATGATCGTGATGCCAGAGTATTGCGTTCAGCAACGGCAGAACAGCTCGAACGTTTAGTTGAGCTAGGGAGAACCCTTTTAGCAGCTGGGCACTACAATATTCTGGTAAAGAATATTTCGCTTGTCGTGGGTGTTCAGTTTGATCGTCTTCTCTCGAAGAAGGTCATTTCGCTAAGACTACCGATTGTTAAGCAGTCGAGGTCGATGCATACGTTGTGTACGCAGATTGCCCAGAAGTTGAAGGGCGATAAAGAATGCACTGGCGCGTTTGTGTTAAATGTGCATTCAGTGAAAGGACCCACGGCACAAGAAGCTTTTGCTTCTTCTAGAGAAGAACTCAACAGACCAGTTTTTCCTAGAGGAGTGTGTGTTTGTAGCAGATTTCTAGACTCCAGGTTTCGTTATCCAATTGGCCGCTCTTATCAGATTCCACAGAGTGAAAAACGTTTTCCTTTTCATGCAAAAGGCATGCCTGAGGACCTGCCCGAGCAGAAGAAGTTTTGGGGGACAGGAGTCTCACCTCTTTTGAATATCTGTCCGCCTGTTCATGGTGAACCTGAGCTATTTTCAGACCATCATTTGTCTACTAAACATGTCTATGCGAATTTGGAGAATGTTTACTTTGGTTCTGACAACTGCTTACGTAGGGACTGTAGTTATGGTTCTCTTCGTATCTCTAAGAAATTTCGGCTTAAGGCTCACAAGTCAGTTCGTGCAGTCTTGAGAGAATTACCTGGCTCGAAATCAAGAACCTTTCGAAAATTGGTGCAAAAAGTATGTTTTTCTGAGCAAGAAGGTGTTAAAACTTCCGAGGTTTTTGACATTGAGAAAATGAATTTCTTGAGGCGTTACTTTTTCATTACGGAGATCGACAAACAAAAAGACCACAAATTGCCCCTCGTGGTAATTTGCCCGCATTTGTATAACATTGACCTTTTCAAGGGTCACGACAAGACTTACAGTTTTGTAAAAGGATTTGCGAGATACGAAAACGACCATCGTTTCTGGGACCTCCCGAAACAGATCCAAACCAGCATACCAATTGATCTTCAGAAACATCGCACAGCCACGCTTCGAAAAGCACCAAAATTCCGCTCATTAGAGTTGCAGGATATGATCTATCCATTTCAGACTGATGAGTATGGAGATTGGCATTTAGAAGTGGTTGTGGGCCAGCACTTGGCACTTCAGACACCTGTGTCTTTTGAGAAACGCTACGAAGCGCGCCCAGTCACCAACTCGATTGGCAACACATATAGTCTCCTATATATGTACGCCGGGAAGGTGGTCAACTTTCTCATGACTCAGCTCACGCCGAAAACGGTGTATTTTTCGCCAGAGGACTTTTGTCATACCGTTGACAAGGTCAATCTCCAGGTGCAGAAGTTTGTTTCGGAGTCTGAGCTCGGATTTCGACCTCCTACCGATGTACGTCTCGATGCCATTCAAGCGGACATCAAATCACTTTTTGTCGAAGTTCCGACAGCTGGTGCTGAAGAGATCCTCAAAGTCCTTCTTTTCAGAGCTACAAAAGGGAATCAGTTGAACTGGATCAGGTTACAAAAACATGCTAGATTTTTCAGATCCAAATCTGGTATGACTCTGAGGACGACAGCGAATCAAAGAGCGGTTGATAGATCGACTGTCAAGTTCGAGAAAGAACGCCCTGATCCTAGGTTTTACTATAGTTTTCGTGCTGTGGATTTGATTACTATAGTAAAGCACAACTTTGAGTTCGGATATACAAGGTTTGCTGCTGCCGTATGGAAGCAGCGCCTTGGCTGCGCCATAGGCGGTAGGATGTCCGAAGCGGTAAGCTCGGTGTATGCCAAACGTACCGAATGTGCAGCCTACCTCGCCATAGTGGCCACGGTACCGCGTAGACTAGTCGATGACTTATTGGTGTTGTTTTTTGAGCACATGATTAGGCGTGAGACGGTTTTAGAAGCCTGGCATTCGGATTTTTACCCTGGGCTTCAGCTCAAAGTTGATCCCTTGGGAATCCCCTCACAGGATGACCAGAGAGAAATGATCTATGTTGGCAGTTTCCTTTCGAAAATTACTTTGCAGAATGCCCAAGGGCTGACTTTTGATTTGTTAAAAGTGGTGTCAAGAGAAGTTTCGGTGGTTGATTCACGCTCGTTCCGTTCAGAGCAGATGTCTGCGCGCTATATTTTTGGAATTATGGTCAATCTCACTAAAAGATCTAATACTCTAGGTTGGGCTCTTGCTGGAAAAACTTTGTTGGAAAATTTGAAAAAGCAGTGTATGGAACGACTATATCCGATGAAGGTGCACAACCTTGCCTTACTGAAGTTTGCGGAGAAGTACGAGTGGCACTATGCCAAGAGTATGGGGATTGGATGACACAGCTGAAGGCGGCATGTTTTTATTTGATAAGGGCATGTGCAAGCCGCAGTTGTGTTCGTTCTTTTTCCTTTTGGTTTTTGGTAAAGGTATCATTTCGCTTAGTAATGGTTTGTTTGTATTTCGGTTTGCGTCTTCTAGCGTTGCGTTTAGGCTTTGAGCTTCTATGAATATGATTTATCTTTGCAGTATTTCGAAAGTAGTACGACATACCAGCGGTTCTGTCGAAAAAGACCTTCGTTGTTTGCATGAATGAGCGTTCAGCGGCGCGTTTGTGACGAAAGACTCTCTCTTCTGCTGGGTTTTCCAGTGCCAAAAACCATGATTCACATGCTTCTTGTATCCCATTCTGCAGGCTAATTTTAGTTACAGACAAAGGTTGGAAGTGACACGCTGTCGCTCAACATAAGGTGGCTTTGTTGTTCGGCCCTTTTCTTTGGCCTGGTATTCACCGTGGCTTCGAGGTACTCTTGATTCTCTTTTTCTTTTGCTTGGAGTTTGCTTTGAGTAGCACTTTAGAGTTTGAGAGCTTGGAGTTTGATCCACGAGAGAAACCATTTTCGAGGAGACATCTTAGGTCTTAGTTCATGAGATTTTCCGAGTTGCAGCAGTAACCGTTGCATCCATGTACCCGTCAGAACTCCAGTGCCATTGATTTCAGTCTTTTTTTATAATTTAATTAGGCGTTTCATATGGGTCTCACAAGTCGTATTTTTAAACCTTTTTTTTTTTTTAAGTCCTATAATGCATTTTCAAAGCACATTTACAACATGCACAGTATTTGACATAATTATGACAGACATACGATAGACCTCAATTATCTTGACAACTCTTCGCAACCACTACGATAGTATCGTCAGTTTCTTCCCACTCTAAACTCTATTAAATTGAGACAAAAGAGGTAAAAAATAGTTCTAAATTGAGACGAAAGCCAGAAATAGTTCGCCGGACACCGTTGAAGCAACCAACGTGACAAAGGCAGCTGTAGTATTCTTTTGATATTTACTTTTAGTCTAGCGAAACGGTACCGTCACAACCGTGCGGAATCATTCGGAAAAAGGAAAACGTCAAGGCTTGAAGAACCAGGTCGTAATTTTAAATTTTCAAAATTGGCATTCAAAACATTGAGGAACCTCAGTTCATCCCAAATTGGCATTCCTGTTCAGTGTTCATCCAAAATGGCGCGAGAATCAATCGGAGCAATAGCGCAAACATATGTCATGCGGTTCTCATTGTCACATATCATGTATGATAATCATATGGGGCGCACGAACTTAAGCGAGGAATTGGAAAAAATCGAAATCATAACTGGGGCAGCATTGAAGTATGCAGAAATGATCTGAATCGGTGCGCAGAAGTCTCATGAGAGGGCTCGCGGATAACAGGGCATCCGGTATGCAAGCAGGTGCATGACATGGTATTACTTAACGGGCATCCGGTATGCAAGCAGTTTCATGGTACTACAGGGCGCTCGGTGTGCGAAGCGTTACGGTTTTCTGATTTCTGTCTCTGACGCCTCATAATCGAATTTCAAATCCCTATTGAGTCTTCGTTTTATTCACTCTTGATTATGATATCCTATTTTCCAGGGGTGATAATCTCAAACTTATATCTCAAAGATCGAGTTAGATCTTTGTCAGAGGTGTACCAGCATTGCAGCGACTGAAATTTTCAGCGACTGAAACACGATTTGCACAGTTGTGCGTCTCTTTTTACGTTCACATTTATGGTTACAATCCGTCCTGCATTCCATTTTACGTCCGAGTCTATTCTTCTAACAGCGGAGACCAATAGAGAGAACAGGTGTCAGTGAGAAAAAAACAAAAAAATCGAAGACGAAAAACAGAATTTCAAGGCGAAAGACAAACATAAAAGAAAAAAAGAACAGGTAAGTGAAGGAGCGACAGGGAGGTGAAAAGTCACACAATGACGGTTCTTCACTGTCACAATCTTCACCTGCTATCATTTGTCAGCAGGTTTGCCGCCTACACTGCATCCTTTCACCAAGCTGCGTCTGGTATCAGTAAAAAACTTGCAACTGGAAAAAAAGAAACGGAGGTCCTGAGCAAGATTACGAAGTTTATGCCCATTGCCGATGACGAAGACGAATTCAAGGAGGACGAGTTTCCATACGAGGAGGGTTTCGGCCCCATTTCTAAGAACGATAATCATCCTGTCCCCATCATCAAGAATGGGGGGCTTCGTGACGGAAAACACGAAACACGTTCCAAGATCGGAGACTGCTCGTATCACAAAAAGAACGGAGACTGTAAGAAGCCAATGGCAAAGAAGAAGAAGGAACTCGACAAGAAGGACAAGAAGAAACTCGAGGAGCTTAGACTGCTTAGTGAAAACATGGAGAATCTTTTTGAAAAATTTAATAGACTCAGGGAGCCTCGTAGGAAAATGGAAACTCTCAATCACAATTTTCGGAAAACTATAGAGTTTGCTGGCAGCAATGCCGGTATCTTCGAAGGAAGTACCCTCTGCCCATGGGAGACACCTGCGTCAGAAATTCCATCTGCGGCCGTAGAATCATCTGCATCAGCAGGGTCGATAGTTTTTGACAGTTTCGTCACGCTCATTACTACTTCGCTTAACCAGAATCGTCATCCAAATAGTACTGATGCTGTAAACTCCAAGGAGGGACTCCCAGGGCTAGAAAAGAGTCTGCAAGTCGATCGGACAGACGGGAATTTGGACGGGACAAAGATTTCCAAATCTCACAACAACTACATCAAACGAGCCAGCCACATTTTAAAGAAAATGGAAAACACCGAAAAACGTCTCAACGAAGTAGATTTGTCTAAAATACAACTGTCAGACGTGGAACGTTTCAATCGTAGACTGTTTGAAGGTGGAAGGGGCGACAAAGAAAGCGACAAAGACAGCGCCGGAGAAAACTCGGAGGGGGTGGTGGGAAGAGTCTTATTGAAATCAGTGATTCAAGTCATGAATAAAAACGTAGAAGAAATAAAAGACGTCTGGAGTTTTTCCCAGTCGAGTTTTCTTCCTTCCCAACAGTTATCCCAGTCGAGTTTTCTTCCTTCCCAACAGTTACACTTGACAAAACATTTCTCCACGTCTCATCCAACCTCTGCGGAAGTGTTACAGTTACAGCAACGCCAGATGCCAAGTTCGCAGAAGCTGACACTCTCGCAACTTTCTGCGCACCAATTATTGTTACAGCAACGCCTGACGCAGAGTCCGCCAAAATTGATGCTTTCTCAACTTTCTGCGCACCAATTGCTTCAGCACCAACAGACGCCTACTGCCAGCATTTCGTCAAGTAGTAGCCCTCCTAGCTCTATTCCCAGCAGTTCTTCCACCACTCCACGCCCCAGTATTGCAGACCCATCTGAAATTGCTGACACTAGAAGCAACACTGTGGATCAGACGATTGCGAAGCACTTGGACAATGATGTGAAAGAGCTAGAAGACCTCCAAAAAGAACTGAAAGACCTAGTCTTTACGACTGATCATGAAGTTTTCGGTTCTAGTCAAAAAAAAGAAGAAGCCCCTTCACGTGCTGTAGGAGGAGGCAAAAAAACAGAACAGATTCAAAATGAAAAGCCAGAAGGAGCAGCAAAACCAGAAGAAAATGCAGCAGAACACGAAGCAAAGCCAGGAGAAAATGCACCAGAAGCAGGAGCAGCAAACCCAGAAGAAATCACAAAAGAACACGAAGCAAACCCAGCAGAATCACAAAATAAATTTCCATTCAAGAAAGAAGAGATCGGGCCAGCAATTTCGAAGATGTTCGCACAATACGAGAAAATTGTGAAGACTTATTCTGACGTCAATTTCTTTTATTCCAGCATTCCTAGTCAGAACATCGACGACAACATAGAAGACTACGCAGCCATCTACTCTTCGGCCAACACTCTCGCTCGCGCCTTGCGGGAGCCTTCTGTCGTGACCGCGA
>Ga0099797_100828_pt1 | contig 18204 bp, 17 predicted proteins | sample Uncmet_Sort48C_1_FD_89871 | JGI IMG/M metagenome (GOLD analysis project Ga0099797, IMG submission 89871) | Marine eukaryotic communities from CALCOFI LINE 67, Pacific Ocean - C012_Sort48C_1 | ecosystem: Environmental > Aquatic > Marine > Oceanic | place: Pacific Ocean: Monterey Bay | collected...
GGCGGGTAAGTTGAACTATGACGGCACGGCAGTGACGGCGACTGGAGCTGAGTTGAATTACTTGGACATAACGAATGTTGGTACCTCCGAGCCAACTAAAGCGGTGACAGCAGACGGTAGTGGTCACGTCGTCTTGTCGTCGAATTTGAATGCGAATGGGGATACTGTGATCGGAGATGCCGCTACGGATAAATTGACGGTGAGTGGGAAAACTGTTTATTCCCCGGTTTCTCCGAGTGCAGCCCCGTCGATAACGCTTGAACCAGGGTCGGGTGGAGGTACATATTTTGAAATTGCTGATACTGTTGGTACTGTCTCTTTATCTCTTGGTACCGGTAGTGTGGTTCACGGTCAGATTATTTATGTTAGGAATAAGGACGGTGAAGCAACATCCAACGTAGTAATTCCACCTGGTAAGACCGTTATGTATATTTTTGATGGTTCCAGTTGGCAGATGGTCGAAGATACCACTGCCCGACGCCGGCGGTTGTTGAACGATGGAGATCATGTTCGTGTGAGTGATTATTCGGCATTAGAAGCTACTGTAGGTAAACTTGAGCGACTGATGGATGGCCAAACCAAGGCGTTCGATACCGAAAGACGTGAACTTAAACAAATCATGTTTTGCTGCACTATTGTCGGCATGGCCATGTTCTTGGTTATTGTCGCCTTAGTAGTACGGTTGCTTCGGTCTAGCAAGGATCAAGCATCAAAATTAGTGGTGGAAGCATGCGGAAACGCTTCGTCGGCGACGCGCGCGCCTTTAGTCGACATAAATCCAGTCAAACGAACAAACTTGAACGAATAAAAACTCCCTAGGGGACAAGAAGGAGAGTTACAAGCAGACACATAGAATAATAGGTAACAACTAAACTAGTATGATAAACTAAGCGCATGCCGTATCTACACAGGGTACACACTCCTTTGCGTTCCTAACGGCGACACCTGCAAGGTTAGTACCCACATCATCAGAGCTTACTGGCTTCTTCCTCAAGATGTCGACGGCGGGCAGCGTCTTTCGCTGCTCTCACATCGCTGGGCATTTCATTGTCCAGCAATCCATGGCCTTGTTTTGTCCTTCCACTAAAATATTTCGGAGCGCAGACCACGGTAATCACAATGGCGGACGCCAAGAAGCCTTTGACGCCCGGGCTGCCAGGCAATTTGGCCGTCCACCCCCACCCGCGCGGTAAGCGATCGCTCATATCAGTCGAAAAATCCTGCTTTGGAAACAGCAGCGCAGATATGGCAAGGCGTGCTGTTTGTGCCAGAGAGTTCTGTGATGCACACTCCGTCTCATACTTCCACCTCCCGCACACGGCATCGACCGTGCAACCAAGGAATAAAACACACATTTGCACGGATGTGATTCCTCAGCCCTCAGTTTGTTTTTATTTCTGTGCGTCTCGATGTCGATGCGACGCCCCGCAGCTACACGCTACGTACACTAACTACGTCGGCTAGGTACCTCCTACAAACAGTGCAGTGAGTACAGTACAGTACATACATACATCTACGAACATACGAACATCGAACGTGATGAATGAATTGAAAACATGAAAACATGGTCGTCGTGGGATCGATCAATGAAGGTTGGTACGCCTCGTAGTTGTTAGATCACATGTAAGTACAGATATCTACTTCAGTGCATAGGTAAGTACAGTACATATTTCCTGAACGACATTGGTGTTGTGTGTATAAATCGAACGAAAACTTTTATTCGATCTCTTTCATTTTGTTTTTGGTCAGGGGCGGAAGGTTGGGCATTCTGTTCTCGGTTCTGGTTGTTCTGCAGCTAGCGTAGGCATGAGTCTCCCTCCGTATACCACCTACGACTGCACCGGTACGTCTGTGTAGCTCTGGTAAACACAGTTCGTGGTGGCGACCCTATGTTTCCCAATGTTGTGGCTGCGGTGCGGGTGTCGAGAATTGCGGGCGTTGCACCCTCCCTTCTCAGACAAGCAGCCAGGGCATATACGCGCGCACCGGTGTGTACGTTGTGGTTGCGAGGCGGTATTTGTCGGCGAAAAGTACGCGCCGAGACATATGGTCGATCAGTTTCTAGTACTACTGATTCCCCCATCATCAAAGAAAACGTAGAGAAGGCGATAGGGTCGTTAGAAGGCCTTGGTGGAGTGGACGATGGAAATTTACAATTGGACGAGGAGGAAGAAGATTGGGATGGGTTTGTAGACATGTTGAACGAAGAAACTGGTGAGTGGGGAGGGCCCCGAGGACCCGAGCCTACCAGATATGGCGACTGGCAACAAAAAGGGAGAGCTAGTGACTTCGAGTAAATGGAAAATACCCTGAAAGCAAACCGAGCATCCTAAAGTCGTTCCAAAGCACACTCAGCTTCGCCCACAGACCATCCTCGTTTTTGAGGCAAAGTGTTCAACATCGTTCTCCTCCACGTACTTTTCTTGTTTTACGTTTTACGTGTACGTAGTAAAAAAAAGTGCTCAAACGCGCATAGCATGTACGTGAGTGAATCTTATTTCGTACTAGGCAGGAAGTATAAACATACAACATATATCATACATAAAGATAACTACATGACTGCTGCTCTCTTCATTTGAGCATATCTTCTGTCAATTCTGAACGTTTTTTAATATCCTCCCATTTTTCATCAACTAGCAGATATCCATTCTCGAACACTATCCGCATTTCATCTGACTCGAAATCATGGTTTCCATCCGAACGCGTCTCCCACGAGCCATCTGCGGCAGAACGATGCACACTTAGGTATCCTTTCTTGGATTTTTTCCCAGGGTCAGTCACGGGATCCTTGAAGACGGGTACCTCTTTTCCATCAATAATCGCGAGGGAGCATTTAAACGCACACTTTTGTGTGTCTCTGTTTAGTTTTTGTAAGAGCCCCCCCCCCCGAGCCAAAAGCAATATTGTCTGTGCTCCACCCGTGCGAGTTGATGTGTTTTAAGATTTTGTCAATCATATAGATATCAATCCCGTCGCCTTGGATAATGCGTACGTGCGGGTCTAACACTTTGTAACCTTTCTCGTTTGTGGTGTGCCCAAACGCTTCGCCGAGTATCTCTAGTAATTTCAAATCCACAGTGGGAGGATCACCACTGTCTGGGCGAATGACCAACTGGCCATCTCGCTGAAGAACAAGTTCTTTTAATTGCTTCCCCCAGATTTCACCGGCGGCTTTGAATATATCGTAGCTGTCACTGACGCAGGCAACCAAACCTTTCGGGTACTGAGTGAGCATGTTTTCGTACGCGTCTGACTCTCCTGATTCTTGCCACGCCGTGATGGTGCTATGTTCCGACGCTGGTATGGAAAATCCGGCACAGTCTGCACCGTAGATATCCCGCGCCACGACTAGTGCCGCAACCGTGTCGGTGCCTAAGAACTGTGTCAAGTGTGCCGCGCCGCCGATCCCTGCGGTCTCAACAGAGGACACACCACGATACCCAAAATCGTGGAGCTTGAAGTTCACGCCAGAGGGGTCTCCAGTTTCCATGAGCGATTTCAAGATAAGTTTCTTTTGCTCACGACTGTTCGTTGCGACCGTCATGGGATACCATACTTGAACCAGTAGTGTTTCTAAAAAGTTCGTGAGCCAGTAGCATTCAGGGTCGGTGTTTTCCATCGTGAACATAGCATTTTTGTACGGCAAGCATGTGCCTTCGGGCAAAGCTTTGATCCGAACGGGTAGCCGTCCACCATGCTCGTTGAGAATATACTCCCATCCCTTCCTGTTGAAAACATTGGTACCAGGGCCAAAGTGGCTATCGTAAAGATTGGCTGCTTCTTCGATTTTTTCTTGCGTCACTACGACTCCTTGCAAGTATCGCTTGAGAAAGTATTGAAGCCCGAAAAAGCACACCTCTTTGTGACGTCCGCCCCTGCTTTCGAAGTATGAGTATATGACCTGCGTATTTTTTGGGTACTGCACATGGTGAGAGACTTTGTAGCTGTCTGTCAGGAGAATGATGTTTTCCGTTCCCAAACCACCGCCCCCCCCCCCTCGCATCTTCCAAGACTTTGATCCGGGCTTTCAAAGCAGCGACAGTTTCTGGGTCAGACGCCGTTGACATAACGGTGCTAAAATGAGTTGAGGAGGTGGCGATTTGTCTACTCGCAAATTTGAGACGTCAATAACTTGGAAGGAAACGATTCCGTCCTGTGAAGTGCGTTACTTCGTTTGTTGGTCGGTGTGAATGTGAATTTGTTATGGCTACGCATCACACATATGCACCAGACACGTAGACGTACATGCATGTCAACGCGAACGAAACGAGAAAATAAAAAAAATGTCTGTCTCCCCTCCCCTTGCTTGTCTTATGAACACCAGCACGACCGGAAGACAACACTACATACATACATACATAGTCGAACTCAACGTCGCGGACAACGTCTCTAAACAGAACGTACGCAACTCTGCAACTCTGCTCATTGTTTAGTCTGGTCACCAACAGTGTACTTGTACATTCGTATAATACACTCCCCATGGTGGGTGGGTAGTGGTCTGTCCACGTGCAAAAATAACATAATAGAGGAGTTCGAAGGACTGATAAGTAGGAATACTCGTATTGTGCAGGACGAAGACTAAAGAAGGTGCTGCCAGTGATTCGTCTCTCCCTCGTCCTACATGTAGTCCGTGTGCGCGGTGTGTGTGCATGGGCTCTCTCGTGTGTGCATGGGCTCTCTCGTTTTCTCTCTATGTCTCTCATGCACGACGAAGGCGGGGCGGCTGACATTGCGGTGTCTTTGGTCCAACTTGTCTTCCAAGTTTCAAGTAGCATTGGATGTTGTCTTCGCATTGGTCGCATATTTTGTCGAATACCGCTCGAGCGCAAGCTGGGTTTGGAGCACGACCAGTGATTCCAACTGTATGAACAAGAACACGGTCGAAGTTACGAGTGGAGCACTCGTCTTCTTCGTCGTCTTCGTCGAAATTCCAAGGGCTAGCCACTAGTCGTCGTGGTTGGTGGCACTCAGGCATCGTTGGGGACACTTTTCGTCCTCGTGTCATGAAACAGTTGACGTCGTCTCCGCACTCGTCACAGACCTCGTTGAATACAGCCTTCGAGCACACTTTCAACCACTCTGGCTGATCCTTGTATCGTGGCATCGTTGGGTAGGCTTTTTCTGCTCGGGAAATAAACGAATAGAAGTTATCAGGGGTACAGCCGTCTTCCACTTCGTCTTCGTCAAAGATATGCTTTTGCCTCGGACAGGATTTAAGCGGGATGCACTTGTTCGTCCTCTCGTCGCGAACGTAGCCATAATTGCACCCGCAGCCACCCGGCCTGCAGTTCATAGCACACATGACGTCAGGTCGGCCGCAAGTACCGTCACACGCACCGCACATACGCCATATTTCGTTTGCTTTGCAAGCTCTTCGCGGTTCGGGTCCCGGTCCCACCCAGACTCCGGAGGCGCTCGAAAGCAAAGCTATCGCAACGAGCGATAATAAAAGTAAAGTTGGTTTCATTTTTCGTTTACGGCTTGGGGGTTGAGGATTTGTTTGTTGTTCTGTTTTTATGGCGTGTTTTGATACTTGTTTCGCATCTGTTTTCTTTTCAGCGTGTACCGCGCACGCAGAAGGAAACTGTCCCTGTGGGAGCGTGGACGTGAAGTGAGAGTGTTGTGTCTAAGTTGTCTTCATCTTTTAATGTTGGCTTTGCTGAAACAATTTAGGCGAACATGAAGTGAGTGCTGTGTCGCTTCTAGTTGATCCATTTTCTTCAAATTTTTAACAATGAGGAGTTGGATGTTGTGGCCCTGCTAGTTTGTTTGTACTGGGATGTGTGGCACGCGATAGAAGAAATAAAAGACACTAATAAGGACATAGGGTTGTTGTTTTGGATCTTAAAAAATGTGGCCTGACATACATCATCAAAAATGTGCTGAAACTTCTCCTTCGGTATCTGGTAGTAAAAATAACCTTAAATAATTAAGTATTATATACCTAATTATTTTTGAATTAGAAATGGAATGAATAAAAAATACGTACGTCTGTGGTTCGTGTGTTTGGCCAAGACCTTCTTCGCAATTTTCTGCTTCGTTCGACAGTCTTCGGCCAAGCTTTTTCGACGCTCGTGTTCTTTTTTCAGCCGGGCCTTCTTTCGCTTTTCTAAAATATTGAATGGTGTTTCCAAATGTTGCGACTTTCTCTCCATCGAGTAGTTCAACGCCAAGAGCTTCTTCTTATCCTCGTCTGTAATTTTTCCAGCGAGTGATGCTCGCTTGATCATATCACGATTTGTATGCGCCAGCCTTGTCGGCTTGTTTGTAGGATCATCGTACAGCGAAGACCGGAATGTGCATTTGAAACTTTCGAACTTTGTCTTTGGGGATGCCAACGGACGGTTGGCTTCCCGCAACTGAGATATTGCATGGGGGGCAATGATATGAGATGGGGAGGACGCAGCTATTCCCGCCATGGTTTAGCACAATGCCCCAAAAAAGAAGCACAAACGGTTAGCATAAAAAAAAATGAACGCCGCCGAAATTCTTCCGGAAGGGCAAATCTTGCGAAACGACTGATACACTTGAAATGCTCTCACCTGTGGAACAAATCATGGATCAACATTCGTTACTCAGTTCACACAACTTATTCCGCCACTCAAAATAATGTCAACAAACCTCCTGCCTCCTGCTGGAGTAGATAGATACTGTATACTTGTATACCACGAAAGTATACCACAAGTCCGTTCAGTTTTCACATTATTGTGTGATCGATCGATCTGGTCAACGACTATTATACTACCTATTATCAATTGTCACCACCGTACGAAAGGTAGGTGCCTCGATCGGTTCGCACTCGCTCATGCGCATGTAAGCGCGTTGTACGACGCCGTTGACTGTTTCTAGAAAACCAGACCGTAGATTCCTAACTTCAGTTTATAGGTGAACGAAAGCGATTAAAAGGTAGAATGGATTCGGCAACAGTCGCCGGTGTTGGTCGCGTGAACGTCCAAGCGGCGAGCGCCTTGAATGTGGGGCGTGGCTCAGTGCGCGCTGGAAAAGATTCTCTGTTGAACAGCATGCGGGAGTCCCAGCGTAACATACGTAACGATTTCAAGCTATTTCTGCAACAAAGTTTGTCTATAATAGACCAAGACATCATTGATAGAATTATAAATGTGTACGAAGTACATTCGGCCCGGGAGGACGATGTGGTGACTGCCAACTTGCTTATGATCCAAGACTTGACGGAGAGAAGTCACCTACCTTTCGTTCGAAATTTTCGCGATTTGGTCAACGAATCCGTAAAATATTCTTCGAGGGAGTGTGCAGAAGTCGTTGCCCGACAGCATGAAGCACCCTTAATGGCACCGAATGCTCAATTGATTCAGTCTGGCGTGGGCGATGAAGAGCCGACCTGGCGAGAAGGGGACTTACAACTAATAGGTGCTTTGAACGACTTGGTGACTTGGGGGCAACGTTTTCGACAAGAAGTACTTAATCGCTACCGGGATCATATCGAACAAGAGGACAAAAAAGTGACAGGTAGTGTCAATGTAGGGCTCAAACCACTATCTGGCTTTCGGAAGGGTGATGGAAATAGTGCCGGTGTGTCTTCCGCGCTGGGAAAAGTGCGGGTGAAGAAGCGCCCTGCAACTGCTGGCGCAGTTCGTTCGCCCGCGCGGCGGCCTCCCGTGGGTGGTGGCTTTCGCTCCGAACCAGCGGAAGGTCTAGATTTGGCCTTTCAATCAAACGGTAGACTTGCAAACACTCGTATTGGAACAGGTTTTACGCAAGGCGACGGTCGTAAAGGACCGCAAGTGTTGAAGCGTGCAAGTGTCTTGCGCAACAAATCTAGAATGATGATGAAGAACGCGCTTGGTTCGTACTACAATTTCGAGGACGCAAAGGGGGGCGGTGGCATGATGGATGCATACAACGCAGCAGTCGAACAGCGCCGCAGGAACGTAAAAAATGCTTTTAAACCTTCTGCAAAAACTTTGCGGCGAAAAATTAATTCTGAAAGAGATAGTTTGGCACACGAGAATCCTACAAGGGAGCTTAGGAGAGAGCTTAGGAGAGAGCGTCGACCAGTTTCTGCAGGTGGGGGTAGCCGGCCCGTGCACTCCAATTCAATGCAAATGCATGGGCAGCATTCGCGACGTCCGAGAAGTGCGCAGCCTAGAGAACGTAACCCTGCGCCGAAACCATTTAACGTTTCTCGGAATGCTCCGACGGCTACTCCAATCAAAACACCGCTCGATTTGCGAAGTAGTGCTCACGTGTTGAACAGCCTTGGTGTGTCGCCTATGCCGGAGTATGATATCGACCCGCCACCAATGGAGGTCAAAGTTGAAGAGGAAAAAAACGATCTTCATAGCAGCGTCCCAGCGAGCAAAAGCTCTTCAGTTAGTACTAAGACGCCGAAGGGAAAGCTATCAAAGGGTAGCATGAGCCATCATCGCAAGAGAACAGTCGAAGACGTGCGAAATTTGAAAAAAACAGTTATATCCCCATGGGGAGAAGATGGCGAGGATGAGAACCACGACATTCCTGGGTTGACTGCATATGCTGGTATGGAAACGACGTTGGCAGACCTGTCTGGGTCGGCGCCCAATAGCCGGTCTCAATCTAGGCCTGGATCTGCGAAAAGAGCAGGCGCGTCCTTAAAGAGTGACGTTAGGCCTAAGTCTGCTACAAAGAACAGAGGTGGACGAGACAGCGAAAATTTTGGTGTTGTCGGCATGGGAATGCAATGAACGCAAATCAGACGTGATGTACTTATTGATTAGTATTAGTATGTTAGGGGATGAGCTGACTAGCATATCAAATACAACTTGTACAGTGTTGTTTGGTATTCAACCCAGTAAGTACTGTAGTTCTACTCGATCTATCCTCTTGTCTCGTCAGATAAAAATAAATGCGCGCGTTTCTTCATGAGTTGTTGCGTTTTTTAACAGGCCAATCCGAATCGAACTTAAACTGCTGTAGAAACGGATCGATTCGCACTCGTCGACATTATTATAAAACTGTACTATATTCTTGGAGAACGACATCAAGAAAATACCAAAATAGCAGGTTGGTGTTGCGCCGCATGATAACCTGCTACGTCCATATATCAATTTTTTGATCGTTGGCTCAGGAAGAAGGGTAGACGGTGGTGTGTCTATTGAGTTGGGCGTTTTCAACTTCATCACACGTCCCTTTCTGTATCTCAATTATTAATAACGTGCAGTTAGCACGCTTTTAATACGGTCACTAGTACTCTCTGCGATTTTTTCCCTGTGTGTTCTCTGTTGATCATTGTTTACTGTTTACTAATTCTGTTTCGCCGTAGTTTGGGAAGCCTCCCGCAAGTGTCTCCGTAGCCAGGCACGCGCAGGACGACTGAGGCATACGCGTGGACTAATCGAACTCACACTTTGCAGAAGGTATTGTAGCAGTCACCAGAGTAAAGATATTTCTCATTGAGAAAACAGCCGTTGAGCGTACAACACAATATGGCCAAAAGCTTGGGACTCACACGCAACGTGATTAGCTTGGACAACTTCATCAACGCAGATACAGGACGTGCCCGTAAGCTAAATAGCCCTCGCTCCCTCGAATCTTGTTTGAGGCAAGGTATTGATCCGAGTGAGCTAACGCCGCTGGGTGTTGATGTCTTTATCAAAGAAGAAGAAGAGTTGACGGGATTGAAGGACGTGGCAGTATGCAAATGGGAACACTATGAAGAACGAAGAAATGAAAAGTTGGCGTTGGCGAGGCAGGAGCGTGACTTGATTATTGGTTTTCTAGAAGAGGCCGCAAAGACTGGGGTGGTTTCCCCGCAGGCAAAAAAGTTCATGAAACTTGCGGGCGGAGCAGACGATGGAAATGAATTGTCGGACGCGGAAAAGTTAGCGATAGCTGCGGCTGACGCCGTCAATTCCAGTATGCTCGAAGAAGAGAAAAAGCGCATCGCGCAATTAAAGCAAAGGCAACAAAAGGAGATCGAGCAAATGATGGAGTTTGAAGTGAGCGTCGCAAAAATGCAAGCCGAACAGACTCGACTGCAAGAATTGGACGCAGAGAAGCAACTCGCGCGCAAAAAAGAAAGAGAAAATAAAAAGAAAGCTGCCATTGAAAAACGCCGACAGCGGGACTTGGCAAGAGCGGCGAAAGAAGAAGAAGAGGAGCGGATGCAGGCAGAACAGGCTCGGAAAGACTACATCTTTGAGCAACGCCGGAAGAAAATGCAACTTCAACAAGAGAAAGAGTTAAAGCGGCAGGCAAAAGAGGCCGAAGAGGCCAGAATTCAAGCAAAGTTACAACGAGCCGCGGACTTGAAAGCAATCCAGGACGCGCAAGCACAAATGATCGCGGAAAAGATGGCTGAAATGCGAGCCTCAGAAAAGAGACGAAAGGAGCGGACTGAAGCAGAGAATGCCGCTAGATTGGCTGCAAGCCGTGCAAAAAAACTGGAAGCGGAGCAGCGGATCAAGAAAGCATTGGCTGCGAATGAAGAACAGGAGTGGAAAAAAAAGGAAAATTTTTACCGGAAACAGGAGAGGGAGCGATTGAAAATGATTGAGTTGGAAGCATCGAAGAAGAAACAATTGCAAGCGAAGGCGAAGCAGCTTGAGCAAAAAGAGCAGAGTCGGAGGCGCGCTTTGGAAGAAGCGCGCAGGCTTGAAATTCAAAAGGGTGATGCAATCAACCGCGCTCGAATCGAACGAGAAAGAATGGTTGCTCAAAACGCAGCCAACCGATATTCTGCTGACATGGTTGCAAAAACGAAAGAGGAGCTCAGAAAGAAGGATAAGGCAGATAATATTGAGCGCATGCGACGTATTGATGAATTTGTCCGACTACAAACACTACAAAAGATTGCTTTAGACGAGGAGCGGACGCAAGCATTAAACAAGCAAAAAGAGCAACTAATGCTCCAACGGAGGATTCAAGCCTCAAAACAGCGCGTGACAAAATCCCGCCTAGCAAATGCTATAGAAGGTTTGCGAAAATCTCAAAAGTGGGACAAACTGGATCAGATCATAGAGAGAGCGGTTGAAGGCTCCGACAAACCAAAAAAGCGCAAAAAGAAAAAAAAGAACTCACAGAGTATGCCCAATCTATATGGGCAACCGTAATTAATATTAATAATATCAAAGAGAATACGACAAAAAGTACTATTACTCGTATGCTGTTCCTGTTCTCCTTCTGAGAAGTTTACATTTCTTAATAGATGACGACAAGGGGATGATGAGGGGAAAAAAACAGTTTACTCAAAACATTTCGATCATAACGGATCAATTTTGGTGCTGGCCGCCGTATTTCACACACCATTACAGTTACAGTGTTACAGTGTTGGTTAGTTTATCGCGCGCATACTCGTAGAACCCAGATGAGTCGAGGTGTCGAGGTACATCTTTGGGTGGTCCACACCTCATCATGTCTGCACATGATTTAGCGTCTCACCATGTCATTGACAGAAGGCCACCGCACTCGGGGAGAAATCTATTGCCAACAACGGTTGCAACCATGGGGCTGGTCTTTTCCAGCGGTGGTCCTCCTTCGAAAGTCTTTGGAGGTTCGTTGGAAGACCAAATGATAGGAAGCGACGCGGATATACCAACCTTGGTGAAAGAGTGTACAGTGCATTTGCGACGGGGGTTTAGCAAAACCCCACACCTGTTCCGATTACCCACCTCTCGATTTTTTCTTGACCCTCCTGCCGCGGGATCTGAATCGTATCAGGTTGAACGCGAACTTCTGCGGCATGACCCCGAGTATGTATTTAGAAAAAAATCTATAATTTTGTATACGAAGCTCTGCAACACAGAAAGAATCGAAGCAGTCCCTTTCGATCTAATTACAGACGCGCATATATTGAGCGGTATGTTAGAAATCTACTTCAAGCAGCTAGAACCACCATTATGCACAAATTTGCTGTACGATAATTTCATCCGCGCACAAAAGCATACGTCAACGGTTGCGTATGTTGTTAAAATGCGGTCTTTGGTTACGGCGTTGCCTGCACGAAATAGGCACGTGTTAAAATACATGGTTTATTTTTTCAAGGAACTGATAACATGCGGTGAGTCTAATGGTTTAAACGTTCAATTGATTTCGGATAGTTTTGGTCCAATTTTTTTAAGACAAAGCATGAAATACAAAAAAGAACACAGGCGCCGGCACATGGGAAAGAGTCCCAATGCACATCATAAAATGGCAGAGTCGGAAATGTTGAAACAATGTATTTTACAATATGATCACATTTTTAACCAATCGAACGAGGAAGAACTTACTCGGCTGTACAAAGAAAACGAAGAATTAAAATTGGTTTACAAAGACCATGAAAGTATTCTGAGTGAAGCAAATGCTGCGACAAAAGTGCAGGTAGATCATCGCTACAATGTTATTGTCACGTGGGGCAACTTGAAGCGTCTTCGTACGCTGTTTCAGCGGTGGAAAGCGGCGACAGAAATGGTGTCAGGGGTTAGTTCAGTATATGGTAGATTGCGTGCGGCAGAATCGGCGAACGATGTACTGCGAGAAAAAATTAAGAAACTAGAAAACGCTCTAGAGACTGCAGCTATGCACATTGATATCAAAAAGTCTATTCGTCCTGGGGGCTTGTATGCTTCCACAATGGGCCAACCAGGAAAGATGCATGTCGAATTCGAAGAAAGAATAAATTAAAAAGAGCTAGAGACGGGAAACCTATGGTTGTACATACTACGTAATTTTTCGTTTTTTTTATACTCTGGCCTTTTATTTCTTTTTTAAGAATGATTTAATTTGCTTTTTTTTCGCTTCCAAAGCCTCGATATCAACTAACAGACACTGGACTTTGGTCGCACCACCTGGCAATCGCTTCCATTTGTCCATTTGAACGCGAAGTTGTGCTTCTTCTAGGCGTAGCTGTTGCAATGTATTTAACAGATCACCTTCAGAATCTTCCTCTACGGCAGTTTGGGCAACTGCAGATTCCGACATTTCCGCACTATTGCTGAGCAACGTCACATCAATAATATCGTCGTCCATGCTCATACCTTTCGAAATGCAACGTTGTTTTAAAGCCGATACAGTGTCTGTAGCACCTGCTTGTACATGAAACTTGTTGTGCGGATTCAGGCGTGTTGTTACGATGGCCAACTGACTTGGCATATTTTCGTCATACCCGGTGCCAATCGCTACCGCGCGGTCCCAAACTGAAGTGGTTTGGATATCCTCTAACTTCACACTATCGATCTTGACAACGCCCCGTACGCCTTTCATAAGACCAGGAGCAGACTCATCCAGCGAAGCACGGAGAACAGGATCGTCATTCAATTGATTGTACGCGAAGAACGAAGTTGCTGCCACTCCAACCAACGCCATTTTGACTTTGGTACCTGTCTCAAACAGCGGTGGATCCTTCACCGGCTCAGCTGTTTTGGCAGCTTCAGCCGTGTTTACCGTACTCGAATTTCTTACGGAGGGCCCCCGTCGATGGGGTGCCGCAGAGGCTAAGCGCCGTGCCAATGCAGCCATACGTGTGGTTTTTAACATGGTAACAAATTGAATCCACCGAAGCCACCATGCTCCGGTCGCTGGAGCCTATCCATCACATTTGTGATGTTGACGCTGTCACCCACCCCCACGAAACCCATAGCGCTCACGGCTTCTTCGCACAATAATATATAATTAGCAAAATAATAAAATGCAAATGAAGATTCTGGTGGCGTCGTTTTCCCCTTCGTATAACTGCGAGCTATGGTAGGATGATAGGCGGACAGGAGAGGAAGCATCGTGTGTGACACCACGCCATCCGTAGTGTCATTTCAAGACAAAGCTAAGCACAGGTATTGTATGAATTATGAGCTAGCTCGTTCGTATCTATCATCGGCGAGCGAGAGTCAAAACCGTTATCAAATATCATACTTGGGTGATGAAGTAAGTGATGAAGCTGGGCGAATTTTCTCTCACCTCCCTCCAGGCTTTTATGATAAACTAACCGGATTCAGAGACAGAGGTTTACTCGTGAAGTCGAGCAAGAGGCTCTGGAGCCAAACAACAGATGGATGATTTTTCATTTAACGGTGGGACGGCTGAGTTTTTCAAAGTCAGGAATTCACCACCGGCATCTCCAGGGGGGAGTTCTGGTGAACGGGATGGGGGCATATACATCGGTAGCTTAGTCGATACTTTAAAGGGAAAGGGTGTTGTTAAGTATATTGGGAAAGTAGATTATTGTAGAAAGAAAAAAGTGTATGTTGGGGTGGAGCTCGAAAGCAGCTCGCAGGAAAGGCGGCATGACGGCACCGTCAAAGGAAAAACATATTTCATCGGAAAACCTGGGCACTGCATTATGTGTTCGCCAAAAGACGTCAGACTGCACGAAAACTCTCCAGGGAAGCAAAAGGAAAACTCCTGCAAACAAAGATATAAGAGCGTGACCCCGCCGTCAAGCCCATCAAGAGGGAAATGTTTGGGATTCGTGCACAGAGACGTACAAGTAGATGATAGCAGCCGTACAACGACCTCCCCCGCCAACGTTGCCAGGAATAGCGTTGTAGATCCTTCTGTAGACAAGACTTGTAAATTAGGCATTGCGATTGGAACAAAAGTAATGGTTTATTCACAGTTTGAAGCGATCGTGAAATATGTTGGCCCAGTTGATTATTGCAAACGCAAGGAGAAGCTTTACGTTGGTGTTGAAACAGTACACGAAGAACATGGGGTGAATGACGGAGTTATAAAAGGGCGTCGGTATTTTGAGTGCAAACAGGGGTACGGTAGAATGTGTGCTTTGAGTGATGTAGAAGAAATTGATCAAGCAGCGAAATGAATTTCGATGGAGTATTTGAAAATTAAGACCCACCTTTAGTGTTTGTGTACCCCGGTGGACACTTCGTTGCCCCTATACTGTCGCTGTATTTTCCTACATCGCTTTCGACAGCAGGCGGTGAGCGTGCGTGCAGAGGTTAGGTAGTCTTGATATAGTTTTAAGAGATAGTTGTAGTTGTGTTTTGTTGTTGTTTTATTTTTTTTAATTAAAAAATATAGTAGTTAGAAAACAACAAAATGTATAGAGTTGTGTTGTGTTAAACCTCTTTTTTTCGCTGTCAGTTGTGCAATTGTGTGTGTTGTGTCGGTCTTTTACTCTTCTTTTTTTCTTTTAGTATGCGTCTTCTTTGCCCACCCCAGTCCTTCTTTTTTGTTGCTGCTTTACTTCTGTAATCTTTTTACGGACCCTGGCTAACACATCATCTAAGTCGTTGAGTTCTTTCGCAGCACCGCCTTCACTTTCCTCTTCATCATATATATCCCCGAACCGTTGTCTCGTTGTACCACCTTGTGTTTCATTCCCCGGAGACATTTTATTTGCCCGAACCTCGTCTATAATCGATTTAGAAAAATGTAAATTGCTACGTTTCGAAGGACTTGTTGATGGAGTGTTTCGTCGTAGTATTGGTGAAAGGTGCTCTTCGACGTAGTCTTTGTTTTCAAAGTACTGCGCATACTTTTTTCTGGGGGTAGTTAAATCATTCAGTTTTTGAAAATGCTTCTTCAATGTATTGTTTTCATGCTCGAGAGCAATTATTCTCTTCCCCTGCTCACGTTTCTGAAGAGCTAAAATTTCTTCAACAGCTGTGAATTTGTCGCGCATAGTATTTAAATTGTTTTGGAATAGTGCAAAGGTGCTGGTCGTGGCATCAGAATCGTGTGCAAACCGAGAGGTTTCTCGTAAGAGACCCTCGTTTTCGGTCATTGTTGGAATCATATTTTCAAAAATAGGCTCGTCCTGGAGCAAATCCTCGAATGGGTTCGATGATGATTTTCTTTTTGAAGACTGAGGCGGGGAAGAGGACCCGTTGCTACTATATCCAAAGTCATTTATTTCCAAGTGCCGGGGAACTCGAGGTGTAGTGTGCAGACTGCTACTCTCGACGACAGAGCTTTGCAGAGCTGATTTAGCTTTCAGAATATCTTTCTCTCGAATCGCATCGACTGCACGTTGCCTTGACAAACGGTTTTGCAAGTTTGCACGAAGAAGCTCACCTTCAACAGCATCAATTTCATTGTCAAGCGAGTGACACAATTCGTTCAATTGAAATTTCGCCTGCTGCATGTGTTTAGAATATTGTTTCATCCCGCTTCTCGACCCCTCTGCAAGCTCCATTGCAGCGGACAAAGCCTCGGCTTTATGGCCACGTTGTATTGCATTCAAGACGGCGGTAAGATGTACATCGAGCATGGAAGCGAATTCAGTAAAATGGAAATCAGAGCGTGTATTTTTTCCATCGACAATGGCATCCATGGCTATAGGCATAGTGCATTCGTCAACTCTATTCCGTATTTGTGAGAGCAACATGCGCAAAGATTCTGTACTTTCACACTTTTGGGTGCTGTTGGCATACGGGGATAAACCCTGTCCCTGTGATGCCGCCGCCGGTGGCGGTGGCGGTGGAAACGATTTTTTCTTTGACATACTTCTCGCTTGACGTAACTTTCGAAAAGGATTTTTGTCGCTTTTATTTGAGGAATCCATTCTTTTAATCCCAAATCACCACAGTCCTCGAGGAGGTTATTCTACTTTTAGTATGGCAAATGGGTGCCACATATAAGTCTTCCTCGCTCGGAGAATGGCATGGAGCCAACCTAGTAATGGACACAACGATTTTTCGCAACTACTAGAAAACCGAGATAAGTTAGAGCTGCGAGTAGCAATATAACGATCGTGAATTCAGTTGTACCCCATGAGCCCATCAGATCGCATGTACGTAACGAAATGGACTGTATGTGCGCTGTGCGCTACCTGTATTGTCCTCGTGAACGTAGCGGGGAAGATAGCTAAAACACTACTGCCTGCCTCCCCATGAAGACATCCTGTTGCAAATCATTTAAATACTGTACTGTACTGAACAACACAACCGAACAATCACACCCTCCTGTTGTCTCGTACGTTGAGTCTACGACGAGTACACGTACGGTAGTCTGTAAAATTGAACATTCAAATCATCGTAGTGACAGACAGCCCTTTGTCGGTTGCACGGGATGCTTTGATGTGTGAAGCTATCTCTCGATATACCGGTAATATTCATTCATTATGAGGGAGTTGTATCGAACGTGCGTTATCACTGACATACTGCACAGAAAACAAATATCAAATAGCTATCGATACAAAACGAAATCCTCGTCCATTCCGACTCCGTTCCCGGGATGGAAGGGAGCGGGGCGACAAAGGTGGACGACTTGGCGTATAGCGTATCCACACGAGATCGGGCGAAACGACACACACACACTAACGTTTCTATTATATAATTTCAGATGGTAAGTTTGAACAATCTTGTTATATACGTTTGAATTCATGCCACAAAGGTTTATCGTAATTTGTCAACTATAAAAATGCGAAAACATCTATGTCAACAACGGTATTGAATCTAAGAACACGTTTTATATAGCCTGGGCATTTCATCTCTGCCCCAGCCAATGCATCCTCCTTACAAAATACTAACATAATTCTCATTCCATTATTTGTGCAGTCTGAAATTGAAGAAATCATTGAACGAATTAAGAACCACAAAGGTTCGGAGAGATATATCATCCTGGGCAAAAGTGGCGAAGTTTTGCGATCCCACCCTGTATCTGAAGAATCGGAAGCGCATGGAGAAAGGTTATCAAAGCTAGCGAAGCTGGCAAGAGGGGTAGTCAGAGACTTGGATCCTACAGATGATTTGAATTTCTTTCGACTGCGTACTCAAACCAAAGAGATACTCATCGGGGTCCACTCAGAATATTTAGTTATTGTCCAACAACAATGGTCCCCCGCCCCTCCAATGTAATAGTAAAAAAAGGAAACACACACGAAGGATGAGTTTAGAATGAGGGAATATAGCTTTTAAAGAACCAAGAAGCAAGAGAAATCGAAGCGGCCACGATGATGGAGTGAACTCGACGAAGAACGAACTTCTTGCAGGTACGACCAAGTACCCGTAGCAGCAAGCCTGAATATGTGCGAATGTTCGTGTATGATGTGTGTACAATTAACCTAAGTAAGTTTAGTTAAGATATTCGTAACTTCGTAACATACGTATTAGTACATCATGAAAACTAATATAATGGCCGCTTGTTGTTGTCTTCAGAAAAACCTACGTTCGTATCAGACTGTGAGCAGAAGCAGGGATGAGACCCGTCGGAAGACGCATTAAGGTGTAACTTATTGGCATGTCATCGTTAGATAAAATTGTTTCTCGTCGTACATTTGCTCGCCCGGGTGGTTGTTTAGTACGATATCAT
>Ga0099797_100829_pt1 | contig 18199 bp, 7 predicted proteins | sample Uncmet_Sort48C_1_FD_89871 | JGI IMG/M metagenome (GOLD analysis project Ga0099797, IMG submission 89871) | Marine eukaryotic communities from CALCOFI LINE 67, Pacific Ocean - C012_Sort48C_1 | ecosystem: Environmental > Aquatic > Marine > Oceanic | place: Pacific Ocean: Monterey Bay | collected...
ATCGATGGGGTTGCGGCTGTTTTTTGGTGACCGGGTTTGTTGCAGACCGAATCGGGCGATGTTGTTTGACGACGTGGCGGGCGGGCTTTTGGACATGTTCCCAGGGGTTGCCCATGTTCCTTTTTCCCTTCGGCGTCCCGGCCGTGGGGTCAGCTTTTCTCATTCTCATTCTCATTCTTTTATTGATTGTGAGTGAGTGTGTTGCATTGTTCTATTTTTGAACGCAAGCATGCAGTGGTTCAAAACAAATTTGTTGCCCGCAGGTTTGTTTCGTTTTGCTGAAGCATGTTGTCTTGAATCTCCATGATTTGGTGTTCTTGTTGATTGATCATCCCGGTGGCTCTCAACATTATTCATCCAGTTTTTCACATATATTCTTCCTTGTATGCCAGTGATGGTTTCCAAAAGTGGTCGGACAGTTGCCAGTGATGGTAAATTGGTTGCCAGTGATGGAAGCTATTCATTGTTGCAAAATAACAAAAATATGTATTCAAATCTTACGAAGTGTGCTTCAGTTGATGGTGGAAGGTCAGAGATGTTTGTGCGACATTTCAGTGACATCCATCGTACACAGGGCACCGATGCCTTGCTCAGTGCCTTTTTCCTCGCTACCTCAGCTTGGCGGCAAACCCTTGATCAAGGTAACTCTCCTGCCACCATGGTGAATCCATTCTTTGCAGCCATTCAATGGCAGCAGAACAATCCTCGCAATAACAATGGCAACAATAATGGATGGAGTGGTGGGAACAACCAGCAGCAGAACCAGCAATCCCAGCAGTTTTCTGGCAACAACAACTACAACACCGGTGGCAACAATCGACAGTTCCAGGCACGAACGCCACCGATCAGGATTTTCGAGCGTGACATTGCTGATATGAGGAATCCGGGCCCACAGGCTGGTCTCCACCACCTTCAAGATGACCAAGTGAAGATCTCTGATGATCCAGATGTTCAGATCATTACCCTTGCCACTCGGTGTGCAGGTGTTGATCTCCAGCAGAAGCTCATGCGTGAACAACTCTGGCCTGTCTGGGTTCGAGGCTCTGCTGATGACAAGAGTGAGACTCTCAATCGATGCTGCGAGATAGGAGCTCTCTTGACTACTGAAGTGGAGACCCTCAACCAGAACGACTGGGACGCATACACTGATGCTATCAGGAAGGTGAACTCTCATTTTGGCATCCGTGAGACTCGCCTCTTGAGCAATGCTGGCCCAGGTCTCAAGTCGACACCTGGCTCAAAAGGAGGTAGCCAAGACATGGACTACCAGAAAATGTTCGAGGTTGCCATGAATTTCGCCCGAGAGGAGTCCAAGCAATCGTTTGCGAATCGACATCGAGACAGAAATGATCGTCGTTCCTATGGTGCAGATTCACGCTCTTCTGCTGACACCAGACCAATCCACTCTGATGCGAGCGATGATGACATGTCCATGGCATCGAGGCCAACTCGTGACCGCATCTATGATTGGGACCAGCGACGCCAGTTTGACCGAAGGAAAGAAGTTGCTCGCCTTCAGTCTGTTGAGATTGACAAGCACAAGTCTCGTCTTTTTGATGGAGACATGAATGGATACAGAGTCGGTGATGTGTTCAAGGACAAGGACGGCCATGAGTTTGAACTCAGAAGAGTGGTACCTCGTGACATGGTTGCCGCTAAGCATGAGTTCCAGAGCCCTACAAAGGCACCTCCAGGAGCTACCGAACCCCCACCTTCTGGCAATGATGCTCCAAGGAAATCCAGCAGAATCGCAGCTCAACAACATGCACACCAACGTGGAGCAGACCCTGTTGGTCCACCTGCTGCTATCATCCCTCCTTTGCCTGTTGCCGCAGCTGCTGGAGGAGTTGACGCTGCCACAGCAGCAGGAAATCTCAATGGCCAAGGATGACCGTCAGAACATGTTCTATGTTCCATTGCTGACTACATTCCACGATCTTTTCGCCGTATCCACGAATTTGATATTCCATGTCTCAGAAGACTGTGTGCACCACTGCTGAGTTCTATGAGCGACACCACTTTCCCAGCACATGTTGTTTGGCTACAGACATGGCCTGGTTCACTCCATGGTGTTGGCACTGCTGTCGACTCTGAAGCTCGTTCACTTCGTCGAAGAATGCATTCAGATCAAGGTTGTGGCACTTCATGCATTTTGGAAATCGTGATTTCCACTCTTTGTGCCACACAACGTTTTGTACAGCAACCATTGAGCCATGATTGTGTTGCTTGCTGGTCTCAGGCCTACTTTACTTGGCTTGCAATTGTTTCACATCACATCAATTCAGTTGTCACTAAAAACAAAGTTGGTAAATCCAATCTCCACAAGTTTCGGTTGATTTGGAAGTGTATGTGCAACATTGTTGGCGGTGCTATCCAGTGTGTGGTTTCAATTCCCCACAAAGAAAATTCCCTGAGATACCATGCTCGCTTCTGGTGTCCTCAACCTGCTGTGATGAAGAAGCGCATTGTTGAGAAGCGCCAAATCAAGAATGAAGATGTTCGCCTTGAAGGTATCCCTCTCTTTGAAGGTATTGGTGATCCCTTTGATGACAGTGATGAGTCACGAATGAGCCCTACACGTTCTTCAAGAAGGGTCCTTGCTCGTAACTACGCTCACAGCGAGACCAAGAGTTCTGATGAAAGACTTTTGCAGAATTTTGGTGACAACGCTGGATCCACTTCAATGACGAGGAGACTTTCCCAGAGGCAAGGAAGTCCAGGTCCACGCAACTACAAGCCGGTCTGCCAAATGACTGACGCTGAGCTTGCTGCTTGGTACGATAAAAAGCAGAAGGGCAAGACCAAGCAGTCCCCAGCAAAAGAATCCAAAAAGGAGGTGACCACTACTACCAAGAAGGTTACTACTGTTGTGACTTCATCAAAGAAGGTGTTTTCCTCTTCATGTTTCAGGTCGCTGAAGAGACCAGCTGCCGATGATCGCTACGACAAGGCAATCGCTGGTGACCTTGATGATGAACCACTTTCTGCTCTGCTTCCAGAGCCTTCTCTACCCTCGAGTTCATCGACGATGCCTGCTTCCCCAACTCGTCCAAAAGCTCCAAGAAGGCTCCAACCTACACCAGTGTCCCAACGCTTTGCTGGATGCAAGGCCCTTCAGGAAAAACTCACTGATGAGCAGCAACGTGCCTCTCCTGCTACGTCAAGATCAAGTTCAAGATCTACTTCAATGCGTCTGCTTGAGAACTCTACGGGCCCTACCAAGGATTTTCTTCCTCTCTGCCCCTTCTGTGGCCACTCTGTGACGAGTGCTTCACACAGACGCCAATGCACGCAGCGCCTACAAGCCGAGAACCTCGCCGACGAGATTCGCTGTGCTGCTGAGGATGAGCGTGAGAAGAAAGAGCACATCCAACAAAAGATCCAAAAGAAGAAGCAGGAGCTTGAGGAAGTGAGGAGAAGGAAAATGGAACTTGGAGAAGTGAGGAGCAAGAAAAAGGAGTTTGAGGAAGCGTGGAAAAAGAGGCAAGCGCTTGATGAGCTACGCAAGGAGAATGCAAAGTTGATGGAGGAGAACAAGAAGACCAAGAGCCCTCCTGCTTCATGGTGGCAACCTTCTTTTCTTGAACGTATCCAGATTGATGCCCAAGCTGATGTTGTCCCCGAGGATGAGAGGACAAGAGACATTGGAGTTGATGCAGCTGATGGTGAAAGACTTGTTTGCCTACGCTGCCGTCTATGGTGTCTTGATGAGTTTGGCCACTGTATTGACTGTGACAAGCCAGCAGCGGATCCAAGATTCCTACCCTTTACCGAGAATGATGCTGACGACCAAGGAACTCTACCAGGCCAAAGCTCATCCTCGACTTCATATCAGGATCCTCGTTTTGAGCCCTTCACTGCCAATGATGAGGAACCACTTCCACGTCAACCAAAAGTGGCTCCAAAGAAGCACCCTCTGGCAAGTCCCTACAATCCAGCCACCCTTACGTGCCCTGATGAATGACCCTTTGACAACCTCTGGTCAGGTCTTTCTTCGAAGGCACCAAGCTATGTTTCCAGGATGATGGATTTCAAGAAGTCTACAATGCGTCGTCTGTGTTTTCCATCATTGAAAAAGATGCAGTCTTCTTTTGTGACACCACAGTTTCTACCGTGGCTCTCAGGATGGTCGTGTGTTGGGCAGGCTCCATCTGCAGCTGCAAATGTGGCAGGTGAACACTTCAGACAGATTACAGCTTCTTTTTCTGTCATCAACCACATTTTTATTGCCGATGTCACCATTGCCACACTGATCGCCTTCTCCATATTCATCCATGCAATGCCTTCCAAGCCACAGCACAGAGTGGCATGGTTGAATGCATTCTTTTCCTGGACTGTCATGGTCCAAAACTCTTTGCACAATGTGTGGTTGTCCAATGATTCTCGACAAAACAAAACCAGTTACAGGAACTTCTGTGTGTGTTGGAACATTGTTAAGATGATGATTGGCTGCAAGTTGCTTTCAGTGTCAAAGTTTGGCAGACATTTGAAATGGAATGATGTGTTTTGCTCCAGCTCCAATTTTGCCCATACGACAAATGCAGTGACCTCATACATGGTCTATGCCTTTTGGAGCCCTCTCACTGGGCACAGCTACATAGGGCAGACCATACGTGGAGAGGTGCGCTTTCGAGAGCACTTGTCATTGATCTACAGTGATTCTCAGGCTACCAAGAACCACTTTTGTGTGCACAAAAAGATCAAGGAGTTGGGCCTGGGTATGTTCATATGGATGCCGGTCTTCTGCTTTGAGCATGCATCCACTCAGTGGCTTCTACGCCTTGAGCATGCCCTGATAAGGTCATTGCGCTCTTCATGGAATTCCCCTTTCTGCCTGGAGAGTGGAAAGCCTCGCATGATTGTCTCCAAGACGATTTCTGCACTGAACAAGGATTCTTTCACAAGACCAAGGACACGTGTTCGACCATGGTCACCTGTTTTGCTACTCAAGTGTATCCAGGACCCACTGCAGTATCATGACCGTGCCACCGTTTACGAACCTGTTCTTCCACAAAAAGTTCCCCTCACTGAATTGGCCTTACGTCTTGGTGATCTTCGAGGCCAGGCAAAGCATGACAGACATGGCCAAGGAGGCTGGCGTTTGCACGTTCTGGTGCGTTCATTGAGTAAAAAACGCCCTGAGTTGATGCCCATGCTCCTGGCACGAATCTACAATGTCCTCGACCCCTTCCAAGTCAAGTATGCTACCAAGCGTGTCCACAAATGCTTGGCCAATGGAGTTTCCTTGGAGAACTGGACAGTTCGACCTAAGCTGCCCTATGTGCCAGGAATGACTCCCATTGACATGCTTCAGGTCTACAAAAGACAACTTCAACGCCGTTTTGCTTCATCAACCATGATGCTTGCGATCCCTTCAACAATGCAGTCGCCTACTGTGGCAGACATCTTGACCAATGACCGTCGCTGGATCAAAGGCATTGATGCTTGTGACTACACTTGCACTTGTTCCACCCTTAGACGCATGACAAGGATCACTGCTCCTAGCCACGCTGGACACTTTGTGGCTCTAGGCAGCGACTGTGGTTGGTACCATCCAGAAAGGCTCTCGGCTCAAGACTTGTGTTGCATGCCGCATTGTTTGCATGTTTCGCTAGATACTTTCTGTAAGCACGCGTGGGGCTCTGGACCGCCATGGCCACACCGGAGAATGCAGGGAGGAGCTCACCAGTTACCAATTTCCAATCATTGCCGTCTGACTCAATCGAGACAGATACGGCTTCCAATAAATCAAATCCAATCATTGAGATGACACAGATGACACCTATTGATCCTACACCGAAGCCTGGAGAAAATTCATGGTTTCACAACACACGTATGGTCGGAGGAGGAATCTGTACAGCTGTGCGTGACTGCGTCACACAAGGTGCATGCAGCGATGCTTGCTGCATGAATGTACCCACAAAATCGAGATACGCCACAACGAGCGGAAAATTACGACTACCAATTGATGAAAATGGACACACAGCAAGCATGTGTTCGATGTTATGGCTCGGCAATCACAAACAGCACAGAATGCAGAAAGGAGGAGGACTAATTGCACACAGATGTGCCAGATGTGACGAAGCCAAGCAAGTTGTCTGCATCACCAAGCGTACAGCACCTTGCAGATGTATCACATTGGATCAAAAGTGCGGCACTTTGTATTACACAGGCGAAAGATGCTGCAATTCAGGTCCCAAAGGATCCACAGATAAAATACAAGAGTGTGATCGTCCAGAAGGACATGAAGGAGAATGTGTCTGCAAACACTGTGGAGGAGGTGATGTTCTTCATCAGTACCGAAAAGAAACAATAGGAGGATCTCCAAGAATATTAGAGTGTGCCATTGAAGGATGCAAGAACGAAACACATGTCTCTGAAGAGTACTGGAATGAAGTACTAATCAGACCACATTTTGCCAGACCAATCTGTGAGCATCACCGATGTGAACACTTCTGCGTACTTGTTGACATCAAACATACAGTCAAAGACGAAGAAGAGGACAAGAGCACTTCTTCGAAGCAACAGATTGATCCAGGGGAGGAACCCACCATCATGTGGGATGGAGGGCATAGAACGTCAACCCCCAAGAAGTGGACATGGTCACAGCTACAAAAAGACTCAGGACTATCACTTCCACAAGCACAATCAATATGGCGAACACACGGAGGAGCCAAAGAAGATATGAAGAAATCAAGTGAGGCTAGTAGTGGATCAGGTGTGACAAAAGAAGTGTCGCCTAATCAACAAAAACAAAATGATGAACAGAAAGATCGCAACATTGAAAATACAAGCAAAGAATGGGTCACCAAGCATGCAGTTGTATGGCATCAACATCAAGCTTGGGTATGTACCGATGTTTCTGCGGACGGTTCTATCACAATTGAACAACCGGACAAAGAGAGGCAGAAACAAGTGACCATCAATCAGATCCAAAAGCCAACTCTTGGAATTGACCAGAAAAAGGACAACACCCCACAAGACCTATCCATGCTCGTACAAGCTGCTTCAGCTGACCCACATCCAGTAGCAGCGACTCAATGGCAAGGCGACCTACCTGAATGGATACACGAACAGGCACGGGTTGTCTATGAGGATGTGGTATGGACAGTAGACCAAATACAACAAAGCGGACACGTAGTTCTCAAGAGACCAGATGGTCAGACAAGAACTGCACATTATGTTCTCATTAAAAAAGTTGTGACCAAGGAAAAAATACAAAGAGTGCCTACCAGCACTGAACAATATGACAATGGAGGTCAATCAACTGATGAGGACAAAGAAGTACCTCCACCGCCCCAGTACCACACTGAAAAAGAATGTAAATGTCAAGGATGTGCCAAACTCAAGACAAAAGAGTGTTGCATCAATAGAGCTTTGGCAGGAAAAAAGAAAGAGAAGGAGTCTTTTGCACAAAAGTCACAGTTACAACAAGGTCAAATGTGCTGTTTGTCAAGGAGAAGATGAGATAGTGGATGCTGAAACATGGAAGGATCAAGCAAAGGAAGATGTCAGTGCAACAGGAGGTGCAGACTTCATGAAGACCAAAGAACTTAAGTGTCAAAGAGTTTGTCTTTGTGGAAACGCATGCACCTTACCAATAAATCATGCACATCACAGCTTAACAGAAAGCTGTCGATGTGACAAGTGTGAAGATAACAAAGATCAGAGAACAGCAATTCACACAATGTCCGGACACAAACAACAAAGAATTTCACTCAGAGGACTAACCACCCTCAACAAAGTGAAATGGTATGACCAAAAAACCAGGTGCACACACTTCTGCAGTTTTTGCAACAAACAACAATGCGATCATGGCAAACACATCAATGGTGAAGACCAAGATGAAGAGTGCGAGGACAACAGGTGCAGATGTAAGGAATGCACACAATGGGCAAGAGATGATGTCGTTTGGGACCTACTCAAATATCAAGTACAAGATACTAACATATGGGAAGACCCCAATGATGACATAGTCCAAGTTGAACACATGAACAAATCAAAGGAAATTATGAAGGCACCACGACCAGAAGCATTGCATCTCAATTGCGGTTGCCTCTGTCAGTGTGGACTACATTTGTGCGGAGGACCATATGGACACACCACACCTATCGATCCAAAGATGCACCCAAATGATTTCCATCTGTGTGAGCACTGTTTCCAGAACCCAAAGGAAGGACGAATCATCAGATCACCACTCATGACGAAAGAATGGGATCTACTGGCAACAATTTGTGTGTTTGAGTTTGCCACTGGATACAAAGAGATGAGCACGATGCATCAAACATATCAATATGCCAATAACTTGGCGTTCAAGTACGTATGGACAATCATACGTATCATCCAAATTTATTATATGCAAACAGATCTATGCAATGAAAATCAATTCCTTTCATTGAAGGCACGAGTCACGGATCTTCTACCCAGCACACTGAGACAGCACTGGCAAGAATTCTTCCAGATCATTGTGCAAGTGGACAGTGAATACACCGAACAGGGCATCACATACCTTCAACAAAACAAGTTACCTCCCAATGTCAGCATCACAATGAGCTACCAACACCACTTCAGGCAACTCATGGGATACTACTTTAAAAGTATGGACGACCCATTGGGACCAGTGTATCTCAACGCTATCACAAGAATGAGAATTGTACAACAATTCGACCCTGAAGAAGATTTCCACATTAAGGTGGTCATACCGGAAGCTCTATTGCCTGAACCGGGGTTTCTGCCGGATTGGGGCGCCTCTGATGAAGAAACAGGAGGAACAGAACGACAAGAAGATGAAAGAATGGAAGAAGAGGAAGAACAGGACAATGAACAAATTGACTGGACACAAGCATACTGGAAAGAAAACGGTAGACAGTACACATGGACACGAGCAAATGCACTCGATCCTCCTGATACAAGGCAGACAATTCCATGGGGATCACCACAGATTGAAGAAGCGTACAGAGGACTTCTCAATTCTGACGAGATTGATGCAGCACTACAATACCAGCGCAGCATGTACCATGTGAGATTTACCACTGCCAGACAACAATATGAACAAACAAGAGAGGATGCCAGAGGGGCTGAGTATCGAGGACAACTCTGCGCCATCCTCCCTACAGAAGAAGAATCAATTCGACAAATGTTTCCTGACCAGTACTATGATAGAAAAAAAACACACCAAGAAGTTGGGGCACATACACCTATGTGAGGTACGGAAAGTACAAAGACCTTTGGCGCACTTCCCCAATAATCACGGTCACAGGAACTTTTGCTGAAGTTGAAGGAGCTATCCCACGCAATGCCAACGGCCACATATGGGAATTAAACCATGACACCAAACAAATCTTTCTTGACAGAACGCATTGGTTATCTGAACCAAGGAAATGGGAGGTACTTGCAGTATGGAAAGCAGTGTCGTGGAGACTCAAACTATTGAGTCCCAACACGAACGAATGGAAAACCATTCGCATGGAACAAGGTGATCACATAGTAGGCATGTTACTGATGGGCAACAACAATCAAGGCAATGCGCTAATGAGCAACTTTGACCCTGTTGAATACCCTGAGAGCACACATCTTGGACTGGACAACTCTCAAGGCAAATACACAAACATGAGGTTCAAGAGATACAGATTCAACAACATCCCAAGAGCAGTGTTCACTGAAATGGTGCATCAAGAGGCCCAAGTAGCCTATGTTATACAACCAATCCACACAATGAGATACATAGTGTACTACAAAGCACTACCTTGGGTTGAAAGCCAGTATCTGATCAACCAAAACCATGTTGCTGACACCTCACAAAACAGAGCCTTCTTTCGTGGACAAAGATATTACAAAGTCCTCAAAGACTTTGCTACAGCATTACAACTGGCCACTTGGCATACGTATGCAGGAGGCCCGGAACAAACCGCAATTATATGGGCTGTTCTTGTGCCACCAAAGTACTACCGAGTCAAATGGCAAAACAATACTGAATCAATACAGGTGGATGACTTAATCCTCACTGACATGATAGTGGTACAAGCACATGTGAGCCACTTACACCCACCTTACAATTTGGAGATCACCCATCCAACTGACACACTTGAAATCACAACTGGGGACGAACACTGGCATACTGCATCTTCTTTAAGATGCTGTGCAATCCCAGCGCAAACCAAGATTCCAATCATGGCAGCTGATGGACATCGACAAGAGTACAGAGGTGAAAGGTGGGCCGACGGACAAAACCGCAATCATGTTCACACACCATGGAATGAAATTCAAACATGGGCACGAACATATTCTACCCTTCGGAACATGGGTTTCACAAATGTGCGGAGAATCTACGAAGCAGTTGGAAGACTACCTAATTACCTCCAACCTAGTGTAGAAGACATACCAGAACAACTACAAGCTCCAACTGAAAACGTCAGACCCGATGTGGACAAATGCAACAACATGTGCGTCTTGTGCGCACAAGAAGAATGTTGTGTGCACACAAGAAAGCAATTCCACTGGTGCTTATGCAAGCAGTGCCAGAGAAAACAAAAAGATCATGAAATCAGGCATGAAGAGGGAAAAAGCTATGAAGACACGCCACTACCCTTCCTCAGCGAGCATATTCACAACATGCAGGACAAGTTGGCAGTATACAACCAAGTTGCGTACGATGACCGAGCAATCTATGGGCCCTTCTTTGCGGTTGTGGTAAGAATAACAGATACCTCTGTCATCATCAAGCTTGGAAATCAAGAATACCATGACTGGAAGAACAGACACAAATTTCAAGAAGGGGATGTTTTGCATGTCTTTACAGGTGATCATAACATCTACCCCAAACAAATGGGAGCAACCATCGTCCCAAATCAGTTGCACAACAAACCATGCGACCATCTGGGCACATACAAAAAAAGGCGCAGAGACAATCACAACAACTTCACATGCATAACCACGTGTTCACAATGTGACAGAGCTTGGATATGCAGAGAAAGTGATATGAGTACCTCACCATACCCATGGTCATCACCATGTCATTGTATCAGATACACCATTTACCAGTTGCAGTACGGAGTCACAGCATGCTCCAGATGCAAAGTGAAATGGCTTGATCCGAATGCAATTACAATCACACAACAAGAGGATCAATATCACGTTGCGAAATGCAAAGCACCACAGGTATGGACAAGTCCAGCGCACTATATTCAAATACCCTGCAGAACCAATCTCATCCCTGCCAAGAAGTGGAATGCTAACGTGCGAAAATGGATCACACGGGAAGAAGCACATCAACAACTGGCAGGTACTGTTGGCTACACAAAAGAAACACTCAATGAGATGTGGACCCAATGGCCAACAAGTGAGATAACAAAGTCACATGACTTCCTCCATGGTCACAAACAATGGTATGATATTGAAGTCAAGACAACATACCATGACAGAATGATCTACAACAAAAATTTCCTCGAAGTGGGAGATCACTGTTACAACATGACCACCCATATGATAGGAGAAGTTGTGCACAAATGCATTGACACAACAACACTCAAGGATGTCATAACGCAAGAAGAAAGTGAAGTTAAGTACTGCGAGATTACAATCAGGATGCCTGAAGACATATCCAAGATATCAAGCATTGCTGACAAAATGCTTGCTGAAGCCCAAGAAACCGAAAAAATGCCACCACCACAGCAAGTACAACTGCTTCCCAGGAACCACAAAAGTTTACCAACAATCAATGCCAAATTCACCAAACAAGAAGCTCACAGCTGCATGCCTCAGAGCCATGAAGAGGCTTTTACCCAAGGTGACCAACCATACTACAATCTACATGGAGAATACAAAGATTGGAAGATCTGCATCGCTGATTTGTCAAAAACAACAAAGGACAATGTTCCAGGAGGGCTACAAGATTTTGAGGCTCTGGGACAAAAACCTAGTTCTGACAAAAGAAAAAGATGCTGGACCATCTTTAGAACATGGGCTATGGGAAAAATTGGCCATGAAGGCTCTTGCTTCCTACCCCTCACCATGAGAGCTGAAAGCATCAGAGAGGTATGTGAAAAATATTCAGCTGACCCCAAGCATGCGCAAGGATACACCACCGGTACTCATGTAGTGGTTCTTGGAGGGCACAAAATTGGAAAGCGAGGCATTATCAAAGCCAAAGACCGATTTCAGGTCCATGATGATCTGTACGCTTTCGTCGACTGGCAAGACCCCACCGAGGAACCAATGCAATATGCAATCAAGAACCTGAGAAGCTTGGTCATCCAACCCTACAATGTTACACCCGCAATTGGAACAAAACTTACTGTGATCATAGCACGAGAAATGACTGGGTACAGAAGGGTTGGCATGGTGGATGCGAATGACCAAACAATCGACCCCATATGGAAAGGCAGGTACATTGATTCACAAAAAACCATGTCAATAGGAGACAGGTATGAAGCCAGAGTCACTGACCAACACTTTGGACCAGATGAAATGTGTCTAGATCTATATCCTGACCTGGAAAGAAAGTATGCCAAAGATGCAATGTTCACAAGAGCTCATCCAGGATCAATCAGACAAAGCCTTAAACCACTCCTCATAGCACTCACGGATAGAATGTTTGAACTTCACAGATTTGCTGGAAGGTACATCAACTGGAAAGCACATGTTGATGACCATACCTACACTGTTTGTGTCCAGGTCATACAACATGCCAAGCATGCTATGAGAAAGGAGGATGTCCTCAGTACCGTCCCACCTGAAGCAGTACAAAAACGTGCATGGGATGATCTTGTTCACTATCTGTGGCAGCAAGGCGATCAACAAAAAATCAAGACAGAACAAAAGGATGCACAAATTATAAGCTCCACAGAACCAGCAACACAAGCCGCTGCACACACTGATAGTTCAAAAGGAACCGACACCCCAGGGGAATCGTTTGGATCCAAGGACACTCCTGTATTCAATGATGCACCAAAAAAGCAATGTGAGGGAACTACTCAAGAAACAAGAAGGCGGCAAGACAAAAGACACCAACAACTCAAACAGCGGAAGAGTGAGAGAGGCAGAGGAAGTGAAAGCGCTCACAGCAGATCACGCAGTTCAAGCAGAAGAATGCATGATTTTGTTGAGATACCCAACAAAGTCAAGTACAATCAGAAGGTCACGTGCAACACATGCCAAAGTGCCCCTGGACAACTCCTTGTGTGCAACGTATGCGGATTGGGCTTTTGTGAGGAGTGCACAAGCAAGTCACATGGGTACCAGTGTGAAGTACCGATTCACATATGCTCAAATGCCCCATCAACAGTTGATGAAGTATGGCAACAAATAGTACAGGATGGCAGAGCGACCAGGGATGCCAAGAAAGAAGGAAATGCTAGCAAACTTGGTCCCTTCATCACTTACTATTTGAACATCAATAAAAGCGCAACAGTGGTATGGTTACACGAAGTTCTGGACAGCATCACCAGATACCTACTGCATGTAAAACAATGGGCCGCAGAAGAAACAAAAGACTATGTTGTCACACAGGACAAAGACACCCAACATGCGTGGGATTGGTGCATACAAAGAACGTTGGACTACCAAGTACACCAAACAAGGAATAGAAGCCCTGAATCCTCGAGCAGCTCAAGAAAGAGAGGACACCAATCACCTGGGCAGAGAAATGGAACAAAAGAGTCAAAAGTGGATGATACACAGGAAGGGGCAAAAGGCAAAAGAAAGGGATCGGAATCCCCACGAACCCATCAGGCTGAAAGCCCACGAATGAAGGATCAACAAGCATCAAAAAGAAAACGAGGAGCAGAAGTGAAAATTGAACCTGTAGAGGATGACAAGCGAGAAGAATATACTACGATTCAACAAATTGCGCAAGAAATATATGCGAACCCGAGAAGAGCCGAGCAATGGCTTGGCAATCATCACGAAGTTCGCAAAATATACAAGAACTACAAATTACAACCGCAGAATAAAGAATCCTGCAACAAATGCGCAAGTGATATTGACAGGTTGATCCAAAACTCCAGAGAACAGGAAGCTTATGATGCCACTAAACACTCTGGCCCATTTACTGAATACATCAACAGGAATGGCCAACGTGAACGAGTCAATCCCAACAAAGTACCATTTGATCTAAGACAAGAATACGAAGAAATCCTCAGGAAAGACAAGCCACTCAGTGCAAGAGATACACGAAGGGTTCTTGAGTATGCCATCAGAAGCTATGGCGAAGACAAGATCAGATTGGACCTAACCAAAGCTCAAAGATTCGATACCACACAAAAAGATGTCAACTTTGAAGCCACAATGGGACTGATCACAGGCAATCAAGAAAACATATTCATTCCTGTCAACCCTACATGTGCTGCCACATGCACCCCAATACATGGGGGAACAATACACAACAAACAAGCAACACATGTTGAGAAAGGAGATATACCCTCCACCTACAAAAACAGGCTCCGTACGTGGCATGGCACCTCAATCAAGATGCTAATTGCAGGAGGAGAATGTGTAGACGCTTGGGCAGCGGATCTACAAATGGCTCATGAAGACTGGACAAAGCTTAAAGCGTCTGAAACACACAAGGTCGTCATGGACATGTCCATTATGCAACATGGAGGAGCAGTATCCGGTGTAAATCCGGAAAAAGCAAGGAGAGGAGTCTGGCAATGGTCCAACTTTCTAGATGCTATTGCACATGCACAAAACAATGCTGATGATAAGAACATCGAGAGGGAACCACATACACTACCGGAAGAAAGAGGTCTGGTACTATTGCAATGCAACCAATGGAGGGTCGGTGACAAACCTTCCAAACTGTGCACACCAGGAGATCCACTCAGAGAAAATCCTGCATGTTGCATAACTGGGTATGTGGTCTCCACACGAATATTTGGAGAACTATTCAATCATATCCCAGCTACGCATGAAACAGTACAAGTGGCTGAATGGGCAACCAATGACAGAAGATGCAAATGGCCGCCGACCAGGGCTCCAATGCCAACTGATTTTGGCCCAAGATTTCAACTTTGTCTGCACATTGACAAAAATGATGAACACATCAAGCAGAGTGAGGTTGAGCGCAAAGCATACGAACAAAGTGTCAGGATCAGAAGCATTACAAATGACAAAGTGTGGCCTCAGGCAAATGCGGGATTCAGTTTACCTACCCACATAATGGCCCCCGTTGACGAAGATACGACAAGAGATTTTCCTCATCCTGACCAAGCACCTGAATACAATGGAGATGCAACCCAAGCTAAAACAATTGCCAATCCAGCCAACAGAATCAACAAAGGAGGAAAAACGGCAATCAAGGGCAAGCTCCCCACAACATTACAAGCACTTGGAGCACGAGAAGACTGCGCTACTGCGTATGCAATCCCCAACACAAATGACTTGCATCAAATCTGTGGAAGGTGCTTTGAAGAAGGTCTTGGAGACATATCTCTACGATATCTTCTCCACATCAAAGAAAGAAAGAAGTGGGAAAAGAAAGACTTCTATGACTGCATGTACAAGCCACACCTACCCAAATATGAGCAGTACCGAACTCACAGAAACAATCAACAAGAAGTGTGGCACAGAACCACACTAGGCTTACTGCCATCGATTCTAAGAACAGGCCAAGTCAAAGCCAATGAAAGTGATGGCAAACAAATCCATGCATACGAAGATTTCGAACAAGCACTACAAACGAGTGTGTGGGAGCCATACGGCACAACAGGGTACTATGCCATGGCGTACATCAGACTACTCACACAAGATGTGGCGCAAGACAAATTCAACGGAGGATACAAGATGATCAAGTGCCCCGCTGAACACACACACACACACACATGATTGGACTACGCATCTCCATCACAACATTTGGAAACTTCATCAATCCCAATGTACCAACTCTGGATACCAATGAGCACACCATGTGGAGTGAGGAGTACCGTATTGATGGAAATGTATCTGAGGACTATTTTGCCGATCCGGACAGCACGGATGACGGCACTCTTTTTGACGGCAAGAGGCCGCGCATGGCCGATTTCTTCCCACATGCTGCACAAAGTGACCAAGGCGCATTGAGTTGTCCGAGGTATAAAAGACCGCGAGAGATGAGTGCACTAGATGAGCTGAGAGAGCTAGACTATGTTCATACAATTGAATTGTGGGCCGGTCAGGCCAGGTTCACTGCTGCGATCAAGGCTATGGGAGGCATGGGAGTTGCGGTAGGATTCAGAACAGGGTGCGATCTTGAAGATCCAACTGTAAGAGCTGAACTCTATAAAGAAATAATCAGAATCAAACCTAACCATGTGCATGCTTCACCAGAGTGTAAAACTCATGCCGGTTTCTCGAGCCTCAACACCAGAATGTACGCTAATGTGGCGGAAGAATATGCCAACAAGCAAATTGAACAAACGCCCTCACTTATCTTCATGGCTGATGTAGGAAAGCTGCAAATAACGCAAGACAGAGGATTCTCCTTCGAACAGCCACAAACCAGCAAGATGCTATATGCTGCATCTGTCCAAGAAATACGACATGTTGCAGGCACCAATGGAACCAAAATAGGAACCACAATATGTCATCAGTGTGCATATGGGCTGGAAGACCCAGAAACAAAAAGACCCATTTACAAACCTACCACATGGTGGTCCAACAACAAACACTTCTTGGCTAAAGTGAGCAAGAAATGTGTGTGCACTCAAACACACCAACGACTCGAAGGAAACATTTCAATAAATGGAATTCCCACGTGCCGCACCACGTGGGCTGAGAACTACCCGGAGGAACTGAGTCAAGCAATGGCTGCAGGCGTCATGGAAGAGCCCCCTCCAACCATTGTGGACCTCCTAAGAACACCAATAAACAAACAGGCGTCTGAAACGTTGGATTACCAACGAACAAACACGCAGAACAACGGACATAATTACAAATGCAACACGACGCCCACTACGTTGGATTCCCAACGTAAATACAATCAACGGACCACCAAAGAAGATGAAAAAAACAACTGGAAACACAGTATGGCACTAGAACATGGGATCCACATCAGGTTAATACAAGGAGATGGACACTGCAAATACCGAAGCATACAACAAGGTGCCAATATCACTGACTCCATAGCGGTTATGAGAAATAAAGTAAGTGAGTACATTCAACAACACAGTGACCAGTTCAACCCTGAATCAATCCCAGCATCACAGTGGAAGGCATACTTGCACAAAATCAAAGGGCATGAATGGGGCGATCACAAAACATCCACTGCCATGGGATACATATATCAGTTGACGATTCATGTACACACCTCCCCAACCCAAAAAGTCACCCCAATTGCCGAGGGAAACACTATTGTCAATGTTTGGTACAGTGGACAAACCGACAATGGACATTATGATCTTGTCCTACAACATCCCACACTCACACCTTTCAGGCATATCAAGAAGGGAAATACAAAAATGATCTCCACATTCCAACCACACATTGATACAACAGATCTTGACACATATGCCACCCTAATCTATGCTGTTGACAACCAAAGATACGAAGATATCAATAGAACACAACATACACTCATGATTCGAATGCTCACTGTGGGATGCATGCTAGCTGATCAGCTTAGAATGTGGCAAGATTACCTTGAAAGAAGACTCAAACCACTTATCAACCGAGATGTATTTGCTCTGCCCAGACAAGTACACATCAGGCTCACGGCGTGGTTAGTCAGACTTTCTTGGTGGACTCAATACAAAGAGCATCTGAACACATTCTTCCGAGCGTATGAACACAGGATGCATCATCGTGGCGCACACCAGATTACCTTATCAAAGAGAGAGACAGCCTCAACATCAAATTGGATAAACTACCAGAATGGGTACCATCAGTATATGCTGATGCATACTGGCATCACAACGAAGACAAAACATCAACACCTAAAGCCAAAGACCAAACCTTCTTTGACACCATCCACAAGCTGAGACTCACATATCAAGCAACCACACACGCGACTAAAGAATATGAGACTGCATGGCAGGCTCATCGTATGTGGGCATCACTATCTACTGTGGTAAGAGCAGCGCCTGATTCTGACACGGTAAGAAGATGGGAAAACAGTCATTGCGTTCCAGCACCATTAATATCCGAGTGCACTACTCCTGCTCCCAGTAGATGCAAATGTGTCACATATAATTGCCAAAGCCTATCAAGAGCAGGAAGGCTAGCTTTC
>Ga0099797_100826_pt1 | contig 18198 bp, 19 predicted proteins | sample Uncmet_Sort48C_1_FD_89871 | JGI IMG/M metagenome (GOLD analysis project Ga0099797, IMG submission 89871) | Marine eukaryotic communities from CALCOFI LINE 67, Pacific Ocean - C012_Sort48C_1 | ecosystem: Environmental > Aquatic > Marine > Oceanic | place: Pacific Ocean: Monterey Bay | collected...
ACTTCAATAGGTTGTCTCGTGAAATCAGTAGAATGTCCCTAGCTCCATTCACATCTTGAAATTCACATTTGGTCTTTGCAGGCAAAATCCTTCCAAATTCTGTCGGAGTCTACCGATGCAGTGAACATGTTCGAATCATTAAGGGTGTATGTAACCTTCCGCAATGCACACGATCAAGATATCTATGGGTGCATCACAATTGATGGAAAGTCACATGAAGTGAATCTGATGCCACCATCTATGGGAACCGCACTTGCCTCTTCGATCAAGTGCCTGGACATTGCAGCTCTTGATAATGTCTCCATTCATCCTGCTCTGCCGATGGCGTATTCAGTTCCAAGTGACACAATTTACGACTTCATCAAGAAGACGGTATGTCGTGATTAATTATGAAACAAAAATTATCAATGTCGTAATGCAGAGCGAGATTGAGGAGAAAACGAAGACACTTGCTGTCATGAAAATGAATTTGCAGAGTGCCAGGGAAGAGCTCAAGAATCTTCCAGCTGAGAACACATCGGAAATTGAACAGCTCACCAAAAGGGTGGCGGAATCGTCACGGCATAACACAAATCAAGATGCAAAAGCTTTCCAAGCGTGGATGGTATGTGTGGCCATCATGTCAATTGTGGAGTCTACATTTGAGGACAAATCTGCAGGTGCAACACGCAGATCTTCTTAGTAAGCTTGAAGAGGCACAAAAACGTGATGGAAGTGGTCATGCAAACATCATATCTCTCCAAAATGATATTGGAGATCTTTCTGCACACCTTGAAAATGTCGGGAATGACAGGGTCGATCCGGTTCCTGCTTTTCATCACATGCGTCGAATGCATTCGATTCATTTTGCAGGTAGCATTTTGCGTATTATAACACTCCGAATATTTACAAACATGACGTTTTGTTCAGCTGGCTGGTATGGGCCATGGACATCGCAGTCTATTTTGCGAAACATCGAGAATGCGGGAAGATCAAATCCCGTCGCAACAGCAACATCTTCTGCATCTTTTCTGTTACCTATCAAACTTCATGCGAACCTGAACATCGGCAAATGTGACTTGCTCAAACCACAAGATCACTTTGAACTCCAAGGAATCGAATTTCCAGTCGACGACGATTCTCATTTCACGTTGCTGTTACCATGTGATCAAGCAGACATCCGAAAGAAGGAGATCGGTGTGATATCTTCTTGGATAAATGAATCTTTGAAGAAGATTTACAAGGTTGCGCCCGACATTGACTTCGCAATCTGGGACGGCACAAAGTCGCCAATAGATGGCACAGACGCCCGCACATTTGCAGCCTTCTGCAATCGTCGAGCGTATACCAAGGACAGGCTAAAATCACGCGAGTCTGCCATAGTCGTGGTTCGTGCAGGATCTAAGGGTTCACGAAAGCGCATCAGAGATTCCAAATCAAAAGTTTCTTCGGAGTCCTCCGAAGTCGATACAAAGGCATCGATCGAGGATGCGGTACTTTTACGATGCATCTAATTGCTAACTTTGAGGTAATGCTGACTTTCAGCTCCATATGTAGACAGAGATGACAGTGCCCCAGCCTATTCCTGATCATTCTACTGTCACACTTAAGAGTGTCAAAGGATTGCAGGTGAAACTGGAAATCAGTGATCAACGAACGGATCTTGAGTTCAGCATCAATTTGACCGACACGGAGGCACAATTGATCGACTTGTTCCGGACAGTTCTCAAAGAGACAGGTGCAATCAAAGGTTTTATGATTATCTTGTAAGTGTGCTTTCAGGCGCGAACATTCCTGCACACAAGTGGAGGGAAATCTTAGACGCATGCTCAGACAAGGTACACTTTCTGCATCAATTCATCTGTTTGTGATCTGCTGTGCTTATGTTGCACTCAGAGAAAGGAAAGACTATTACTCGGCGGTGCCGACAAGTTCAGCCCTGGCTTCATTAAAAAGCATCTCAAAGTGGCATCTCACAAGCTCTTCATCGCAAAGTCGCTGGGTTTGTGTAATATGTGCGTTTTGTTATCGTTTCACATGTCACTTTGAGCAGGTGATGAAAGCGATTTCGTGTACTCGTTGGTGTTTGTGAAGAAGGACAATGAAAACCGCAAACCCGATACCATCGACCTCCAATGGCCTCGTGTTGTCGAATTCGTTGCTTATGAAAACGATGATGCAATTGTGCGCGATTTTGTCGATGAGTATCTGAAAGAAGAATCACCTGAACTGGTTCCTGGAACTCAATTCAAGGCAATCGCTCATATCTACCCGTACGTTCTTGTCTTGACACATTTCTGGATCGCAATTTGATTGTTTGTAAGGTTGTTTTACCCTATTGAAATCAACGACAAGCAAGTTTCGATCTGGAGAAAAACTCTATCGCGCATCGCTGGTGAGATAGTATAATTTTGAACAAGGCTGCAAACTCTCATCTTACTCAGATTTATGGGTTTATGTTTTGAAATGACCGTAAGGGGTGAAACTTCCCTGGACCTGTGCAGATGTGCAAACCCCAAACTTTAACAAAGAAAGTGTTAACAATACCCCTACATGTTTAGTGTACATTCATTTAGGTTTATAATGACTTGATGTTTTCAGGCTCAACGGCATCAGTCTATGAAGTGGGGAAGTATCCGCCAAAACAACAGAACAGAATTCTTCACAAATTTCTCTCTGAAAGACCACAGGAACCCGAATTTCTTCAAATTTATATGGGTGTTGTGATCAACATGGTCGCGAAGTTTTCGGGCAATGTGGCATTCGAAGAATACGAGACTTCCATGTTTGATTCATTCGCCAACAAGAAGGTCACGATATGCCAAGGAACCTTCAAGCCAACTGATTTCATCATGGCTTCTAGCCCACTGTCGCTATTTCCGTCAATTCGCAATGAGGAAACGGACAAAACACCTGTGCAGGTTTGTGAGAATTCTTCATTCACGAATCTGTTTTATCAAAGCACGTGCAGGTTGGGAAAGCGCTCCATGCCTTGGCGAAGAGTCTTCTTCCGAATGAAAATATGGTCTTCGTCATCAGAGTGGATTATGCCGCAACAATGATGCAAGTGACGATCCCCATGATCATGAACAGCCTTTCAAGAGCTGAGAAGTTCGGGCACGCCGTGGTCTGCAACCGACGATATATCATTCTCGGGTACTGTAGTCTTAGTGAGAACATTCATGATTTGTACATGAGCACAAAATAGGATGAACGGAGTCAACGTAATGATGATGGACCTCATCTGCAAATATGTTGATGCCGAGCAAAATAACGGATTGAAACCTCTCGAACACCAGCTGCAAGGCAGTGCGATCATTTGCTTCCCAAACCTCCGAGTTCTCCTTCGTCAGACGATAACATTGTCGGAGTACATGATCTATCAAGACAAGATCAATCAGTACGTGTTTTTATATTTACCTTTCATTTATCAGTGCATGATATGTGCAGTTGGGCAGCGTCGAACTACATAACGTCGTATACAAAGGAGAGGCTGCTTCAGGAGGCTTTGCATGCAGTGGACTTCATGCAGTACACGAACACAATGTCTAATGACTTCTTCATTGGAGGAGAACTGCTGCACAATCCTGAAGTTGGGACTCCTATGAAAAACCATATAACAGAGGAATGTGGTTACTATCTCAGGACACAGACCGAAGGCGCAAACAAGAGGGCTCTACTTATCGGAATCGATGGAGATGTGTTCAGGTAACAAAGCGACAATGTAGATGTATTTAGAATGAAATACTTTTGTGCAGTTCTCTTTGGAAAGAACTTCGGCCTCAGTCCGAGCCGACGCCAAAGCCGGCCAAGCGGACACGCCCGTCGACGCCGACACACCCGTCGACGCCGACACGCCCGTTGACGCCGACACACCCGTCGACGCTGACACACCCGTCGACGCTGACACACCCGTCGACGCTGACACACCCGTCGACGCCGACACATCCGTCGACGCCGCTGCTGACCCCGAAGGAGGAGGTTCTTTTCACATTCAACCTAACGAGCAGAGTTCTTCCGAAAAAGGAGCAAGATAACGGAATCTTCACAGATGATGTCTGGCCTGACAAAGAGAAGTCAGGCAACTTTAAGCTCATGGTACCGAGTGCAATAGTGCTAGGACCGATTCTCGGATTCGAGAAGCATGTCGTGAAGCGTTTCAAAGACGTATTTTCAGGCTTCAAAGACGAAATTGCCTGTATTAAATACGGGAGCTCCAGAATTGGCGATAAGCTGGTATCGCACAAGAAGACGATCAAAATTAGCGCGTTCGCCAACACACAAATTGTTGCGCATGAACAAGCAGACGAGATGCCAGCGAATCGGCAAATGGTCAAGAAGCGTGCAACTGCAAATGACACCGATACGACTCCAAGTGAGCAAATGCCGCAGCCGGCCAAGCGGGCACGCCCGTCGACGCCGACACACCCGTCGACGCCGACACACCCGTCGACGCCGACACACCCGTCGACGCAGCTTACGCTGAAGGAGGAGATTCTTTTCACATTCAACCTAACGAGCAGAGTTCTTCTGAAGAAGGAGCAAAACAAGGGAATCTTCACAACTGATGTCTGGCCTGACAAAGAGAAGTCAGGCAACTTTCAGCTCATGGTCCCGCGTGCAACAGTGCTAGGACCGATTATCGGATTCGAGAAGTATGCCGTGAAGCGTTTCAAAGAGGTATTTTCAGGCTTCAAATACGACATTGCCTGTCTTAAATACGGGAGCTCCAGAATTGGCGATGGCGAGTTTTCTGGGATGTCTGCGGATGTTTACTTTCTGAACCACAACATCTTGTTTGGAGATCTGGTATCGCAAAAGAAGACGATCAAAATTAGCGCGTTCACCAACAGACAAATTGTTGCGCATGAACAAGAAGACGAGGGGCCAGAAAAACGGCAAATGGTCAAGAAGTGTGCAACTGCAAATGACACCGATTTGACTCCAAGTGAGCCTATGCCGCAGCCGGCCAAGCGGGCACACCCGTCGACGCCGACACAAATTGTTTTGCATGATCAAGAACACGAGCGGCCAGCGAAACAGCCAAAGGGCAAGAAGCGTTCAACAAATGACATCGATTCGCCTCCAATTGAGCCGACCCGTCCGTCGACGCCGCAGCCGGCCAAGTCGACGGCGCAGTCGACTCTGAAGGTCATGGTCAAAGTGTCACCGAGGGCTCTTTCGGCGGACGCCAAAACAAAGGGACGTGCCAATCAATATGGATATGCTGTCGAATGTACAGAGTGTGACCTGTGTGTCAAGGTCGATAGTCAAATGTTCGAAAAGCCTATTCCTGAATTCGAGCGAAAGATCATGCAAGCTGTGAATCAAGTATTTCCAGACGCCAAGCTCAAAGACGCTGGTCTTAAAATTGGGAGCGCACCCAAGATTAAGAAGGACAACCCTACCAGCGCGAATGAGTTCCTTAAGAAACACGGAATCACGATGGATGATCTCATCAAGAAGAGACCGCTCTATATCCGTGTTTTCACAGTGAAGGATGGTAAAAAAACGGCCGACGAATGCGAGGAGGTACATGGTGCCAGTTCAGGATGCGTAAGCGAAAACGAAGTCGATGTTGGCAATGCAAATGGTGAGCAAGGCCAAGGAGCTGGTTTCGAAGTGCTGAGCTTGACTCCTGTTCATGCTGATCGTGCTGTTCATGCTGATCTTGCTGTTCATGATGCCCTCGAACTTGATTGACAAGGTATCTATATATTCGATCGCCTGTGCCCATCACTGCACTTTTTGTGAATATTTTTGGTCATGATACACCTATAGTCTATGTGAATTACAATGCATCAGGAATTATACAGAACATGTTGGGTTTGATACACCCATAACAGACATCTGTGACTGGACTGCTGCTCAGATCTGCGCGCCATGGAGCTCTATAAGTTACTTTGTTTGTATTATATGTGCACCTGTCCCCCCAGTTAGCCCCCGGCTGGGGGGGTTCATAATATTATAACGGGGGTTATGGTTCTGCCTTCTGGTAGATCATCGAACAACAAAGTACTTCTTACGGAACAAAACTTGGGATAACTTTTGTTCTCAGAATATACCATGGCATAATCTAAAATGTTTAGCAATAATCCTAGCAGTGTCCAATGAACACATCATGCAAATGAGCATGGGCCTGGTCCATGGAGCCAGTGTTATGACGAGTTTGTGGCGATGATAGAAGGGCGCGACATTCGCCATTGAAGGCATGTGGAACTCACCAAGCGGACCGATTTGAATCCACTAGCTTCAGTGTAGATCGAACCTAGACCTCGCTAAAGTTGACAAAAGGAAGAAGGTCGACGACAAATCCAAAAAACCCAAAGGGTTTGTGGATTTCAGAGGTTTTGATAAGGAAACGGGTCGTGGTTGGTCTTGTCTGCAGGATTCACTTGCAATGGCTGGAAAACTTCTTGGTATGGACATCAAGGAAGAATTATACAAATTCCGCCCTCTTCGACCCGCCCTCTTCGACTTGGATGTGTTCTATGAATGAACGATCAGATGAGCTCTCTCAGTTTGACCAGGAGGGTGTGCGAAGCTGTCCCTCACCACTTGACCTTGGCTATTCTAGAAAGATTATTTTTTGATCGTAGGCAAGGTGGATGCAGCTCAAACATCTAGAAAATAAGCTGGAATGACACCTAGTGCATATAAGATTTAGAGTCCAGTTGATCCCTATTTGACACAAGCTAAAACCTGCCCAGTTAGATCATATAGGGAATTCGGAAGATTTCTTGGTTTTCTCAGTGGAGGCGGAAGGAAGGCTGCCACATGAGGTGAGTCACAGATGGTTCGAGAGCTTCATGAACAATGTGGAGAAGCATACCTCAATGAACGATCAGATGATATCTAGAAACACGCAGAACCAGACACGCAGATCTGGACACACAGATCAGGACACATACACACATCAGGACACGCAAATTGGGAGGCATCTCAGATTTTGATCTGGACACACAGATCAGGACACATACACACATCAGCACACGCAAATTGGGACGCATAAAAACAGGGAGATACTCACAAACATGTTGGCCATCATGACCTAGATATCTTCTATATATCTGCTCCATGTCAAATAGCCAAGTGTGTAATATTTTCATGTTGTACATGCACCCACTTGCATTTGTATCAAATATAGAGCTGCACTGTTCTATATCAGTAAGACACACATTTACCAATGACATCAAGCTTCAAAATATGTTCATGGGATCAGCTCTCAATATCACTGCTCTACTACCTGGACATGGTCCTTACACCAACGATCGGATGACTTCTAGCAGCATATACCTGGGCAAAATGGCGCTTAGTTCTGTAGTTAAGCCTGGATCTCAAAAAAACTTATGCATTTACATATTGGACTGCTGCCGCGAGGTTGTACATCATATATGTACGTTCTGTGCATGTACATAGAGTCTATTCCACTCTTTTATGTCCAAGTAAACACATAGTGACATTCAAGCTTCGGAATGTGTACATGGAATAGCATCAAGGCGGCTGTCAGTGATGCCGATCGCATGGCTTCTAATAGCATGCATATAATTGTTGTGCAAGACAGATGCAGATGTCGTGGCTACTACCAAGACGCCTGCTGCAAGATTAATATTGTGGTGAAGGTGTGATTTTACGATCGGATGACGGCTCGCTTGCTCCATCGAATGGCATTCCACCTTAGTACATATACCCATGTGGCCCAGCAAGTGTGCAGCTGACTTATGCCAGAAGTGTGAAGACAAGTGCTGTTAATCAGAATCTCGATGAAGGCCGTCCGCTGTGCCTGACTGAACGATCAGATGACGGGCTCGCTTGCTAGATATCATGGCATGGGACTTCAGTGCTGCCAATCTTGGTGTCATTCACTGCTTCCGTGTTCGCATGGCAGCCCTGTACCCTGATGTGTGGTAGATGACATGGCATTCCACCGATACGTCTTAGTACATATACCCCATGTGGCCCGGCATATACAACAATATTTGTCAAGACATCACTAGTGCTCGAATTGTAGAATCTCTGAGAGTCGGATCTAGGCACATATCTGCTTCAGGACATGTCGCACCAATCAATGCACTCTTCGAGGGCACCCCATGGACATGAATACATGCACAGCGTTAATATACACATACATGCACGGCACGACATGCTGCGGTATGGCAATTCCGGATCTCACAAAAAGCGGCGAACACTCGTGTCACTTGTACAAGAGCAACAGGGTCCAGATGATTGGCAATGCGCCAACTGTCGGACTCTTGTAGCACATGATGCAGATATGAACGATCCCATGACTCCTCGCTTCTGTGCTGCACAATACCATATAATAATACTTGTATTCATTTGCTTTATTCAGGCTCAACAGTTATATTTTCATATATTAACTTCGCAGGAGGACATGATCATCGAGAATCTGCAGGACCAACATCGTGTGTTGCATGACTTCATGTATATGAAGCAGAATTATGTACTATCCGCAGATTGGCCTTCTAGTACAAGGCAACAAGAACGATCACATGTGTTCGCAATTAAAAGCTCAATGGCATAGGCATCGACATGCATGAAATGTGTTAGTTAGCAATAATAGCTGTTTCTATTTTTACACTTATATCTGAATGATAATTCTGTCTATAACAGCCCTTGAGGCTGTTATGGATAGGTTCGTGTTGACGAACGAACAAGCTGGCGACGGTCTGGCGACGAGCTGGGCATGGTCTGGCGACGAGCTGGGCATGGTCTGGCGACGAGCTGGGGACGGTCTGGCGACGAGATTGGGACGGTCTGGCGACAAGCGGCGCTCTCTAATAGCGGTTTCACTGCTTGTAAAAAAAACACATCCCAGAAATGGATCAAAGCAGCCCTGCTTTCCGCCTACTATTTTCCCACTATTATGCATGTGATGAGTCAGTTTTCTGCACTAATCGCAAGATAACTATGTGTCACAAATGATTTTCTAAAATAAATAGAAATGAATAATAATGCCTTAAAGGTGCATGCACATCTTGCACGAGCCAATCAACTACTCAAAGAGAAGAACGAAGGCCTTGCATTTGGTGTTGACGAAGTTACATTTGACTACTTGCATGAATTGGGTGATCCGCTCTCAATTGTTTTAGGCAGACTATATGGTCCTCACGATGTAGCCAAGGTGTCCAGTACTTCCAGATATCTTAGAATAGAAGCAGACCCTTTTCTCAAACCGGTGCAAAAACATCTTAAGGGCCTGCAGGATGGCCTCATGGTTTATCATCAGAAATGGAACCGGGGAAGGGAAGAAGATCATACAGATCCAGCAGAACCACAAATGAGAAAATGTTTTCAGGCGTTGTCAAAACTTTCTGAAAGCAAGGTCATAACTACGGAAACAGAGGATGTGGAGAATCTTAATATTTTGTATATCGAACTTCTTCTGCAAGATCCGCTCCCATTGAGCCCACAGACTGCAATAGACTTTGCAAGAGAGTGTCTGTTGCGATATCCTAATCCTTACTCAAATATTCACTTACTAAATGTTTTACATAGATACCTCAGAAAGAACGTTAGTGGGTACACAGACAGATACCGCGCAATGTTCGATAGAACGGACCGACTGAAACTAGATTATACTACTTCAGAAATGAGTTGCGTAGTTGACATTATCGACCTCAAGTACCCTGGGTACAAGTCAAGTGTACTCTTGGTGCATATAAATGAATTAAAAGATGCGATTGATAGTACCAATGATTTGAGCAAGACATTTATGGTTCATCATGACAATTATTTGCACATATCGTGTCTTTTTGTTGATGTCTCGAAGGCCCAAAAAAGTGTGTTCATACTGAACTGTTCGAATGAGGAAGAGAAAACTGCTTTGAAAGAACAACTAGCCCGCCTGCCTCTTGACCAGTACAACATCTGCAGTCTTGATCTAAGATTATCATCAGATAAAGATCATAATGGTGCAATTGCAATAGAGGACTCCATTCGGCTTTTCCTAGAACCTAGAGTGCCCCATGTACCAGACTCAAGAGAAGAGAATTGGGGGAGTCTTCCTGTGAAAATAGTTAAGCACGAACGATACAGTCACCTGTTGCTATATAGCGAGTGCCTTAGCAGATACGAAATGAAACTGATGCTTGGACAAAATAGTCCATACATTTGGGTGATAGATGGACGGCAACAGAGCTGTCTTCTAAACACATACAATTTGCTACACAAACTCCAGCTGATTGAAAGGGCATACCTAGATGGCGAAGTACAATAAGCATTTCAGTGAGTCGAAGCTGATTTATTGGCACGTACCATTGGTTGTACAAGCTTCTTGTGCTTAGGAAGGTATACTTAGATACTACAGTTAAGTAATTTATTTGTGATGTACATATAGCTCAGTTGGTAGAGCGCGGGGCTGTGGTGACACAGGCCTTCGACTGTGGTGCGGAGGGTGCGTCCCAAAACTCATCAACGCCATAGATAATCATGTTGAAAATGGTAACGGGTTTGTCACTCAGCTGCGCACGCGATTTTGGCACCTCACCGCGCCCCAGTTGCAAAATATATCATCATGTGTTGCATCTGCATTGTCACATATTGTGAAAGGCGTGACATGCTGCTCACAATTTGGTCCCACTGTTATAGTCCACCATACCAATTATCTTCGTTGATCAAATACTCATAATCTTTCTCTAGCTCTTGTCGCTCTCGCTCTTGTCGCTCTCGCTCTTGTCGCTCTCGCTCTTGTCGCTCTCGCTCTTCTCGCTCTCGCTCTTGTCGCTCTGGCTCTTGTCGCTCTCTCTCTCTTGCAAGTTTAACTAGATCATCGTAGGAAATATCAAGAATCCAGTGATTCTCGTACATCAGATTTTCATTATCACTATCGTGTGTTATTACTGCACGCTTTGAATAAAGCTTTTTCAGGATTTCTCCATCAGTCTTTTTTGATAAGCGCCATCCTTCATATCTTTTAGTATCATGCTCCTTCCATCTTCTCACTGTGGCCTCCTTACCTATTTTATAATTAAATTCTTGAGGTATTGGTGCCCTATCTCCTTTACCGTCCCACAAGCGAATTTTTGCGATGCGTATTTTTATGCAGGACTCGAAATAAGTTCGATCGCTGTCTTTCACTTTTACTTGAAGTGGCACTGTACCAAGTACCTCGAACAAGATTTTGCGTTTTACCTTTCCACCGAAGTGAGTTTTTGCCTTCAACATATACTTTGCATTCTTCCAAAATGATGCACTTCTGCGCTTTCGTCTATTATACTTATGTCTCATAGGCCCTACTACACCAAATGCAAGGGGGCCCTGTATAAGTTCTGGTATTGGGCCAAGTTTGAGTACTCCATCATATTTAGCCCAATCTCTTGAATTCTTTTCATTAACTCTATACATAATATGTGTAGGTTCGTAGTGGATTAACATTACATCGAATTCTTGACCTAAATCGTTTTTACCATCAAACACCGTGAGTACTTCGGGTGTGTTAAACATACCGTTATTTTTCTTTCTAATGTTAGTGATACTTAACGATACATTTCCATGTTGTGATGTATGGTCACTTGATTGGTGTAATATGAGTTTGATTGGGCGTCCAATTTTGAGTGCACCTTCTAGAATTAATTCAATTATACGGCCATATGATGCAAGCACATGTCGTCTTCCTAAAATGTTTGTCATGATATCCCTGTTAATATAAGGTTCTTGATCAGTACTAGCCCTATGTTGCAGAAGGAGGTGTGCCAAGTCGTGATCGCGATCTTGCAGTGCATCGATAAGGAACTGATCATCCTTTGCTCTTTCTTTTAACATTTCTTCAGTCGTTGTTACACCGAATGCAAGGGTGCCCTGTACAAGTTCCTGTGCCCTCGCGAGATGTGCGCGGGCCTTCTGTTGTTTTGTCATTTATAAAGATTTTACATAATAATTAAGAGCACGAAAGTTCTCATAGAAGGGGCTCTTAGGGCATTCTGCGAAGTCTCTAAAGGTACATTTTTCTGGAGGGAATTCCGTGCGCCATGAAGGCATTTTCAGATGGTCTTGACCTGGCGTTGGCTACTTAAGGGGATAAGTGTAATCTCCCCATAATACAAATCACCATCGACAATATATACGACCTCATCCTTCCACTTATCACTAAGGCCAATATAAACTACCTGCCCCTTTTCATGGGTGAAGGGGTCTTCTGATTTAATCCACTCCGTTCTGAAGCGGTAATTATCTTTTTTTTCAGTGATGAGTGCATATGAGTAGCTATTTGTTGAGTAGGGTGGGTTCAATCTGAGTTTAATCGTGCTTTCTTGTTCCAGTGCACGTTGCAGAATTTTTGTCATTAGCATGGCATATGATCCAGTACTATTTACTGTTCTATTAATTTTATGAATTGAATCTTTCGGAATATCTAATGTATTGGGCCTATGTTGCAGAAGGAGGTGTGCCAAGTCGTGATCGCCATCTTGCAGGGCATTGACAAGGAACTGGTCATCTTGTGCCCGATTGCGGAGCATATTTTCGATTATTTTGCGATGGATTCTACCAACTGCCCTGAGTACCATTAGCCGCTGTCCGGTTGCATTCTCTGCTTGGATTAAAATTTGAGACAGTACCTGTTCTGAAAGGTCACTATACGTGGGGGCAGAGCAAACCGCTGTCGGTGCTCCAAAGGCAAGGGTGCCTTGTTCATTCAGTAGTTCCTGGGCCCTCGCAAGATGCGCGCGAGCCTTCTGTTGTTTTGTCATTTTTAAAGATTTGACAAAATAATCAAAGGCACAAAAGGCTTATGGTGACAATATTAAGATTTAGCTGAGGGGTTTGGAACCCCCGAAGGGGCTGTTGCCGCAGGCAACGGCTCCCAAGATACATTTTCCCCGGAGGGCACTTGTGCGCGAGTTGTATCAAATATACCATACCTAATACCCAGTGTAAGATCTGAGTAGTGCACTAACTAGGTCATGTTTGCTCGGCTTTGTTTGATCTTTGTCTAGCAAATATTTGTATTTGCCCATCATTGTTGGATTGGCTCCCTTCTCTAAGAGATATCTAACAAATGATAATGCATGGGCATACTCATAGTCCTCGCACATATCAACATTCAAACATGCAACGTCAAGTGGTGTTTTGAGCCGTGTCGGCGCGGGTGGTTGATTACCACCATTTACCGCAGAATATCTTCCATTTACATCAGCACCCTGTTCTACTAGTAGCCTGGCAATACTATACCTTTTATACGTGATAGCATACATCAATGGGGTGTAACAGCTGAATATTGTGCTGCTGTCAAATATGTAGTGATCAATGTGAACCTTGCCAGAGTCGACAGGACTGGTGCTAAGTCGAGTGCAGATGATCTTACTTGCTAAGTCTGTTTGATTTAAATTGATGGCATGTCTGAGAAGTTGTAGGGGTTCCTGATGAAGTATCGCAGTAAGGTCATATTCGTGTGGCAGTACAACTTGTAGATCTTGGTATAGCAAATATTTGTATGTACCCATCATGCTTGGATTGGCTCCCTTCTCCAAGAGATATCTAACAAATGATAATGTGCGCGCATACTCATAGTCCAGTACTTCTCTCTCACTAGTTCTGTGCAGAATCAAGTACATCTCACATGCAGTGTCAAGTGGTGTTATGATTATATCATCAGTACTATCAGTACTATCATCACCATTTACCGCGAAATAATGTCCATTTACATCAGCACCATGATCTACTAGGAGCCTGGCAATATTATACCTTTTATACGTGATAGCATACATCAATGCGGTGTAATATGTAAATTTTTCGCTGCTGTCACATATGTAGTGATCAATGTGAACCTTGCCTGTGTCGACAGGACTGGTGCTAAGTTGAGTGGTGATTATCTTACTTGCTAAGCCTGTCAGATCGTTCTCGATCGCATACATAAGAAGATCCAAGGGTTTTTTCATCCGTGCTCCATTTTGAAAAAGCAAATTTACCATAATCATATCACGTTTTTCTAATGCATTAATCAGGTTCTCGTCGCCATGATCTCCCCTTGTTCTTTCCTTCATCAATGAACTCACTGCATCCTTATAATTTCTTCCTAATGCCCTGAAGTTCAATAGATCTTGGCCATTTAAATCCCTCGCTGTTTCAACAAGGACATGGATGGGGGTAATTTCTTTCATCATGGAGCCCTCCTTTTTTGTGCCTAGTATGACTTTGAACCAGTCAAGTAAGTCAGAAACCCCACCAAATGCAAGGGTGTCTTGTGCATTAAGTAGTTCCTGTGCACGAGCAAGATGCGCTCGGGCCTTCTGTTGTTTTGTCATTTCATAAAGATTTGACAAAATAATCGAAGGCACAAAAGACTTATAGTGACAATATTAGATTTTAGCTGAGGGGTTTGGAACCCCCGAAGGGGCGGTGGCCTGCGGCCAAGGCTCCCAAGATACATTTTTCCGAATGGCTCTCGTGCGCGAGTTGTATCAAATTTAGTTCACACCTGATTCCCAGGGTAAGATCTAAGTAGCGCACTAAGGTCACGTTCGTCTGGGCTTGCTTGTGGATCTTCGGTTAGGTCTCTGAGCAAAAATCTGTATTTGCCCATCATCCTTGGATTGGCACTCTTTTTCAAGAGATATTCAACAAATGGTAATCTATCAGGATTTTTGTCGAGAATGACACGCCTGCATGCCCAGTCAAGTGGTGTTTTCAGTTCCATCGCTGATGAGATACCATCGAATCTGAAATTCTTGCCATTTACATCAGCACCACGATCTACTAGCAGCTTGGCAATATCATACCTGCCATGACTAATAGCATACATCAATGCAGTTTGGTCCGTAACTATTTCGTGATCAATATGAATCTTGTCTGTGTCAAGAGAATCAGTGCTTAGTTGAGTGAAGATGATCTTAATTGCTAAGTCTTCTATATTGTATGAGATTGCGTGTCTCAGAAGTTCTAGGGTTTCCATTCGAGCTCCATTTTGCAAAAGCAGCATTACCATGACGATATCTGCTTTTTTGAATGCATCCATCAGGTTCTTCTCGCCCTGGTCTCCCCGTGTTCTTTCCTGCATCAATGTACTCACTGCATCCTTGTAAGGTCTTCCTATTGCTCTGAAGTCCAATAGATCCTGGCCGTTCCAATCCCTCGCTATTTCAACAAGGACATCGTGCGGGGTATTTCTGCCGATCAAAGAGGTTTTCATTCGAGCTCCATTTTGCAAAAGCAGCCTTACCATGACGGAATCTTTATTTTGGATTGCAGCGTTCAGGTTCTTCTCGCCCTGGTCTCCCCGTGTTCTTTCCTGCATCAATGTACTCACTGCATCCTTGTAATCTCTTCCTATTTCTCTGAAGTTCAATAGACCCTGGCCATTTAAATCCCTCGCTGTTTCAACAAGGGCACAGTGCGGGGTCATCCGAGATTCCCCACCCTCTGGCTGTGGATCTAAATAACGTTCATTGTAATCGTTTGGGGCGTCATCCATTTCTATCGGAAGAGTACTAGGGCCCCCACCAAACTCCTTTCTTTCTCTTGTGTCGTTGGACCAGTGAGAAACACCACCAAATGCAATGGTGCCGTGACCCTGAAGTATCTGCTGGGCTCTCGCAAGATGTGCGCGGGCCTTCTGTTGTTTTGTCATTTATAAAGATTTGACAAAATAATCAAAGGCACAAAGGCTTGTAGTGACAATATTAAATTTTAGCTGAGGGGTTTGGAACCCCCGAAGGGCTGTGCCCTGCGGCCAAGGTTCACAAACGATTGTGCCAGTACTGTGTTGCTCTTCTTGATTTCAGCATTTTTAATCATCTCGAGCTTGTATAGGCAGTGGTAGGTGCCAATTAGGCAGCTTGGGTAAGGATTCTTGTAAGGCGGTTCATCCTCCCAGGGAGCAAACCAGATATATGGACTGTTCTCCCCAAGCATGATTCTCATCTTATGCAAGCTGAGAAGCTCACTATATGCCAACAGGTGGCTACCTGGCGCGTGCTCGACCTTGTTTACAGGTAGTTCATTCCAGGAAATGGGGCCATCAAGGCCAATGGTATCTGGTCTAGAGTAGTCTGGTAAATGTGGCACACTAGATTTATAGAAAAGACGGATTGAGTCTTCTATTGCAAGAGCATATGCGTAATTGCCAGTGTTTGTATTGATGTGAGGAAACTCTATCCGATTATCAAGATGGTAGAACTTCGTTTCTGCGTTTTTGTTATAGAAGCCAAGGAGTTGCACCTGTAACTTTTCATGATAAAGATCAGGAGGATGGTCGAGTATGAACACTCTTTTAGGCTTCGCAGAGGCATCAACAAAAAGACATGATAACCATTTCCATCGCCCTTGTCTAGATTGCCCATCAATACTGACAAGAAGTGTTTTCCTACAATTTTCAATCGTAATCAGTTCATGTTCAAGTGCTGAACAACTCACAAATCTGACGCTCGACTTGTAACCCCTGTGTCGATATTCGATCATGTCAATTATGTCATTGAGTTCCGAGTCACTGAATTGATTACACGGTTCAGAATATTCATCTTCAATCCATTCGCAAGATGTAGATTTAACATGTTTTTTGTAATTTACATCACTATGAAGATATACATTTAAAATCCATATCAGTCTAAAGCTGTATGGACTTGGATATTTTATCACGCACATTCTTACAAAGTCTATTGCACTCAGTCGGGGCTCAACATGGAAGAGACTTTGAAATTCTGGCTCGACATATCTGATAAAAAGAACCAATCTATCATGCCAATTTATAGTTCTGCGAGTAGGACCAATGCCCGGTGTAGTCGTAATTGTATGCTCTTTGAGGCGATCTCCACAAAACTCTGACAATGCCTTAATGCAATTATTCTCAATATCAGACCACGGTCTATCATCCCGGCTTGATACTGGCGCATGATGAATCAAGAGACGAGATTGAAGTTGTTTGAGAACATGTTTTTTAGAATCTCTCACTGCTTTTGCTATATTTTGGCTCACCGGCCTCATAGTATCCAAATCGACCAAGTCAAGACTTTCCATTATTTGCGAAAGTGCGTTATTTGGCAATTCATCTAATTTGGTCTTAGTCTCTTCCGTTTTTACACCAAAGGCAAGGGTGCCTTGACTAAGTAGCTCCTGTGCCCTCGCGAGATGTGCGCGGGCCTTCTGTTGGTTTGTCATTTATAAAGATTTGACAAAATAATCAAAGGCACAAAAGGCTTATAGTGACAATATTAAATATTAGCTTAGGGTTTTGGAACCCCCGAAGGGGCTGTTGCCTGCGGCAAAGGTTCCCAAGAAACTTTCTTTAGCTCTGTTGAGTAAGCTTTCTAAACAAAGCTCATATATGATTGTATATGAACTTGCGTGTAGCAAATATAGCGGAAAGGTTACACTTGGTCCGGCACGCATACTAATGCTAGATTAAGAATTGAAATTTTATGATGAATCCGATGAGGAACCATCATCTTGTGCACTAGTACTAGCCCTGTCATCGTTAAAACCATACCCTTTCAGTATTTCTAGGATGTCTCTTTTTTCCTGCGTATTTAAGGTTCGAAGCATTGTCATAGTATCGTTATTCAACATATTTGCGTGAGCGCCTTTCTTCAGGAGATATGTAACGAATGACACAGAATCACCCTCCACACGAGGCCCGTCGATTTCATACCACGTTTTCTGCAAAGTCTTATCCAGTGCTTTGGAAATTGCGAAGTCAAGTGTAGTATAGTGAACAGGATGACTCCTGTCATCATGTGAAAGAAGACATTTGGCATTGACTTCAGCACCAGAGTTAATCAAAAGATTTGCAATGTGATACTCACCTGAGTAAACAGCATACAGTAATGCAGTATAATCTCCATGTATTTTATCCTCTATACGAGTACGTGCAGCAGGATCTTCGAGAATCTCACGAATGATGTCTGGTCTTCCTAGAAATATTGCATCGTCTACAATGCCAGGTTTCCATTTCATAGGTTTAGTGAAGTAAGAATGGTTTTTCTGGGGATTGTGCTGATCGTATCCATAAAGAACCCCTTCTAGTTCCCTGTATCGCACACGGCAATAAAGTTCTCTCCGTTCCCGCTCTTTCTTGATGATTTTCTGGCAGATAACTGGCAGATCATCCAGCGCCCAGGCATAAGCATAGATTGATTTTGGATTCTTCATGTGCATTTGCCATGCGAGGTCCTTATCATTTTGCAGTTCCTCTGATGCATACCCATAGACCATGGGTGAAAAATTCGAAGCTGTGAGAACAAGGCCCTTGTCATTCATAACATTGGCATT
>Ga0099797_100830_pt1 | contig 18182 bp, 12 predicted proteins | sample Uncmet_Sort48C_1_FD_89871 | JGI IMG/M metagenome (GOLD analysis project Ga0099797, IMG submission 89871) | Marine eukaryotic communities from CALCOFI LINE 67, Pacific Ocean - C012_Sort48C_1 | ecosystem: Environmental > Aquatic > Marine > Oceanic | place: Pacific Ocean: Monterey Bay | collected...
AGTTGTTACTTTTTAAATATTTACAAATTTTTTTTTTTTTAAATAATTACACCTTGAGAATTTATAAAAATTTTGTGCTGCGCAGTAGTGCGGCATCCTAAATACAAACGTGGTATAAGGACAACTTTTATGAAAACAATTATGTGTATTTTTTTTCTTTTCGTAAAAAAGTTTTTTTATGTTTTTATACGATTTCAATGATTCAGCTAGATTGTATATTCTTTCTGGAGAGTAGGAACTGCTATGATATGATGAGGAGTAAAAGAATAAGAAGAATGAACACAGATATATATACACGCGTGTTACATTTTATAAAAAGATAAAATGTTATACTCCTCGTTTCTCTATGTACTTCGTAAAAAATAACATACACACGCTTATAATATATGTATTGTATACATTATACAAGTCGTACTTGGTATGGAGAATAGTTCCCTCTCGTTTCTTTTTTTTTTTTTATGAGAAAAAGCTATCACTAGATAAATTTGTCAATACTTCTTTCGCAGCAACTTTACCTTCTTCTAAATGTGTGCCAGTACCTATTTGGCAATCACTAACACTGCATTTCGATTCTACATTAACATTGGAACACAAAATACTATTTTTTATACTACAATTGTCACCAATAACAACGTGATCCATAATTATACAATTATTAATATTCACATTATTTCCGAGTTTACAATGTGTTCCTAATACGCTGTTTTTCACATTTACTTTTTCACCAACTGTACAATTAGCGCCAACCAATGAGCCAGATTTTCGCAATTTTGGCAAAGATTGGTCAAATTCAAATCGTTCCCACGGAGTATTTTCTGGATTGTGGCGCATTTTATAGATAACTTGATTCATTGGAATATAATCTTCCAAATTAATTAAACGATTACAAAAAACAGACGTATTATGTAATGGCGATAATACATGTGCAAAACATTTAATAAAATCAACATTTTCCTCACGTTCAGTTCGCTCATTACCAGCCCGTGTAGACATTGTCATAACGTCAACTTTATCTACAAACATTGCTGCCGGGGACCTAGCACCGTCCTTGCGATTAAGAGGAGAAGCAGTACGCCCTAATGTCACGCCATCACGATGTAATGCGTTTGGTGTCGATGGTATCATGATGGATGATGGTGGCGGTTCATCTAAATCTGTTGTAATTGTTAAATCATCATCTGCTACTACAGATAAGGATGAACATTTTAAAATTTCATCGCCGCCAATAGCTTGTCGCAATATTTTAGGCAATTCTTTCACATGTCGGAATTGGTAATCTAAAAGCAATGGCAACAAATCTTCAGCAATATCTATTATATCCACGTTATCCTTAACAATATCAATAACAAATGAGGAGAATATATACAAACGCATATCTTCAATTTCATCTGTAACGTAAATATTTGGCACACGTCGCAACAATGCTTTGGAGATCATTAAACGTGGTGTATCCTCATTCATGTCATTTATATTTGCTTTATATACTACACGATTTTGTTTACCCTCAAACCCAAAAAATGTTGAACCGTTCGGTCCAATTCTTATTTTTTTCTTTTTTTTTGGCGCTGTTTTTTTCTTCTTTTTATTATTATTGTTGCTACTATCACCGTCATCGTTGCCTTGCGCATCACGCTTATCTTTCAGTAACATAGTAATGGTGGCATCGTTCATACGATGTCTATCTGCCATATCATTCAAGATGCTTTCTGTAACCAAATCTCCGTTGATTACAATAAAGTCGGACGATATTTTGTCACCAATGGCACGCAAGCATTCTGCTGTGCCTAAATTTTCTTCAACAACAGTTACAGATATATTAATTCTATCTGTACCAAAAGCACCTTCGCGTTTTGCTCTTGCAACATATTCTCCAATAATTTGCTCGTATTGTTCACTGACGACTAATATTATATCTTCAAACCCTGCTTTTTCTAAGAGACGCAATTGGTACATTAACAACGGCCGGTTAGCAATTGGTAGTAAGGACTTTGGTACTTCCTCACATAATGGATACAACACATTGTCATCCCCCTGCGTTAGTATAACAGCTTGAAATTCACCAACAGTCGACGAAGAAATAAATGAGGTCATAGTATACAACGATAATTTAACACCAACTAATGTATGTATGTATGTATGTATGTATGCGTGAGAGAGAAACTTTATTAATATATATAAATATTATATTATACGTCCCTTTAGTATGAGTAATCGCGCTTTACTTTTTCATACTTCTAGGTATGCGCATTTACATTTATTTCACTCGTCACATGTTCTCTGATATTTTTCCTTCGTTGATTATTATTTGATTTCATATTATTATTATTTATTAATAAATTATATTTTTTTTTTTTATTACTACGTATTATTATTATTATTTATTATTATATACTATACCATTATTATTATATTATTATTAATTATATTATTATATTTATATTATTATTATTTATTATTATTATTATTATTATTATTATTTATTATTATTATTATTATTATTATTATTAATTATTTTTATTATTATTATTATTATTATTATTATTATTATTGAATTTAAATTGTAAATTGTGCAATTTATTAATTGATTGGTGAGGTGACACAATCTCCCATACGATGGAAATACTGAGACGAATGATATTAAGGTACGTATGGCAATAATGCAGAGTATACAAACTCTATTTAATTGATATATAATAATAAAATTAAATAAATGTATAATCAATAGAACATAACTTCCTTAAATAGTATATGATTCTAAATTTCCGATGGAAATTACATGTTACAGGTACAAATCTACCATCGAATCCGCTATATTACATTACCACCCTCCAGCATTTTTGACCAAACAGGAAAATAACCCTCCTTGATATTTAGCACTACATAACACATACAATTACATAGCAATAGGACTGTATAATTTAAATTGAAATACTGTTGTAGTAATTATATATATAATATAATAGTGTGGGTAACATCATCATCGTAATAGATACTACAAGAAGTGGGTTGGGTTGGTTACCATACTTAGTTTGGGGTAATAAGTGAGTGCAACGTTTTACAAGTTTCTGGCAGGAAATCCATCGCTTTCTCGATTATCCCCACACTACATTTTGCCTTATATATATATATACATATATCGAATAGGAAGTTGCCCTATTTTAAATATTTCCTCCTAAAAAGTTTTCAGACTCTGCTTCATTTCCTGGATATTTTCACACTATATCAATATTCTATTTACGTCGTATATGGGCAACTGCAAATGCAACATGTTTAACAATAATATGGATGCAAACAGTCATTGTAATACAACGTCAGATGAAAAATATTATAAAAAAAAAGATGTTGATTATTCTAATAATAACACTATGGAAAATATTGGAAGGAAAATAAATGTATATATTATTCGCCACGGAGAAAGAACGGATGAAATTTCAAATGAAGATATGATAAAAAAGGCCCATGATAATTTAAATGACTTAGGTATACGTCAAGATAAATACGACCCACCTTTAACAGCGAAGGGAGTACAACAGGCAGCAGCAGTAGGCAAACGTTTGCAAAGCTTGAAATGTATTGACTTTAAAACGATTTTTGCGTCACCATTTATAAGGACGTTACAGACAGCGAATGAAATTGCTTCAACGTTGAATATCACTGTAACACCAACACTCGGAATTGGAAGTTGTGCTGCATTTGTAAAGCATTATGGCATGGATTTTGTATTAGAATCAAATTATTTTATCGATAGTAAATCAATACAAAAATTGTGCAATAAATGTAAAGTATTAAATTTTCAAAAAGAAGCGCTAAACTTTCGTGAAAGCCTTGAAAATATATTAAGAAAAAGAATGGTTCATGAAAAGAATTCTGATGATAATATTTTGGTAGTGACACATCGTGAAGGGATTTGTGATATTGTTAGCGACAAAGAAGGTTGCAACGTTCCATGGAATTTTGGAACTCCCAATTATTGCGGTTGTTTCATTCTCCAATATAAGTATGCTGCTGATGGCAAAACTATATATAAAAAATGGCGTTTAAAAACTAAATTGAAAGATCTTGAAACTACTAAGCGATGTTAACGTTTCAATAAAAAAAGGATTGTCGATTGATTTATCTGATATTGGTGATAAAACAATGGAGGATTGTTAAAATTAGTAAGAGACTGTTACATACCATAAAAAAAAATATAAGTTATTAATAATTTATACATTATTCATTTTAAACCATCAATGCTGCTGTTTCACTTCGCATTCGCTGGGAATGTTCTCTATCTTCGACATACTTTGAAGCGGTGCCAGTTTCACGGTAAATATTGCCTGTAGCAAACATCATCATTTCCATCTTTTTATCTTTAAACATCGTCCACATTCCATTTAAACTAAACAACAATATTTGAATAAAACACGAGCGTTTAATCGAACGTTTATGAAACACATAATCATCGCCATATTGGTAAAGAATGACTCCAACTTCAGTTTTAAGAAAAATTCTAGAACAAACTAACCAAAAAGATAACAATGCATAAATACTTCCTACAGCCAATATAAACATTCTGTTTTTCTTCCTCAATGCATCTGCAAACACGAAAAGATTTGTAGATACTAGAAAGACAAAACCATTTATAGGCGAAAACGAAGTATCTGGTTTTGCGCAATCAATGACGAAATTACAAATTGCCAAAAATACAATCATCACTACATTCACTTCTTTCAAGAGTCTTCGGGCAATAACCAAGGAAAAGTTCTTGAAATACAATGTTCCCAAACCTATTATAGCTCCAACAGAACAAAGAACCACTGCAACTAAAAAAACAAGGATTCCACCAAAAAATGAGTAATTGATTATGTGGAAGAAAACACCAAGAACAGCACTGACCACCGTCACACGCTGTCCCCACTTCACTCTCCAATCCAACCACTCGTCCAGTTCAACTACTTTCCCCAATAGTCGAATACTTTTTCGACGTTCATGTTGTGGAGCCCATGAGTTTATCCTTGTTAACCCTCGAGTCCCAGGTGAAACTCCAACAAGTTCCTGCGTTTTCGACGTAGAATTATTATTCATATTTTTTGTTTTGTTGTTGCGAGAAGGTTCTTGATCTTTTTACTTGATCTTTTTACTTTGTTGATTTTTACCTTGTTTTCCGTTGAACAAGCGTGATAAAATAATGTATTAATGTTTTCATTAATGTTTATTAAGCAAAATATTAATAAATATTTATTATTATTAAAAATACTACTAATAAATATTATTAAAAAATTTCGTTTATACGCTTCCCTAGAAGAAAAATGTGCGATTTGGGGTATATAGTAGTTACGCGTAATATATTAATATTATATATATAAATATCTCGCGCTTCTGCCTAATTATGCCTAAACTTTCCTAATCTTTCCTAACTGCCTTATAGTTCTATGTTATTGTTTATTTAGAGTTTTTGTATTTGAATTGCCCGTTGTGCCTTGATTGTTGGGCAACGCAAATGAAGGCTGGAGACTGGACTCCCGATACCAGACCACTGACCGTGTGCGAATTGTTGGACGCCTTTGCAAAGGATTTTAGGATAGCAAAAATGAAAGACCCCAAAGTGGATACCGACTACCTTTCATCAAAATAATTTTAATTGATTTCTTAATTATAATTATTTTCGTATTTTGGCTTTCTTGACATTTTTTAGTTTTTGGTTCTATTTGTTTCAAATACTTTTGTTGGTTGCGTGGGTTTTGGTGGGTTTGTTGGATGTTTCTTGACCACCACGGCATTTTTTTCCATTGATTTTGCTACCTATTTTGATAATTTTTTATCGTCTTTTTTGGCGTTGCGGCAACCCAATCGTCATTTCATTTCATTGCTTTCAACGAGGACACTCTCCTTTGTCGTATTCACACGCGGCGGTATTGCACCCCGAGTTCGGTTTTGGTTTTACATTGGGATTAATATCTTTTGTGAATTTGTAAGTGTAATCATTGTCTTGGCACCCGTAACGACCCAACCAATGAGCGGGACAATCAGCAGAGCATTGTTGCCCACACAACCCTTTTGCCCCTTTCAAGTTACTAGGAATGTCCAAGTTAGGACACAGTGGATTGCTTGCTAGATACAAATATTGTATGTTGCTCCATTGGCTAACCGACAACGGCAAATCCATCAAGCTATTGTGACGAACATCAACCCAAATTAATGATTTAATATTTCCTATAGTTTTGGGCAGAGAGGTTAATGTGTTGTTCCACGCATAAATGCCGAGCAAACTCTGTAAATCCCCCAGACTGTCTGGCACCGATTGGAGTTGATTGTTGAAGACATTAAGGTGGCGCAAACTCTGTAAATTCCCAAAACTGTCAGGCAACGATTGGAGTCGATTCTTGATGATGTGAAGGTCGAGCAAATTCTGTAAGTTTCCCACGCTGTCGGGCAAGGCTTGTAGTTTATTTCCTATTACCATCAAAACTACCATCCGCTTATGGTTGTCTCCTAGCGGCTGCGGCAATTCTTCCAACTGACCCGTATACACACCCAACTTGACCAACGACTTTAACCCTCCAAACGATTCGGGTAGTGCCCTCTGGGTATAATTGGTCATTTCCAGAACGGCACAATCGCACTTTGCAACAAAAAAGTCTTGGCAAAATGGAACTTTGACTTGACATCCTTCCCACACTTCATTCGTGAACATACCACTGCATTTATCAGTGGAAGGTTGGGTGGCTAAATGAACGCTTATCAAGCTGACGAAAAACAGCACGAAACCTATGTTGAGCACTGTAAACACATAACGCAGCCACTTGGGGAAATGTTTCAATTGCGTCTCTAGTGTGTCGCGATTGTGGGACAAATTGAGGATACTCTTTCGCCTACGGGAGCGGGTGGAGTTTTGTTGTTTTGTTGTTTGTTCCATACGCTCCAAGTCCATCTTGAAATAATCTTCCCAAATATCGTTCAATTTTGATAACAAAGATAATGTTGGATACCCTACAATGACAAGCATCTTCGTTGTTTCAACGGGTATCCGGAAAGATATCCAAGCGTAGAGAAGCGGGAACGCCACGCAAAATATATCCGTCAAAATATCTAGAAATATCAGCCTATCCCGCATCTCTTGAGAAGCGATATGAAAAGTAGCCCAAATGTTGATGAGCAATTCAACGGTCAAAACGACACACACGATACTTGATATTGCTACGGGCATCAAGCAAAGGTAAATAGTGGTCAAGGAATACGCTTGTTGGGTGTGCTCAAACAGTTCGGCGGCATACATTTTGCTTAAGTAGTATTTTCCATTGACATCAAATAGGTGGTTGTAACGAGCGACAACGCCTTTCACGGCAGCAGCAATTTTCGACGATTTTTTGTCTTTTTCTTGATTTTCTTCCACTTTCTTTTGTTTTTTTGGTTGAATGGCTATACAAATGCGAACCATAAACGACAATGCAAGCAAGCAGGAAAGGATTCCTAGAGCAAAAAATACCCACAACCCTTCGCGGTTGAAACCACCACCGTAAGCAGAAAAAATAAAAAATTGAGTTCCTCCTAAAGCAAGCACCACTACCGTTACCGCTAAGCTTTCACGACCGCACAATATACGGCATTTGCGACACCGTGTAAGCTCTTGTTCCTCGTCGTTTCCCATCTCTAGTTCCAACTTGCCTATGCTATTGGGTTGAAGAGGGTTCTCATTCATTTTTATGTCTTCTTCTTGCATTGTTCAATTTTACAATAGGTTATTTCGTCAATTTTATTAGACGGTGCGGGAATCTGATGTATAGTTGTCACGAACGAAACCACCAGTCGCTTATTGATTGCGGTGGCGATGGTGATAGCGTTGCCAGTTGTGGCAAAGGTGTTTCAAAAGGCTTTTATGCTTTGTTTTGCGGTGTTTTTGCTTTCTTTCCAGAAATGATTGGTAGCCGTTGATGATTAGACGAGACGGTGTGTTGGTTGATTGGGAGATAATTATTTATTCATTATTTTAAAGAAGATTGATGATTATTATTGATGGAGTGTGTTCTCCTTAGAACACACTCCATCAATAATAACACAAGGGTGATGATAATTATGGGCGAAAAAAAATAATTTGGTTTTGTTATTTTTTTTTCGTAAAAAAAAATCTACTATCATCATTTTTTTTATAATAATTAATTATTATCTATTCAGTTTTCTAGTTATTTACATCAAGACTACTCTCAAGCTTTAAGTTCAAGAAAACAAAAGAACTTGCAAATCGATTCAAGTTTAAGTTCAAGAAATAGGAGGAACTTGACCTCAAGTAAAACCTCAAGAATACGGGGAAGTCCCTATATGAGACCACTTAACCTTATATAAATATCGCGCTTCTGCCTAATTATGCCGTCGATAAGTCCTATAATTATAACTAGATTGTGTTCTCCCTATTAATGGCGTTAGTAAAGCGTTAGGTAAATAGTATTGTTATTTTGATTGTAATTTATACTTATTTTCTTAATTCTATTAAAAATATCGTTAGATTTCAGTATAATGTTTAGATTACAGTAAAATCCTATAAAATGAATAAATAAACAATAACATAGAACTATAAGGCAGTTAGGAAAGATTAGGAAAGTTTAGGCATAATTAGGCAGAAGCGCGATATATATATTATTCTTATGAGTAAGAATTAATTATATATTATATTTTAAGGAATCAATTAAATATAATAACTTAATATGATATATACTCTGCAAACTTATTATCATATATATTTTTCAACAAAAATATACAACACCCTACCGTTTCTTTAATTTTTGAGGTGAGGGAAATAATATATGTAAACCACCTATAGATGGATTTGACCATAATAAACAATGTAACGCAATTAAACCTGCTACAACAATTGAACCTACATGCGTTGCAAGAAAACGATCGTGTTGAATTAAATTACCATATTTATTCATAGGATGAAATGCACCTTTGATAAATGCAAATTCACTTTGGCATACATGTCCAAAATTTATTACAGCCATATTCAAAATAAATCCTGATACATAACCTTTCCCTAAAAGAATTTTTTCAACAAACATGAGATATAATGGCACTACATAAAAGAATTGTACAACACCATGCATCAATAAATAATTAGAAGGATCATATAAATACAACGTATCGACTTGTTCGATAACACTTTTCACGATACTCCATTTACTCTGAAATACAGCAAAAAGTCTTAACACGTAAACACCAACCGTTGTAAGGATTATACATGCAATTGGTATATCACGGATATAACTTTTATTATCTTCTAGTTTCTCTTCTTCCTCTTTTGTATATGTTGCCATATGTAAATGATTTCCCATTTCCTGTTTCATTATTAAACGGCAATAAAACAAAGGTAATAATATAAATGGTAAATTCAACAGGAAAGATGCTTTGACTTCACCAGAATGTTGCCCTGTGAATACAGCTGGTACCATTATTATTAAACTACCACATATCGATCCAGTCCAAAATAATGTTGAATACAAGTGGTCAGACCCATCAATCATTGCTTGTATAAATCGTAAGTATAACATGAAATGGGCAGAAGCATCCCACCAGTTTAAACCACTTCCGTGTGCAGTGTTCAAATATGGTTCACCATTTACTAAATAAAATGAAAATAAAGGGTTTATATTATCAATTGCTAACCCCAACCATAAATCACACATACATGCAAAGGTAAAAAAGGCAAAGAAAATTAAATATCCTGTAGAGCCTCTTTTAGCAACTTTACCACGTAGTGCCAATAAATAAATTAACAATGTAGATATTAAACAAACACCTGCACTGCCAATTGCAGTTTTCGTTTCGTCACCATTGCCATAATCTCTAGCTACAACTCCAGCAAGTGGTGCAGCAAAGCCCGAAATAACACCCACAATTAGTGCAGAAGTTGTGCCGGCACTTAATACCATTGGTTATATGTCGATGCCTTGAGCTATTTGTCGTACGCACGTTTGTATGTATGCATGCATACGTTTATGTTGCAAACGAAAAAAATAATAAAAAAAGCCAAACATTTTCTATGCACAAATGAGGCAACAATTGGTAGGTATATATATGATGATGAATAAGAGACGTGATAAATATTTATTTTTTAAATAAAATAATTGCAATTATTAATAAAAAAAATATTATTATTTATATTATTATTTATTATTATTATTATTATTTTATTATTATTATTATTATTATTGTTATTACCAGAGATTACAATAATAAATAATGCCACAATGGAATCAATTCAATCAATGATTGAACAGACAACAGACGACACCAACCTTAAACAACTGGACAGCAGGAGTTAAACGTACATGTAACAATACCGGAAAGATGAAATATAGACCTATGAATATGAAGGATGATTGAAATACAGCAATTGTGTTGTTGTTGATAGGCCTATTTATTATTAATAAAAAAAAAAAATAACACAGATTAATACGTAATAAGATAATAATATATTATTGTAAGTTGAAATAAGAAGTATTGCTGTATCTATAGAAGATTTTAACGGAAGCGATGATACAGAGAAAAGAAGCAGATCTATATTTTTATTACAATTGATAAAGGTTGCAATGAGGCGTATTATTTCAATAGCAAAACATTTAGAACACAACTGCAACACTGTCTGTACCAAACCCCATACACAGTACTTTCTGAAACGAAACATGTCCTCAGGTGCAAGTTCAGAAGAAATGAAGGCAAAGTTATCGAAAGATACGGGAGAAGAGACTATTTTTGATAAAATTATACGGAAAGAAATACCATCAACAGTTGTATTTGAAGATGATGATATCTTAGCATTTCGTGATGTTAATCCACAAGCACCAACACACATTTTGTTAATACCAAAAGTACGTGCTGGATTAACACAAATAAGCAAAGCAGAGGAATCACACCAACAAATTTTAGGAAAGTTAATGTATACCGCTACTAAGGTAGCCAAGCAAGAAAACTTGGGTAATGGTTACCGTTTAGTTATAAATGATGGTGTTGAAGGATGCCAGTCAGTGTACCATTTGCACCTCCATTTAATTGGCGGAAGGCAATTGACATGGCCACCAGGATAATTGGTAAGGTTAGGGCACAGTAAACAAAATTAAAATTAATTTGTATGTTATTTAATTAAATATAAAAATACTTTAAGTTTTGGCGTATCATATGATATAACTACGACTACTTTTCTTAATAATATATATATATATATATATTATGCACTTACTCAATAATCTAATATATATATATTTAAAATATTTTATAAAAAATTTCATATATATATATATAACGTAGTATAAAAAATTTATTCTCTTACCAAGGTTACTCGCATTAAAATTTAAATAAAATTTTACACTCTGTGATTAATAAAATCATGTACAATATACATATATATATGTACATGTGAAATTTTCATCGACTATAGACCTACACCTAAGGATAAATTTACTACCTTCGAGATGTAAATTAATATTCATATGAAGGTGACTATTTATTTTATATATTTTTGTCGTACTTTTTTTCTATATATAAAAAAACTTTTTAAAAATAGTTATATGTAAATATATATAATGCATGAGTTTGACGTAAAAAAACCTGATACTTGGCAATTCACAATAATGTAATATTCATACTATCCTGTGCAACATCTTGACTGTAACCTGTTGCAGTACTCGCAAGCGCATTTGTTAACGCCCCTTTGATGCTTGGATTACTATCGCATTTCTTCGCCCATTGTCTCACCGCTTTTGGCCCATTTTTAATACGTTTCCAATTTGATTTTACACATTCATTGCCACGACATATACTACTAAGGCATTCAAAGACATGTATAATAGCATGATCTGGAGCTGATGTTATGGAAAGTATATTTGAAAATGTTTCTAAAATGTTATTCTCTTTCTTTATACATTTATATTGCCCTGCTTCGTATCGAACTGTCATTGCTTCCAATGCTTCACATGCACACGAAACAACAGTCCATATATCTCGTTGGTATATTTCATTTGGATCTATTAATGCTTCGTAAAAATGTTGAAGCTCAATTGCAATAACGTCGATTAAACCTATCTCTACAGCATGATCCCTTAATTTAGGTGATTTTCTACATTTATTTGCTAGCGAGACAAACGTAAAACCTTTTGGATTTATACCTGTTGCATATTCGATCAAGCTACGTAAACACAATATAGATGAGTTTTCAAGAAATAAATCTTTTGATTTTAGATCTTTGTAGATTAACGAAGTAATGCCATATACAGATAAAAGTTTGCAGCGTTTAACATTATCTTGTAAATAATAATTTGTATTTTTTCCATCCTTCGCTGTATACCTACTTTCATCATAACTGTCTATGTTAAATTTATGTTTATCAGAAAATTTGTCAACCCACTTACATAATATATATATACCATTTCGATCAGCAATTGCCTCGCGATTTACCATATGCTTTTCCGCTGCTTTCCAATATAAACGGGCGATTCCTATTTTTTCCAACATGATGGTTCCAGTGAAATTTTTATCCCGATCGCCTATCCCACCATACATGTCTTCAATAACATTTAAAACGCCTGATTCATAGATACGATCCTTGACTTTGTCATTTGCATCGACCAATTCAGACAAGGCTAACATTGCACGACCTCTTAACTTTGGATGGCCATTGTATATTGAATGCACCAAAACGTCATCAAAACCTTTCGAATTTAAAAACATAATTTGTTGATCGTAGATATTTGACACAATTGCACCAAACCATTGTGGCCAATGCCAATGCAGCAGCAGCTTTGACTTTAGGCGAGCGATCATTAAATAATTTTAATAAAATAGCCAATCCATCTGTGTGGTACACTACATGCTTTACACGATCTGATTCAAATGCTAGTTTTTCTATAGCATTGCATACAGCAATCGTTGTTCTATCGTCATCAACCAATTTATCCGCGAATGATGCTAATTCATCGACAACAAATGTCGAAACTGCAATGTTTTTTGCAGGTTCCAATGTGTTACCAAGATACCCAATTGCTTCTACTGTTGACGTTAAAATAATTTGCAACGTTAATTCAACGCCTTTGCTTCTATTATATTTTCTCAGTGACTTCTCATATTCATACGTGTTGCGTTTTAAAGTTGCTGCCGCAGCGGTAAATTCCTTTCTCTTTTGTTTCGCCATTTCTTTTAAACTTTTAAGGCCTCTCTTTGCTGCTTCAGCTGCTTTTTCATAACTTGTACTTGCCAAATCATAGTCCGTTTCACTTTGTTGGAATAATACAAAATGCGCCTCTTTTTCAACCAGCGAAGATTTAACGACGTTATCTACCCGAGAACGTACCGCCGTAATATTACCCAATAAGTCACTATGTAATTGCATTGAACCTAATTGTTGCATGTGTGTTTCAATGTCTTTTTTATTATCGTTTTTTGTACTCTTAGTTTGATTCTTTGTTTCTTCTTTATCATTTTGGCTTAATATAGAAATAATTCTGCTACAATCATTTATGCATTGAATAGTAGGTCGTTCTATCATTTCCAACAGGGATTCAGAGGATTCACTTTCTTCTTGAGTTTTTGAATATTTTTTATTAATCTCAAAAGCATCTTCTTTGCCAATCATTCTTTCTTGAGTTTTATGTATTAGTGATAACAATTCATACTTATTATCATCAATTGCTTGGAGTAATGGATGTGTCTTCCCAGGCTCTTCATTTTGTGCCCATCCTTCCGCTTCTAGTCGCTTTAATTCCTCTACAAAATCAGTCAACAAATATAATATTGCACTAACAACACGTCGTATGCATAAAATTTCAACATTGTAATATTTCTTAACGCATTGTTTAAGATTTTCGACATAATCGTAACTATTTTCTGTTTTATCTTTGTTGTCATCTTGATGATGTTCGAGACTTTTTTCTTTTTTGCCTTCTTCATTTGTATTTTCATTTATATCCCCATTCATTTCTATTAACATATCATTCATTCCATCTTCAAATTTACTATACAATACTTTTGCCAAAGTTCCAAATGTCAATAGACGGCCGTAAGATAATGCGGGATGCTCCGTTCTTAATATATGGCATATATTTTCACAGCCACCAAAACGTTCAATTTCCAATGCATCTTTACTAATATCAGTTTCTAAAGTAATTGCTAACGCTGCATGCACCCGTTCAAAATGTTTTGATTGCGTGGAGGATACAAATTCTGCTTCCAATTCTCGCTGTTTCAGGGTTCCTCTATTCATCACACGCGTGGCTTGTAAATTACATGGATACGTATAGAATATATATATATGGGTTGTTGGCTTATCGCGTGTATGTGATGTGTATGTGCATACCGTTTTTACCTTGTATATATATATACACATATCATATACCGTATAATAATAATAATAAATGTAATATTATACAGTAGTATTATATATAGACACTATATTATAGTCTAATAATATATAGTCTTATAATATATAATAATATAAATATAATAAAATAAAATAAAAAATATTTTTTTTTAGTAGTGCCCCAAAATATATCGGATATATATGATAAAATATATATATCACAATTTAATTTGGGTTTTGCTGCCGCACATCCATCATATCTTATTTTTTTTCACATTTCTTAATTCAACATCATCAAGGTCATCCCGTTCTATCACCACTTTTGACCAACAACAGCAGCAACAAAAACATATTTGGCGGCATGTTAATACAACACTTCTATCCTCCTTTATAATACCATCACAATCTTCATACATAGATTTTGAATCAATTGATGCCACTATGTTGTTACGACTTGATTGTTGTCGCATGCATCTTGTTAGACACCATTCACAACTACCTTTAAATTGAAAACGTTCAAGCATTACTGCCAAGCCGTACCAGAATGAAAATGTTGTAAACAATACTAATAATATATTCCATTCATATTCACGCGCTCCATTAGGTCGACTAACCCATGGTTTTATTTTTCCACCAATCTCATCAACTGCGTAGCATATTAATGATGTGTGCGTGTGTGTATGTAAAACAATTTGTGTAGAACAAGTTAGTAGTTGAAAACGTAAAACATATACAAAAGAAAACAAGGTCTAACTTACAAAATATGCATATAAATAAATCCAGAAATTGAAATATCCACAAAGTTAATGTGATGCTACCAAAACGCCTCGCGCATCTGCATCTATTTTTTACCCATTCCAACCTTCCTTTGTTATTTTCAACTAACGCTACTAATAAAACGACTAATGAAATTTCACCCCCGCCACAAAACAAACGAACATGACTACCAGCTTGAAGGGCTGTATCGTCACTCCTCAAAACTATTAACAAGAGAAAAAAAACAAATCCAATGAAAAATGCAACGAAGCAACTCAATAGCGTTATGCGCAACCATTGAAGTTTTAAGGCGAACAATGATTTATCATTTTTTCCTGTTATTGATCTTGATTTTCGTTCAAAAATGATCACAATTCCAAGAAAGCTACCAATTAAACTTGGAGCTAAATATGCAAATATACCAAATCTTCCAAATAATGGTTGGAGAATTAATATTATCAAAATAGCCCCCCCAACGCCCGCAGCCTTCACTTCATCGTATCCAATATCTGTACCTCGTCCCCACCAAGGCTTTAACTTGCAAATTTTACCCACAAACGTAGCATTTTTAGTCCCCTTTCCAACTTCAACTGTGCACCACAGACGGCCTACATTTCCTAAACCTTGTGTATGAATACCATAAATAGAATCCCGCTTGCCATATACATTTAAAATGTTGTTGCATGCTAATTTACGTTCAGATGATGCACTCATGTTTAAGTGTTTTGTAATTTTACCATTGTTGTTTGCACTTTCTTTTTGCAGAATATGCAATGGGCGTTTACCAAAATCACGATAACCCCCAGTGTTTTTCATCTTGTATACAGCATATTGAAAATCACAAAGTGTGTATTGTTTGTCATTTGAAAATTTATGTACTACTTTTACTTCTTCTTTTCCATAGTATGTCCATGTAATTGGTGCACCATTTTTCAAGATACTGCATGTATTATTTGGAGGTAGTATAATTTCAGGCGGGGAAGACAAAGTATTGAAACCATCCTTGTCTGGATAATAGGAGCAGTCCGTTGGCGTACAACATGTTAAATGATCCAATGACACACGTAAAATTGGATTTAGAAGAAGAACTAAGGTTATTAAGAAAAGATAAAACTTCATAATTTTTTGCAAGCACCATTTTTGCGACAATACTTCTAGTGTTACTAACGATGTTATCATAGTAGAAAATCCTATTCCTTCGAGTATGAAGTTTCGCACAAATGGATTCATAAATACCCATTCTAATTGCTCAGCATTTAAACGTGTCAGTGCCCCGGTTGAGTAGTGCATAATGACATTATTTTCAAGTATACGAAAGACAAATAATTGAGATAAATAGCCAATTGTAATCAGCATTAAAGATCTTTTTATTTGTGAATGTTTTATTTCATTTATTAAATTTTGAAAGTCATTTTTCCCAGTGTTATAAACGTTTTTGGTATGTTTCCCATTTGCTACTTTTGAAGATAAATTGTTTGCATAATATAAACGTTTAAAAATAGAAATGGAAGTACCAAGTGACGATAGTACAAAAAATAACCCAGACATGCCACCAACATAATATAAAAGAAGGGTATATGGTGTCTTTGATAAATCTTGCAACTTTCGTTCATCTACACAATATTGTATTGTATGTAGCATTAAAACCATGACAATTGCAACCCCGCGTAATGAATCAATTGTCAATATTCTACCTTGTAAAGTTTCATTAAATTTTGTTGAGTATATAGACTGCAAAAAGTCTGCGTTGTCGTTGTCAACACTCAGATGTATATCTTCATTCTTCATGGTTTCTCCTTCCTTCTTCATTGTTTCAAAGTGGTAAATATAAATTCAATTGCAGCGTGGTGTTTACATAACAGTTATAATACGGTATACACACTTGAACTTACGAATTTTAATTATTATTTCAGTCATCAGAAATTATGCCTCTTTTTTTTTATTATTATTATTTTCTATTTGTGCATTTAAATAATTTAAATTTTAAATTTAATAAATGAAAATAATAATTAAGGAGGATTACGGAGTTGTGAGCCTTCATTTCGGATTATTTTCTTTCAAATTCTAGCTACGATTTACCATTTTTTCGTCCATATTTGTACTACTTTTTATTATTATTTATTATGGACGAATATATTATTGAAATTATTATGTTTACACTTTCGATATTTATTATTTATTAAATTATTATTTATAACTATTCATTATTAATAATTAATTATGATTTATTATTTTATTAAATACTCGACGAAGAAATGACAGCGTCATTGGTGTCCTCAGGTGACAGCAAGACAGCTGTAAATTCAAACACATTAGAGTGACCAATGAGCAGTTTTTATATCATGATGATTGCTACATATAATAAAGCATCAACACCAAGAGCAGCGGAACGCCGCCGTTACCGTCCTAGCAAGCATAAAAGTCTTGAGTCAACATCGGATAACGCACAATGAAAGACACAGCAAAAACAAAAAATACTGCTAAAATGACTAAATCGCCAACCAAAAAATAATTTCTAAAAATTAATATTTTTGAACGCCGTTTCTTGCATTCGCAACCTATTATATAATTGCGTGATCTAACGTGGCGATTTTTTGCATTTTTCCACGTATTTTTCAGTTACAGACCAAAAAACTGAAATTTTGTGCTTGAATTGGAAATGATCTTCAAGATGTTGTTGTCGTAGTGGAGTGTGAGTGTGTGTATGCGAAAAAAAAAAAACGTAGGATCACAGAATTATATCTAATATAAGTTCCCAAAACTCCATTTTTGTCAATAATTAAATTAGCTACTATTTTTTTTGGTTGGGGAAAAAGTTTTACACATTTTTTAAATATATCCCATTGTTATTAGTGTTATTAGGCTTACGAACCATTCAATACCTCAGATTATAACTGACAAGACCGTAATCCACCTTAATAATTACGAGTACATTTTTGGCTATTTATAATTTCAAAGAAGAATTTGATTGAAATAATACCTCTCCAGATAGTACGATTATATTACAGTATTATATTAATAATATAAAGGCCTATACACCCTATACCCTATAACCTAGTAAAAAAAAAAAATATATTTATACCTTACCTAGGCTTATATACCT
>Ga0099797_100831_pt1 | contig 18172 bp, 6 predicted proteins | sample Uncmet_Sort48C_1_FD_89871 | JGI IMG/M metagenome (GOLD analysis project Ga0099797, IMG submission 89871) | Marine eukaryotic communities from CALCOFI LINE 67, Pacific Ocean - C012_Sort48C_1 | ecosystem: Environmental > Aquatic > Marine > Oceanic | place: Pacific Ocean: Monterey Bay | collected...
AATAGTATATTGGCTGTTATTTACTTAAATAAAAAAGTTTCAAAACCTGATTAATCGTCCTGTGATGAGTCTGTGATTACGCGGCATGAGCGTTTCCCAGTGTTTGTATATTTCAGATAAGGAAGTATTAGGAGGGCTATCATATCTATCTTCTAAGCGATTCATTTATATAAAATGAAGCAAACTATGATATCAATGAAATATTAGTAAGTGTCTATCTTTCGCAATTACCACCACTAAAATGACAATCTAGGCTATTGCATTCGGGATAGCACAATCCATGTTCCAATTGAACGTCTTGACAATATGGGGAGCACTGTCTTTTGCAGCCCATGCCAGCTTGGTTATTGGATACTATGATCTGGGTTACTTCATTGGATTCAGACTGCAAGAACGTACTGCAGACAGGATTCCCCCGCAAATACAGCTCTTGTAAGTTACCCAAGTGTTCAAACCCTTCTAAAGACGACAAGGAATTATTTCTCACGTCCAATACATCAAGCCCTTTCAACAGACCTATTTCTTTTGAAATTGAATGGATAGCGTTGTTGTTTAACTGGAGAATACTGGTCGACGTTAGCTTACCAATTTCAGCCGGAACCGTAACTAACTCGTTCCCATCTAACGATATTGAATTGATGTAAAGGTTGGAAATTCCACTTGGCCACATGGCAATACTATTATTGCTAAGAAGAAGGGTGCGCAAGCTGATTGCGTTCTCTATCGTGCTATCTTCAGGAATATTGCCAATATTATTATTATCGACTTGCAGATAGACTATACTGGGGTGCCCCCACACTGCAGGGGGCAATCCTGTTAACTTATTATTGTTGACGATAACTTTAACAAGTTCGAGGCCACCAAAACTCTCAGGAATCTCTCTCATTAAATTAAAACCCAAATCAATGCGCCGTAGATTGGAAAGCGTTTCTATGTTCCCCAAGTCTGTGAGAGGACCGTGTTTAATTGCCATATACGTCAACGCTTGCATGTCCTTAATTGCATCTGGTAAAACCGTCCAATTGTGCGATTTAACATGCAATACTGCGCAGTCACAGGCAGGGCGAAATACATTCTTGCAAAATGGAACTTTCACCTCACAACCATCGCGCCACAACTCCAACCCTTTTCCAAATGTAGAAGCATCGCAGCCCTTTCCAAACGTAGAAGATACGATGGGATGAAACAACCCAAGTACAAGCATGAATAGTCCATAACCGATGAAGTACACAATGAGTCCATAACGTACTTTTTGGGGAATACTTTTCTGCTGCGCCAGAGCATTCTTTCGTGGTTCATCATGGGCTGTTATGCGTAAGCGAAGTTCCTTCACACTGCGTAATCGAATAATCTCACGAAACATGGATCGTGCCTTCAACAGTAAGAAAAAGCTGGGGAGCGAGACAATCCATAACATGTCCTCTAACTTCATGACAATTTTGTACCCAAACCAAAGGGTGCATATAGGGACCACCATCGATGAAAAATCCATTACAATATCAATATTTATTTGAATATCTCTTCGGCGCGGAGTATTTGTTTGAGACATGTAGTATGCTCGAAAAAAAGCATCCAAAATGAGAGTCCACACAAACACCGACGACACTTGCACTGGAAGGGAACACAGATATATTTCAAACACGTTTCTAAGCTGGTTAATACTCTCGAGAACTTCAGTGGAATATAACTTCCACAAAAAGTAGGGCCCGTTAATGAAAGTTTTCTCATAGAAAGTTTTGAACCCAGTAGCTTTTCTTTTGGCTTTAATTTCTAAAGTGCGCTGGGAATAATCCAATGCAATGTTTTTCCAGGTCACGATAGATTGAAGGGCAGCCAGGAACGAGAAAATTCCAAAGAACATGAATACGAATGCCCCAGCACGTGTGAACGACTTTAAAAAACTCGTATATTCGTACAACAAATACCAATGAAAAACGGACATTGCTAACTTAAACAAGATCAGTAGCGTCCCCTCGAAACCAACATGGGTGCAATATCTAATGTTCAAGGTCTTCTTCACACGGATCTCACGTAGCTCTCTAGAGCTTTTCTTCCTATCAAATTTGCTTACTCTGGTCACGCCCAACGATTCGAGAGTTGCAGACGTCGACGGGCCCCGCTCCGATTCACTCGTCCCTGGTATTTTTGCACAGGGAGATGATTTTACATTGTCCGGGATTGCGGACGGAGTTTTTTGGACCGCCAGTTCAATATCTGCTGCCGCCACCTCTCTCCCCCGCGCTTCCTTTTCTGTTGGGTTCATAGTCCATACGATTCGTTCGTCGGTTCGCAGAAAATCACCTCGAACAGCGCTCTTACCGGCCTCCATACGGTATTCCCACTCCCGAACAAGCTGTGTGTACAATAGTGTCGACAGCAACCCGCGTTTTGACACTCCGTGGAAGCTGAAAACCCGAGCCTCTTACCACCGCTCTTACCACCCAGACCCACAAAAGTTACGACCGCCCCTGCGAGGTCCATTAGTCCGTCGTTTTTAAATTAGTAGAGATGAAAGATGAAAGACCGCCCACAAGCCCACAAGCTATAGCGAAAACCATTTACATCTGGTACTACGCAGTAGAATACACCGTCGGTAGTGTAACCTCCCTCGTTGCACTCCTATCAACCCTCTCTGGACTCCGGACGCCGGACGCCGGATCGGACGGTATGTATCGTAAATCGTAAACGAATGGCGGAAGGACTCGTGGTCACAAAACTGTAGTTACAAGCTTTGTTAAGTACCCGTACACTCGCCTATACGTTTTGTATGACGATTTCTACCGGGCAACCTCGCAACCAACAGTTATGTTCGTTCTCCGGTGTGTCAAACGCATCGCCGCGGAGGGAGGATGGGGCCGTTCGCAATAATTGTTCAGTTGCAAAGTTTGTGACTTCAGATGTCTGTGCCCTCTCTCAACCAGCGTGGACGAAAATCCTGGAACCACTACCGGGTTTAACTCTACGCCGCAGGTGCACTCTTCAAGAGCGTCATGTCGGAAATTTCAGATGCGGTGAAACGAGCAAAAGAAATTGCGGCACGTTTGTCCGGTCAAGCGCCAGCTAACCAGCACTCTACACGTGAATCCGAACACGTTCCATATAAAGCGACCAAAGCGAACACTATCCCTTTAGGAAAGCGGAGATTTGACGCAACCACTAGCGAAACGGAAACTGATTGCGGAGGGGCAAAGAAAATGCGTGAAGCGGGGGAACCCTTGTTTCGCGAATCTCTGCAAGAGAAAATTTACATCCCGGTCGAGGCCCGGCCAGACATCAAATGGCTGGGTTTGATCATTGGCCCACGCGGCTCTACTATTGCACGCATCAAACAGCAGAGCAACAATTGCACGATCCAGTTGCGTGGTCGCGGCTCAAAGCGAGACGGTACTTCTGACGACGACCCCGAAGCGTTGCATGTAAAGCTCGAGGGTTCGAGGGAACAAATTGATATTGCCAAAACACTACTGAATGACTTGATCAACCACCCAGATCAAGAAAAATACCGTCAGCTCGACACAATGGCTGTTGAAAATGCAGGGGTAAGGTTGCCGTCTGAGGATGATCCATTTATAGAAATGCACATTCCAAACAATGCCGTAGGCGCCGTCATTGGTCGCGGTGGAGAAAAAATACGCGAAATTCAAACCAAGTCTGGCGTGACGATACAAATGCAACGGGAGATTGAGATGAAGCCGGGGCAAACGGACCGCCGATTGACCATACGTGGACCAGCCGATCTTTTTGATAACGCAAAGAAACTCATTTTGGCCGTTGTCAATGAGTACAAGAATCCGCACCACGCGCAAGCTTCTGGTCGAAACACGAACCGTGGCGGGCCGATTGTGAAGCAAATCAAAGTGCCTCATCGATCCGTGGGCGCGATTATTGGAAGAAGAGGCGTTACGATTAACGAAATACAAAATAGTACGCAAACTTTTGTTTCCATTCCCTCAACTCCAGACGAAGACAATCCTGATTACCGCACCCTTGGCATCAGTGGGCATTCGATGCAAGCTTGTGACTTAGCGGAAGAAAAAATATTTAATATCGTCACTGAAAACATTAATGCAGCAATAAATGGACGCACCAGTACAGGAACCCGCGCTGTCCCCCCCGGAGCATCAGTTGTTTCTTTTGAAGTAGGACACGAACATGTGGGCGCTATTGTAGGCAAGAGAGGCACAACAATCCGGCGTTTGGAATATAACTACCAGGTCAAGGTGGACATCCCACCCGACCCAATACCTGGTTCCTCCCCCCCGCTTCGCAAGGTGGACGTCATCGGCCCACTACAAAATGCGGAAAATTGCAAACTTGAAATAGCGAGAATCGTCGGCCAATTTAGTCTTGCCGATGCTCGTCGGATAAGTGGGTCGGCTTATCCTGCAGATGGAAGCAATCAGTTTTCAAGATCTCATTCTCCGCAGCACGCGGATCCCAATTTAGACCCGCGTAATCCGTATGCAGCCCAGTGGGCTGCATACTACGCGCAGCAAGCCGCGGCTGCTGCAAACACACAAGTGCAACCCGCAGCTGAGACTGCAGGACAAGCAGCTGCTGCACAGAACATGGAAGTGCAACCAGCAGTCAAAAAGATCACCTCGGCCACGGCAAGCGACGCCACTTCCGCGGCCACACCAGGTGACGTTCCTGATAGTGCTAACCAGAAAGAAGAATCCGCTTCAACGGCATCTTCCGACCCCAATTTAGACCCTCGTAACCCATACGCAGCTCAGTGGGCGGCATACTACGCGCAGCAAGCCGCGGCTGCTGCAAACACACAAGTGCAACCCGCAGCCGAGACTGCAACCTCGGTCCCGGCGAGTGAAACGGCAGCCGTGCCCCCACCAACAGACAACGAAGATGTTAATATTAGTGCAAGAGGAGGATCTGTGTCAACAGCGCCCTCCGATCCAAATGTAGACCCACGCAACCCATACGCAGCTCAGTGGGCAGCATATTACGCCCAACAAAGTGCGTCGACGAAAGGTGAGGATGTACAGGGAGGGACGACAAATTCTAATCAGTCTACCCTGGCGCAACAGCAAGCATCGCCAACTGCTGTTGCCTCGAAGACCACGGATGCGGCTGATGCTGCTCTCGAAGAACCGCAAGAGACGCAAGATAAACAAAATAGCAATACTCTTACCACTAACGACGAGGCTGCCGAAACATGGGCTCGTTATTATGAAGCAAACCCCGCAGTTGCCATCGAACATGGGTACACCGCAGCCCACTATGAACAATATTTGGCGAACGGTGGTGTCCCCGGAGGAGCTGCCGATAAGGCAACCAAGTAAAATGCGACAAACTACCTAAAGAACATGCAACTAACTGTTGAAATGAACTTTAGCAATAATATCACTATATAAAAGTATAGTACGTATGGTATGAAAAAATAATATGTCAACATGACATTTCGTAACCTCCTCATACTTATCTACTTCGAGCGGGAAGACAGGTCGCGCGCGCTTCGTGGTCCCTTTCTGCGAATTGTCGGTCTTGCGCCGCCGACAACTACTTTGAGCACTACAGTTGCACTTCGTCAAAGTCTATACGCTTCAGCACGTCCGCCCAATGCTCACAACGCGTCACATTTGTGGCGCCTTCCATTTCTGTTTCATAATTTTTCCAATCACTCATTTGCTTCAAAAAGCAAAAGTGGGTCCCGAGCTTTCTCGCCGTTTTAAAATCCGTGAAACCATCTCCAATGAAAAGTGTCTCGTCTGGTGCGATTCCTGTTTCGTTGAAAAGTTCCTGCAAGTGAACCTCTTTTGTCGTGGGGCTGCCCAAAATTTTGTAGAAGTGAAGGTGAATATTGTGCTCTTTGAATACATGGGCTAGCTCCGTCTGAGCTCCACCCGATATTACGCATGAAATTGGCGCACGCTTAGCAAGCGACAAGGCCTCTTCAACTGGAGTTAATTGGCTATACAAGGCTAAGCACTGCGAAGAGAACGTCGCCAACGCCTCCTCCACAAGCGTGTCCACAGATGCGCCATCAATATGGTACATATCCGTGAAAAACGTTTTAAACTTCACAAATCGTGATACAGATACGTCAGAAAGGTGGTAGTTTGCAAACTTTTCGACGCCTGCTTCACTTACTTTCATAGATCGGATAGTTTGTCGATATGCTTCGGTCTTTAAATGGTTGGAATCAAAAATTATGCCGTCGCAGTCGAAGATCAATAGTTTGATATTTGCTCGGCGAGACAGTGCCGCTGATAGAAATTTCATGGTGATGCAGTACACGAGAGTGCAACTTCACTCAACCGTGCTTCCCTTATCACTCCACCAAGGTACGCCATCAAGAACGACAAACCTTGCTTCCACGTTCCACGTACAAACGAATCTTTGTCGTGACTCCGAACTCCAAACTGATCGAGGAAGCGAGCGACAATCCACGCTTCACGCTTCGATCAGAAATTCACGGGGGAAGAATAAGGAATAGAAGTGTGTAAGTTTCAATATGAAGAAACTATTCAATACTGAGTATGTATGTTTCCGATTGGTGTAGATCAATGTCCTTAATATTTTCTCGCCTTTCAAAAACATCTATCTATCATTCTTCAGTACTTGGAGACGTCTGATTTAGAATACTCCTGCGTTTAGTTTATGAAAAGAAGAATATCCTATCAACTTCGCAGAGCCGTCAGAGAGTGAGAGAGAATAGTGGGGGGGGATTCCCTCTGCTCTCATGCGTTTACTAATAAGACAGACACACGGCGTTTCTATTGTCTGCACCTGTGTTCGATAGCAGTTAGTTCCAGCCCGTGTGTGGCGTTCGGTGTTTCATGATAGCCCGAGTGTGCGTCGCATTCTTCTTCTCGCGAAGATGATGTAGTTTCTAGAGGACGGGAGAAAGTCTAGGAATCGGCTATACAAGACGCAGATATTTTGTGTTTCTTGTTTTGCGGCTCTACTCGTCAGCTCTGCAACGATGGTAAATAGCACCTAGACACAAGAAGCTTTTACTCCAGAAGATAGTATTAGGCGTGATCGTAGGGAGAATGGCGGTGTCAATCGTGTTTCAGTCGTTGCTTTTTTTTCTGTTTATGGTGTCGACGATCGAAAGTCGTTGGCTCCACTCAGCTTCGTACCGTTCCCTCGAATTAAACGTTTTTCAGCACCGACGGCAACAAGATGGTAATGATAGTGTCCACCAGGACCAGTATTTTTTGCTGTTAATACAAATTAACCAAACGTTGACCACCTTGCCAATAGAAACTGCCGATATCGTTTGCTTAAACACACAAGTTCTGGACAGCAAAGTTCGCTTCTTCCCAAGTTTTTCGGATGCCGTAGACTTCAAACGACATGAAAGCTCCGATAATAAATGGATGAAGTGGTTAGAGTTGTTTGACGACGGTGGCGACGAGATTGACATTGCCGCAACTTCTATTGCGCGTCATGCCATTCTCGTTGGAGTCGTGCCTCCAAAAACCGTGAACTTTCATTGCGAACTGAGCGCACATAACGCAACTTCGACTACGCTTGTAAACGTGGCAATTACGCCGTCGACCAGTCACGCTCTTGCGGAAGTGCAGCATGTATATGAGTATACAGACGAAGATACCGATAGATATGCAAAGCGCGTATCGGAAAGGCGATCAAACAGTACCTTTAACAACAACAACAGCACCTTATTGGTCGAGATGGACAGTGACATGGAAGACGGGGTCGACAAATTCTCGCACGGCTGCAATGCCGAAGGAGTGTCATTTTCCAACTGTGTAAAAGTTCACGCTGATCTAAAATCTTGTGAAGCGCTGCGTGCTCGCTTGAAAACATGCAAAGGCTTTTTGGAGCGCGAAATGCGCTTCACACAAACGAACGTTGCTCTGGCTTCCAAATTGTCATCGACAGCAGCGGCATCGCGCCTCGATAGAGCTGCGTCGAAAATCAAGTATGACACAGCGGCTGCCCCGTCGGCTATCAGCCAGCTACCCGCTGTTCCCACCATTACAAGTGGTAGCGAACGCGATCCATCGTCTATTTTGGGCCCAAGTCAATCGAGCTCCACGTCCGAATATATCACCCGCCACGTATCGGAAGGCATATACTTACGCACGATATTGATGATGATGAACTCCATGAGTTACAAAATACGAGAACAAATCCCGCGTATGTTGCATTCATCGTTGGTCAAAGGAGCCGGTGGTTTCACGTTGTTGCGGGACATGATGTTCGGCTTGAGGCCCGGCTTTAACTCAGGGCGTCGACCATATTTTAAAGAAACAAATGTTTCTCTTACCAGAGAGTCGCAGGAACATGCAGAACTTCACTTAAAATACGCACACATGAAGCCACAGGATATCCTTAAATTCCAAGAGGAACCAGTCGAACCTTCAAAAGATGAGGAAAAGCCACCATTGAGTATGGATGATGCTGTCGAAGAGCTTAAAATAGCCAAGGCGGCAGCTGTCAAAAAGCAGCTGGCATTAGATGCGGCCAATGAAGCGTTAGAAGCGACACGAGAGAAAGCTCTTGGCTACAAAGAAAGCATTGCTAAGGTAGTTGCAAAAGCAGCTAAGCTAGCGAAGCAATTAGAAAGCGCGCCAGAATGGGAAAAGGCCAAACTTAGAGAGAAATCGGATGCTGCCTCAGCCGAAGCTGGCTCAGATTTGACTTTAGCGGCTGTCATGGCAGACTCAACGACTTTGATGGCAAACAAGGCAAAGGAGGCGGCAGCGGCAGCGCTAGAAGCCGAGAAAAGGAAACGAAAAGCTAGGAAAGATGTTGAGCAATTATTAAAAAAGGATAAAGAGGATGACGAGGATTTCACGAGTGGAAAATTCTTTCGAAGCGATAAGGTTGGGGACAAGGTCATGGCTCAAAATGTTACTCACATCGGGGTGCACTTGAAAGAAATCAAAGAGGCGCATTGCAAATCTGCGTACAATTTGATGACGGTAATGGATAGTGTGATGGAGAGAGCGTTCGAAGATTTATCAAACTTGCCCGCCAAGGGTGAATCAGCTATCAAAATGTTATCTCAAGCGGTGAAATATTGTGTCCTTAGCGTCTTTGAATATCGCTCTTGCACCCTGTATCTTCACAAAATGAAAATAGAAGGCGATTTTCAGTTTTACGAAAATTTGCAAAACGTATTCCCTGAAGAAAACAGACCAGCGTGGGCCCTCGAGCACTCGCAGCCCCAAATAGATAATTTGTATGCTAAGGCAAACCATTCCATGCACCGATCGTCAGTATTGGAAGCACAAGTAAGCAAACTAATGGAATTTCGCACATCGATAAACAAAGAATATTCCTGTACTATTCCAGATATCGGGCATATGGATTACGCGGACTTAGAAAAGCGGCTTGCGCCTAAATGGAGCAATGCGTCAGCAATTCTTTCATCTCCATTTCAGAATAAAAGCGCGGAGTTCACCCCAGAACAAGACATCAAACCGCTGCCGCAAGACGAAAGCATACCGTACTCCCCCGAACATGATAGTGAGGAAGCGATGAAACGGAAACGGCAAATAAAGGACATGTTTCAAACTGGAATAACACAGTTAGACCACTTATCAGCGACAGAAGTAATTAATGGCGCGTCTCGATCAAACTATATCGCTGGCGGAGAGGCAATTGGAATGATGAAAGAGATGTTCAACGTTTCCGATAGTCGTGAATGCTGGGCTGCTAAAACAAAGGCCGATTGCTTGGCGAAGGAAGAGTGTCGATGGTGGGATGAAAAGAGCATATGTAAAAAGGCGCCGATGGAGTGCAAACCGATAAAAGACAGAACAACATGCCTTGGAATATCCTACTGCGTATGGTCTGGGTCTGTTTGTCAGGATGCACCAAGCCCCCCAAAACCGAGGCCATATGTTGCACATGAGGTAAAACCCCGAACCCCGGTGCCAGGAAAATTGCTTGCAGACACTGAGTCGTTCATCGAACGAAAAGGTGCCCCCCCAGCAGCGTGGGATCTTTCTGACGCGTCTGCAATCGCCGATTCCCAAGGCAACACTGGTATTGTTTCTAGCCAAGGCCAAATGCAGATTGTAATTGCGGAAAGAAACCAAAACTGCAACGATGCATGCTTGAAGATAACAAATTTGAAAAGTCCTTGTAACAAGAAAGAGACCAACAACTTGAATAGTTGCGCAGCATTGCGGTCGTCCGTGCTCTGTCCTCGTGGATGCAACTACATTGTGACAGACGATCGGTATCATAGAGACCCAAAGACCACTTCAACAAAGGATCCTCGGACAGGAAAGCTGGTTGTCCATAGAGACCCAGGCTTCTACTACCGAGGAATGTACAAATCTGCCACTTTCGCTGGTCTGACGACATCCTCCTGGTACTACAACGGCCATCACCGAGTTGGAAGCGGGGTCTGCATGGTCCATCCTCATGCAAATGTTGAATGTGGAGGTACACATGCCGGAATTAAACGTGTATGTGCATGCGGAGACGATCGCACGCCTAGCAATGTGTTGGTTAAAAAAAACACACCACCTGTAGAGCGCAACACTCCTGTGACAAAACCGTACAGCAAACACAACACGGCTTTGCAAAACAGCCCGGCTCCACAAAAAAATCCAGGTCCTCAAACATTCCCAGGACCTCAAAACAACCCAGGACCTCAAAACAACCCAGGATCTCAAAACAATCCAGGACCTCAAAACAACTCGGGACCTCAAACACGCCCAGGGCCTCAAAAGCCCGAAGGACCTCGAAAACACCATGGAACTCAAAAAAGTTCTGGACCAAAAAAGGCTTCCAAGAACACTGCGAAGCACCAGCCAGCATCAAAGGCGACGAAATGTCCCGATTTTATCAGTCGTATCAATTCAAAGGTCCGGCAGGTTGCATATTCTTACCATGAGATTGCATTGGCAATCCACGAACGGGCGTTATTTTTTCAAAAAAAAGCAAACTATCTACTACGCAGAGCAAACGCTGTGGAGGGCATGTATCATGCTACCCGTGCTAAATCAAAAGGGTTGTATGCAAAAGAATTGAATAGTGCGAACGATGCAGTCGAGTGGGATCAACATGCTTTGCGTTTAGCAACGGCTCGACAGAACGATGCAGATAAAACATTGAATGAGCTGGTCAAGAATGCTTCTATAGTGTCTCGTATGAAACAGTCTGCGTTGGGCTCAAAATTTGTGTCTTTCCTCCAGGTTTCCTCTGCAAGGGCATTGGCAAGTAGCAAAGAAACCGTAAAATGGCTCGGTGACAACGGCTTTGGTGGTAGAAAAGGGGTCATGAAAGGGCATTTCACCCGTGTAATTACACAAGAACTCATTCATACACTGACAACGTACTTGGTTTCCTCATTTTCTCGCCAAATTACTGAAAGAATTACAGAGCCTGTCGTGGCTGGTGTGTCTTCGGACTCGGCAGATTATGTGGGGAATTACCTTGCTCAGAGGACGGGGGATACTCTAGCAGAGATTTTGATTAAGACTTTAGATTTCACCATCCCGACGTCTATCACTGCGGTCGGCACGCGTCCGACGACGGAAATGGTCGCATGGGCTGTCGGTCATTTAGTGACGCGGGGTGTGACACACACACTGGTGCCAACTTTAATTCACGGATTGTCATATGGGGACCACGAAGAAACATACTGCTACAACTGCCGCTTTCATGGGCGGCAATGTCACCTTTGTCACCATACATACGAGCAGTTATACACATCTGCTCACTACAGCTCCTATTACCAAGCTTATTACTCGGATTATTACGCTGATTTGTATGTCAACGACCAGAAGTTTCACAGCACACAAGCGGCCGGACTATCTGACACGCCAGATTACTCGGCACATAATCCACGCGTTGCCGGTGAGAGTCACAACGATGACGAGGATTTGAACTCATTGAGCAACCAGACCCCTGAAAGCCCCCCAGTAGTACCAAAGAAGGCAGACGCGCAACAAACAGTTTCACCCTCATCCGGTTCTCATTGCACGACGAAACCTCCTCCTGGATTTTTGACTGGACATGGTGGCCGTGGGGATCAAAAATTGATGGAACAACTAGAATTACATGAGGGCTACCGGGATCACGTGTACTTAGACAGTGTTGGATTAAAAACGTTTGGAATCGGGCATTTAGTGACGAAAAAGGATCCCGAGTACGGGAAACCGGTCGGGTTTAAAGTCAGCCGCGAGCGATGCGAATCAGTGTTTATGAAAGACACGATCAAACACTTGAAACAGGCGAAAAATATTTATGACAATTTTGACGAACTGCCTGAAGAAGTCCAATTGATTGTTGCCGATATGACGTTCAACTTGGGCCAAGGTGGCCTGGCGGCCTTCAAAGGGATGAAAAGGGGGGTTATGGCAAAAGATTACATTGAAGCAGCTAACCAAATGGTTGACTCTAAATGGTGCAGACAAGTCAAAACCAGGTGCACAAATTTGGTCACGAGAATGCGAGCGTTGGGCAAGTGCTAGGTACAAGTAGATGCATGCATCGTCGTTTCATAAAGATTTATGCATAATACATATACACATATATACCCTTTATTTTTTAAGTAAGTTCTTTTTTTGAAACACATTTCTTGGGTTAATTTAATACAATCATCATTATTTAATAAAAATTATAATTTAAATATTTTTATATATATGCAAGTGTGTTGTCTCTTATATCTTACCACCCAGCGTCAAGTTCACCTGCTAACATTCGATCAAAAACTTTCAACTCCGGATCACAACACGGACACTTAAAAGGGTGAGCTTCCGTCGAAGCACTCGTACCACTAGTTTCGGTTGAAACCGATTCCCCCATCGAGCAAAATTTGCTTATAAACTCCTGGACGTCCTCGCGGCTAACATCTTTGACGGGTTTGAATATTTTGCCTGTCTTAGAGCTCCAACCTTCATGACTAAACACTATGCATACTTCGATGGGGGCACAGCCTGGTATATAACACTTCATCTCATTGACCATATTCACCTTATAAAACTTCCACTTGTCCCCCTCCTCCCTTGTTGATGCAAAAATTGCGAGTTCTTCCTCGCACCAGCTCCTAACTTTTTGCAAATTTGCCAGTTTTTCCAGGCGTTGTTTTTCCGCATCATCTTCTTTCTTGCTCTCTTTGCCCTTCGGAATCGGCGCACAGACCCCCCCGCCCATATTCAATGCCTTGCCACCAAACGACAGATTCATGTTCGATGATCAGGGTTCGCAATGCGCTGATGCGAACACGGAAAACTTCACAAGAAAACTTTAAAGCATTCTTAAATGAAATGGATCGGACACGATGAGCTCGCTGTGCACAGGTGCGCTCTGCAGCTCGGCATCAAGTCACAGCTCGATCGAATTCCTAAGTCCTAAGCGTATTGAAGAATTTACCGTTTATGATACCCATACGACAAAATAGACTACATGATTTATACTAAATTATTTTTCATCGTCAACACTACTTTCACCTTCCCCGTCTGAAGTCTGAAGCTACAACAAAAAAATAATAAAATAATAAATAAAAAAGAAAAAATAAAACAATCAAGTCTGAAGCAACAATGTAGTTTTTGATAGAACATTATTGTAGACAGTAAGACTATGATCTTCTTGGTCCTCGTCACGAACACTTTCACAGTTGTACCCGTTGTTGTACTTGAGGTGTGTGATTTTATAGCACGTCCAAATGGTTAGTGTATATCGCATTGGGTCAATGGGAACCAATTGATAGAGATTAATCATATTCTATCGTTGGGTTTTCTTCTTTTCAATAATGTTTCAGTGGATGTGTGTGAATTGTACGTAGTACGTACATGTAGTACATATTACAAGAGAGAGAATGCTGTGTAATTGAAACGTCTAACTTGCTCACCATCCAAAATTTGAACCTCCCACGAGGAGGGATAGATAGAGTTTTCATGTCTTTATGCTAGATACAAGCAAACAAACGACAGCACTAATTACTTCTAATAGCGTTGCAGTTCGTTTGCGAAAACGAGGGGCTCGCATGTAACCAATGATAGATAGTACAAGATAGAGGCGATGGGGGGGGGGGCATGAAACGCGTCAGTTATGAAGGCAGGCAGCAACAGGGGGATATCACTTGGATACATACTTGGATGGAGGGACTAGCTTCGCAAGTTAAAAAGCAAGTGTATAAATAATAGAACGATATGATTGCACATGCTGACTAGACACGCAAGCTTCTGGCAGTCCCACGAGCCCGTGCCTTTCCTCGCTGTGAACACTCACTCAAGCTGCTTGCTTATTCGCAACGACAGACAATATTTCAAGAAGCAAGGTCATGGCATTACCCAACAAAAAAGGCAGAGGGGCCTTGGACCGGGCGTTATCCCGTGGTAAAAGCAAAGGGGACGTCATCCGGCAGGTCAAAGAACAAGAACTAACGTCTCGGAACACTCGAAAGAGCGAATATGAAAATCCTCTCCGGGGTATCCCAGGAGCACACGATTCGGAGGAAAGTAAAGCACTCGTGGAAGCCCGTAAGAGTTTTGTAGGCAATGCAGCGATTATGCTGGGCATGGACGAGTTCGAAGACGACGACGACGGGCCCATCGTCGAAGAAACGAACGACGTGAACGACGTGGGGGTACAGCACGTTGTGAAACATGGAGGGGCGTCCGAGGACTACGGACACCAAGCTTGTCGCAGAAGCTTGCGATTTGGCGAGAATGCCTATGATGTCATTGTTTCAAATGATGTCATTAAATTGACGTGGGCCTCCGTGGCGTTTTCCATGTTTGCGGGGAAAAGAGAGTGGAACAAGGCCTATTCGAAATACTTGTTTCCCGAGCACATAACGGAAATTGATCACCACGCCTTCGAAGTGACGCACAAAGGTAAGCTTGACTTCGCCATGTGCTCTTGTCGTTGCCCCCGCATAGCATTACCGAAAGTGAGCTGCTGCAAATTCAAATGCCCACGGTACGAAGGAAAGAAGTTGATCGCACCTAAACAAGTTGAGCCGTGCGTTTGCGAACTCCCTAAATGCGGTTTGTGTGCGGGATTAAACCCTCTTACTGCTTGCATGTACGTCGCGTTGGTCTGCTACTGCTTCGCTCTCTGGTACCTAGCCATGGTAAACGGGGTTAAGACCGGATTATTTTCAATGATTGAACCCATAAAATATCAAGCGTATTGTGTCGCTGCATTGACATTCCTACTTTTGTGTGAAATGGTAACACTCCGAAATCTGGAAAAAGTTGAAACCGAGACTATACGTGTTGCCGAAGAGGACGAAGCATTCCATGAAGTGTGGGAGCAACACAAGCACCCCGACACAGGCCACAGCTATTACTACAACCGGGAACGAAACGAGACAGAATGGGAGATTCCAGTTGTTGAGGGCGTACTGGAGGAGGATGGTAACAAATCTGAGAAGCGAATTTGGATAAAAAAGTCGGATGACAAGGGAGATGTGGTCTTCCATGACCCTGTCTCTGATGAGGTACGCCTCGAGCACCCAGGGGAGGCAGCCGAAAGCAAAAAGAAAGCACGCCGAGCGAGCCACAACCCGGACCCGTTTGGCGATGACGACAAATTCGCTAAACTGGCCGGGCGTTTGTCTACCAAAGAGGGTGTCGTTGACAATGGAGTCGAACCTGGGGGAAAAGAAATGGGAAAGGTCATGCGCAATGTCCTCTCGGTAGAGGCTATCAAAGAGAATGTACGCAACCACCGAAAAGCGGCTATGCTGACTTGCTGCACTTGCATTTGGCACCTTGTGTTCGTCTTGCTGATAGCGGGTGCGACGCTTAGTAAACCATACAATTACGAAGGCAAACGAAGACTTGCGGTCGTCAGTAATAAAAGCTGTTTGATTGCAACGCCCATCCCACCCGCTATCTTGCAGGGCAAAATTTGGTGCGATCCCGACTACTGGAATATGGAGCAGGGCACAAAAGAAAAAGGGCTTCCGTATTACAAATGTTCTGATCCTGAACCCCCTGCCGCTGCCCCTGTCACGTCTGCCCCAATACCGGACTGCGACCGAGATGATAGCATTTCAATTACTTACCCGAAATGCAAGTGTGGTCCATCGATATGTGCGCAAGGCGGATATTGCTGGGATTCAATCAAAGACAATGTTTGTTACACAACACCATTAAGTCAGTGTGCAACTTCCGACACGGCGGCATTAACTCTTGCTGCAGGCGGTGGCTGCAAATGTCGGACATCAAATAATGTATGTACAAATGGGAAATACTGTTGGTCTAATGCTTTTGGTCGTGACCAAAGATGCAATACGCGGATTTATTACCCAAAATGCACTCCATCCGACGATACTGCGATTACTGGTGGTACTGGTAGTAACCTGTATTGCCAATGTGGTTCTGCTGTGGTGGGCACTTCTGGATATAATGCAATCTGCAAGAATGGGGAGTATTGCTGGAGCGGTGGCAGTGCTTGCAAAACGACAGCGAAGCCCGTTACACCGACACAACCTCCAGCACAAGTCGGCGCTTGTCCAAGAAGTGATACTGTCCCGATCCCGCAAAACAAAGACCAGTGTCAATGTGGCACAAACTCGCAGGAGAAGTGCGATGCAGGCAAGTATTGTTGGGACGCATCTCACAAGGACGAAGCATGCAAGTCGGATAAATATATCCCACCGGCCCCCGAAAAACCAAAAGAACCGGACTGGTGGTGCCCTGCGGACGACAGAGATGCGGCGACGCAGGCAAGGGATTTTCAGAAACATCTTCATCGTGCGTCGAATAAATGTGGGCATTGTAACGACAGATTTATGGCACCATGGGTCTGGGTAATGATGGCATTGCTGGTTGAAATTATCTTGATGCTTATTGTCGCCTGCATCACTGCCGACCGCAAACGATTGGGTCGAGTTACGAAAGGTCGATTTGTGAGACGAAAAATCACTCCTGCTCAGTACGAAAAAGCAAAGTTAACCAAGGGAGGATTCCAAGGAATGAGCATTTCCGGCGGCGGTCTCACAAAAGGCACGTTTGTACCAGGTCGTTTTCGCTATATTGAACCACGCACCGTTCAGTTGGCTAAAATCGTCTTCGCAGATCGCGAAAAGAGAAAATGGACGGTTTTTTTGACACAGGATGATGCCATGGATATTGGCCGAGCGTTCTTCCGTGTTCAGAATCAAAAGCACCGCCAGATGTTTCAAAGCCACTCTGCGCCGCGTACCGGTGTCGATACTGGCATATTCTAACCCTTGCCACTTGGGGCGATATTGCGATATCGGTAGAAGTACACCAGTGGTACGACATTGCGAGTGCTTCTACTAGTAATAATAATACTGTTAACTAAGCTTCCCATAGTTGACTAACGATAATGCACAACATGCCTAACGGCATGCTGTGTACCTGGTAGAGGCGCAACTATGGGAAGCTTAGTTAACTGTAACTTTAGAATACGAGCCAGTTTCAAATTCCCGCGTACTATTGATAGGGTGGTAGAATATCACAATTACATAGGGATTTAATCCCTTTCAATTTCGCGTGTTCTGTTGATAGGTTGGTAAAACTACTAAATACATATAAGGCTTCGCCGCTTTTTTTAACCACCACCATTCAGTTAAGTGTCGATACATAGGTTATTTTGTGATCATAAGAATACCAAACTGTTGTATTTAACAATATTGTATTGATCCATTCATCCTCCCTTCTCTAGTATATATAATCTTATTCTTATTTATTCGTTCTTGTCAACCCTGTACTACTGCAATAATTATTCATTTCTATGTACCGAGTACGTACGAGTACTACAGGCAGATACCGTTCGAGAATGAGTTTCAGGGGACAGTATTCATATTAGATTCATAGTGGTTAGTTCGTTCGTATACTCCTCGATGATTAAACCAAACAGGTGTCTGTCGATTCACTCATGTTTGTCAACTGTGGGAAGTGTCTATTGGCGTAGAGACAGGGTGTGGATTGACATCGGTGGACTGAGGAGCTCGAAAATACATGCATACGGTGTCCGTTTCGGGTGCCCGAAACCGTTCAAGCACGGTCTCCTATCAACATGCCGAAGGACGCCGAGGGTGGTGGTACCAACGCTGGGACAAATTTGATAAAGCGAATGAAGACGATGGCGATAATGAAACGTCCAGGGTCAACCGACGCAGGAGCCTCGAACAATATCTTGGCTAAAGTGAAGACAATGGATCGGATTCGTGTTGGTTCTGCTGGAAATGACATTGATGATGCACCTACATTGGTGGAGAAGCCTAGCATGTTCAAGA
>Ga0099797_100832_pt1 | contig 18161 bp, 12 predicted proteins | sample Uncmet_Sort48C_1_FD_89871 | JGI IMG/M metagenome (GOLD analysis project Ga0099797, IMG submission 89871) | Marine eukaryotic communities from CALCOFI LINE 67, Pacific Ocean - C012_Sort48C_1 | ecosystem: Environmental > Aquatic > Marine > Oceanic | place: Pacific Ocean: Monterey Bay | collected...
GCCTTGCTATCGCACTTCAGAACTTGTTCGCCGTTAGCTTGCAAAAACGTCATCATGGCATCCGGTACTATTACCAGCACCGAACTCATCATTGCTAATGCCGTTTCTCTGTGCGTCGACACATCATCTTCTTTGTAAAAATTGAATACCAATTTCGCATGATTCGCTTTCACAATTTTGTGTGAGTTTTTCTCCAGTAACTCCGGTGACAAAACCAATGGTGATATATTTGCAAAAACTTCCCTCGATATTTTCCTGTAATCAACCGGCCATTCCCATTTGGACTGCGGAAAGGTTTCTCTCATTAACTGCGCTCGCTCCATGCGCGTTAAGACGTCTGCAACATTGAATTCGGATTTGCAGTAGGTAAAAAATGCACGGGCTCCTAGACCGTTCAAATCTTTTATAACCATTTCCGTTGCTGCACAGCATGCACGACATTCTGATGTGTTTTTTATCATCGATGATACTGTACCCGTGTTGTCGATATGGTAAATGTTCATATGGCTTGCGATTTTTCTTTCGAAGGTTCTTGTGTGGATGAGAACTGCCATGGTCTCGTAGTACTGGATCATTTTTGGTTCGAAGAATCGCAGATCCACTAGCGGAATTTGGATGGACCAATGATATACCTCGGTACCGTTAATGATTATGACACCACCCATGCGTGCTCCCTGCTCGGTGCATAGAGCAGCGTCCGTATAATGGTGAATTATAGCTACGCATAATATTGCTGGTGTGAGCGTTAATGGTTCGATGTTCACCAGTAGCTCCTTGAGTTTGCTCAGAGACTGTGCCATCGCAGCTTTTCTGTACGGGTCGGCCATGGTCCACATAAAGTATTTATCCTGCGTGTAGCGGTACAATTTCTTTACATTGGAATTTCCTGCCCGTACTGCCCGGATATACAATAAAAATTGTGATAGACCAAGAACTTTTTCCATATCCTTCGAATATAACTTGTCTTCTATGGCGGCTGAACTCAGCTTTCTTATGATTTCGGTTATCATCGCTATACCACGGTCGATGCGTTTTTGTGGAGCTACAACCGTAATCATTTCCTTGTACCTGTGCGCGATTTTTTGTTTTATGTGCGCTTTTTGATTTCATGTTTACACCGTTTTGCATTTTATGCTGACCGAAATTCTTGATGCCACAAACAACTTCAACTTATTTTGCAAAATACCTGATGTAATCGAGTCCTAGCAGCCGTATACATTGCGATGCAGCGTTACTTACCATTTGCTCGTAAGTTGAGTGTACCTTATCGGACGATATCGTAAAGCCTACCAATGCGTAGAAGAGTTGCATGGTCGCCATGCTCCATTGAAACATGAACTCACCGTCGATGATTATCGAATCATCGATATACAGTAGTAGCGGTATCCCAAGGAGGCGCCACGCTATCGACATCACACATTCTGCGATGCGTACTGCTGCGAAGATCGCATGAACTGTGTGTTTCGAATTTTTTAGCACTATTTTTGTTTTCAATTCAATGACACAAACTGTTACTTCCGTTGATGGATCCCTTTTGAGGATGTTCTTGTTTTCGACTGCCTTAATAACTATGCTACTTCTCTACTAACGATGGAGAGCAAGAACATTATTTCCGCGGTCCTAGACCACTGGTTGAAATTCGAAAAACAATCCAACAAATCATCTTATCAATTATACTGCTGCCGAATTGACACCTGGCCGCTTCGTAATATCTCCAGCGGCGGCTGGTTGGGTCCCAAATGCATATTACGTTATGTTTTTTACAAACCACTGGCCATTGCCAATAAAATTGGCGAAAATCTATCACGCCCAAATGCGGTGATATTGATAGTCGGTCATCCATTTTTTGTTCGGTCATAACTTTAGCTTCTTCCGCTACTGCTAGCAGATCCTTCTTTTTCCAGCCACGCTTGTACTGTAGATCGTCAAATCTTTGACGCCTGGAGTGTACGAAACCAATTGGTGGCGATAAGGATCCCACCATAAAATGACCAATGGCTGCCAAGATTGAGTTGTTGCCGAGGAGGCGTATGCGTTCTTCGACTGAACACAACGCATTAAACGGTCTGTAATCTATACACATGCGGAGTTTCAAATACCATTTGATAAACTCCCATGTGTCTCCTTTCTGAACTTTTCGTAATTCGTACTCGCCCTGCTCGACACCTGTTTTGTTTTATATTAGGTATGAAATCTTTGATACTCGTTGTGTATTTCAAATTGTTTCGTTTTGCATTGACTATTACACTTGATGTAACTTCTACTGCATGCTATTACTCGAACTCATTGAATTTGATTAACCAATTAAAGACACAATCGTACCAAATGCTATTAATGGCTGGAAGATCAATTGATCCTCCGAGATCTCCGTGAGTAGGTTTTCACGAATCTCCTTGGATTCTTGCCACATGCGAACATTGTTGTGCTCGCTCATGAACGATAGCGGTTCCTTTGGTAGTTTCTTTGGATTTACCGGTGGCGGTTCTTCCGGTAGCTTGTCGCATTCCCAGAATGGATTCTTCTCGGGGCTGACTCTTTCGAAGACTCCACTTGGGGAGACAGGACCCACTGTCGGCACCCCTGCTGTCCAGTAGTCTCGAAGTTGACCCATGTCCTTATGTCCGGATAGGACGCCTAGCTCCCACAGAAACGCCAAGTTCTTCGATTTGTACGCTTCACAGACGTGTGGTTTTTCCTTTTGTTTAGCTTGGAACACTTCGTTGGTGGCTTCGCTGGACTTGAATACGTGCATTAGCTGCGCTACCACGTGACGTTGCTGCGTCCTCATCAGCTCTTTGTTTGAGTAGGAGTTTTTTCTCTTGTTTACTGCTTCAAGAAACGGCATAGGTAGCACTTTTTCATCGTGCGAGTTTGTTATTTCCTGCCTGTTTCTTTCGACTGTACCACGGAATACTTGCGACTCCATTATTGCGGTGACTACTGCTCTAATTAACCTCATTACTTTTTTGTTCGACTTTAATTACCACTATAAGATCGATTTTTTGCAATGCAATCACACTTCTTGTAACGCTTTTTCATCACCTCTCGTCATGTACATTGCCAGTTGGTTCTCACACTTAAAATTCTCGAGAATATCACATGTCTTTGACTCTCTTTTTTGCACGCACTTACTGAACACTGCTGTCACTTGGGTTTGTCAAACTGACGTTGCTCCACCTGTAGCCACTCACTTCTGTTTATCAACTTTTTCCACAAACGCCTCGATCAACAAGAATTATCTGCGTCACGTCTGACGAAAACGGTTTCTGCACGTTAACAATGTCACCTCGTGACCGTCTAGCCTTCTCAATCAGTATAAAAATCGACTTACTTTGAAATCTACCATACTGAGAGCTGACAACTACTAACCACTTTTTTCTATCGTCGTTGTTGATCAAAATACATGACTAACTTATGCGCTTGGTGGTTAGGAGGGAATAAACTACTACCCAATCTAGGACGAGTCCATACTGATACATATTCTGGGTCTTGACGACAAATATCAGAGAATCTCTCATTTCTGTGCTTATTCCCATAATTCAATATTTCATCCGCAATTAACTCCTCGACTTCCGCCTCAACCTCCTGCGGATCTGCGTTTTCGCGGACTACTTCATCTATATTTTCATGACGAGCTTCATCACCTTGATGCACTTCTTCTTGTTGTGGTTCCTCTCCTGGATTCAACATATTTTCACGTAACAACGGTAATACAGCTGCAACTTCGTTTTGTTGAACATTTTCGTTTACTTGATTTTGCATAACCAAATTACGTCCAACTGGACCTTGACCATTACCCATTTGCCCAGCTGGATTTTGTAACAAGGAAAGCGCCTGTTTTTGTATTGTTTTGATTTAATTCATCAATGGAATGTTGTGCTTTGTTTGCAATTGCTCATCAGGTTCTCATTTGCCATGACCTAGGAAGTTTTTTACTTTACGCTTTGCCATCAACAAATTGTCTTTCAATCACAACAACGCAACAACGGACCTTAATAGTTTCCTTCAATTGAGATAATTGAAATAAAATAACTGCTAGCATCAGCGTCTGAAAGAGGATGACCGCTAGCAGTAAGATTGCGACGAACTCCATCATGATTGCAAGTTTTTTGTGAAATCAAAATATATACAAGATCTTCAATTCACATGAAACTACACGGATTTTGGGGTGATAAATTGAATTTCGCAGTCCAAATATACAAGTATGGTGTGACTGAAATGCCGACAACGACCCATTATTGCTACCACTAAATTCTGGACGCTCGCAAAGACTCGAATTCGTTATATTACACTAGAATCATGCATAATTTGGTCATCAACCAAATCATTTCCTCCTCTTTTTACTAGGTGGACCCTCTCTGAATTCACTACCGAAAAATTTCTTTTTTGCTTGGACAATCAGAGTTTTTGCGTCTGCCTCATTCTTCGGTTCTTTGAGAAGAGGGAGATCCTTCTCTCCGTGGTGGAGTGGGCAGATAGACTTATCATGACCAGCCATTGATTCGTTGTCGCACCTAAAATACTTTAGTGCAAAACGGAAATGTTGCATGGTAAAATTTTTTCTGAGTACACTGTCTTCTGTGCACTTGATTTTCTCGAGATCCAGCGTTTTTGGAAACCTATCTTCCAAATCTTTTTCTCTCTCTCTCTTCTTTTTGTCCTTCTCTTTCGGATTGGGTTTCTTTTTACCACCGTTCTTTTTTGTGTGACCTTCGTCATCACTATCATCGTCACTTTCATCGCGACGTCTTGATGGACCAGGAGCTGGTGCATCAATGGATACTTCCATCCTTGATGAATTTTTTGTTGACCAAACAATTTTCTTCCTTCTCTTGCCGGCCTCGATTTGTTCTGCGCTGTGTGAACGTGGGTTTTTGGTGGTTTTGATTGATTATTACTTGTGTTCGTTCTGAATTTCCAAATTTTTTCACTTCTCTGCTTGTTTTACTACCATTGGTAGTTACAGATTCTTACTCAAATTTATCACAACAAACAAGTTTCAAAAACTTTATACCATGCTTCATCGAGGTAATGGCGGGAATCAGTTAGACAATCATTGAAAATCCTTTTCAAATTGCTGACCAAAGCTTCATTACTGTCAATCACGGTACCACCACATATACTGGAGTCACGGACGGCTTTCCAGATCGCACACAATGCATGTATGAAGAAACTGCCGTGAGATTTGAAACAGTTTGCTGGCATTACATTGGCTGAGAAGAACTTATCCACCACATTGGCTACACGTTGCCATTGCTCTTCATTTTGGAGCATCGGGAGTCTCCACCCCATTATAACGTCAGTGAACATGCTCATAAAGCGATGTCCACTGCGTTTAAAGTATATATTGTCCACCTCCTGTGGAACTTCGACGTTCACTTCGCCACGTAAGAACTTCTTACTCAATGCTAGGGAGGCTTTGAGATGATCTGGAACGCGATTCTGTGTTTTGGTTTTTTGGATGAACATTAGAGGACTGACTGTGGTTAATTTTCTCAATTTCGTGATTCTATTGGAATTTAACGGTACTTGCTACGATCGCTTGGTCATAACCCATTACTCAACAAATCAAATAATTCAACAAAAACTTTGTGAATACGTCGGTGCAAAAGCCAGGGATGTAGAGAGTCGACTCAGCTAACTTTTTGCGGGAGCAAATGAACTGATGAACTTTCTCTACTACTGTTTGCGAATCTCCACTGAAACCCAAAACGCCGACTTTCGTCGTGTCGTAATTCTCAACGGCCTCTCTGTTCGTATACCCATTGCACGCAACTAAATCACAAACATATTTCCCACCGGTTTGCATCTTCATGGCATCGACCATGTTTTTCTCAAAATTCAAGATTCCACGGTCGAACTCTTGTTTCAATTCCTCGAATCTCATCAATCCGGTCTCTGGGTTGATCGCGAAAAAGAATTCCTTGCGTAGATGACCTTTCGCACTGCGTGCACCAGCAGTTTGAACTTCTGACGGGATTAAAGCAGCTTTTCTCTGTTCGATTGTCATGGCTGACAATAGAGCTTTACCAGTGGACCCGTCCAAAAACTCTTGCCTTCTTCTTTTCTTTTCGATGGCCATTTCTTGCTCCATCGACATGGCTGTGAATCCTGCAAGATCGTCATCGGGACCGATCAAGTTTTTTAGTTCCTTTTTGTCCATCATATTCAACGCATCCAAGGATTCTTGATCAATTGTTAAACCTGACAGAGAGTTTTGATTCGATTTTATTTTGTTTGATTTACATATCTCACAACGTTCACTCGAAACACTACTGTTTCTGACAACTTGCAGCTACTTCTACTGTATTATGTTTTGCAAATTTTTACAAACCATACTATGCAAATACCTGCCATTCCGTTGTTCAAATCCTCTTGAACTTTTTTCAACTTAGCGGCTTCAGCTTTTTTCTCTTTTTCAAGCCTTTCATGATTCTCAATAGCGTGATTTGCTGATGCGATCAACGCTTGAGCTGCTTCTTCGCTGGCTACCGGGATGCAGAATGGAAGATACGGCGCGTTGTGTCCGAAAGGACAACCAACTGTATCGCAACTGACGAACGGGCATTGGAATTTTTTCTCCAATCCCGCGAAATGGGTTGTGAACCATGGTGATGCGGTGAAGTCAGGGTCAATAGACGGTAAAATAGTGCGCCTCGGCGCAGGAGGAGGTGCTTGTTTTAATTCTTTCAAGAATTCGTATGGTAGTGGTTGCAGGATCGTCTTGTCACTACCCAAAATGGTGTGCAACCTCTTTGTTCTAACTGGATCCGGTTCCTCTCCTTCCTTAAACCCATTAGTTCCACGGACTTGTAGGATGGCTTCGGGAGAGGCTTTGGTGTTCTTTAAAACCTTCAATGTATCCATCATTTCAACCAAGTAACACCAGAGTTGCTCGAACTCAGCGTTCATAGCATGCTCGCCAATCACTCTTCGTAAATGTAGATAATCCACGGTTACACCAGCTTTCAAGCAAGACACGACCTTTTTCTGGTCATCGGTTAGAACGGCTTTTTTACCGAGCAGCTTCACTGCGAGATCAACCAGCAACGCATTTCTGTTCTGCAAGAACAATCTTAAACATACGAAAGCTGTGTTTGTTGGGGATTTTTTGAATGTGCTACTCTAGAATTTATGATGTAATGACTTGTTTGAAATTAAATCCTGACTTGAGAACAGCAGTTACCCTTGCTACTGATGACATGACTACTCTTCAGCAACAATAACAGTATGAACCTGACATATCTTCATCCAACAATGCTGACATTAACTCGACCAGAGCCCAATCATAATTATGTTCGAGGAAGCTTTTGTCCGGCACGTTCTTTCTGGCTCTCACATCCAAGATTACCATTTCGAGGACGGAGACTTTTATTAACTTCTCGTCGTCAGCTTTTTGAATATTTTGCATCGGATCGTCGGCCATCCTATATTTGAACGGAACCAGGGTTAGAATAGGTGGGGCATTCTGGTTCCCTTTCGCCGGAACCGTCTCCTTCGCTTTCGGTACGCCTTTCTGTGTACCCACTGGTTGACTGGCTCCACCTGCTCCTGTCATAGCTTCCCCTAATCTGCTGGCGTTGTTTGAGTCTGACGTCATTTTTATCTCTGTTTTTCAGAATTCTAAACAGATGCTCTATGGAAAAACAAAATACTAACATTCGCTTACAAACTTGTACTGATTGTTTTTTACAATGTCAATGTTTCATTTTGAACCAGACTGAATACCTTGCCTTGACCGGATTTGAAGAAAACACTTGACCGCGGATTTAGAAGAACATTGCTTGCACGGCTCGAACGCTGAAATTCTCGAACACTACCTCTACTGACGTTTTCACATTTCCTCGACCGAGGTCCCACTACCTTCCTAGCACGGGCGACCAGATTTAAATGACTATTCATGCATACTATACAGTGAAAAATGAAACGTTTAATGAAACATCATTACTTCCTATCATTCTGCGTTTAGCTTTTCTGAAAAGTTATTGCAAGCCGTTCGTGCAGTCACGTCACAACCGGAATGCCTAACCTCTGACATCTTGCTCCTCTGTCAAGTCTATAACTTCCGATTTAACGGGTTTTGCCTTCACAAACTCTCTCCTTCCGTCCACAAAATCCTGCAAACGTTTCAACACCGTCATATCGCTATCGCGGCACATTCCGACCAGCATTGTGATTGGCAATTCGCTTTGCTCTGCTGGACTCCAGACTATGTCTGGGCTGTACAAACTATTGGCTAATACAAGCATCCATTCTAATGGAAATCTTTTCTTATAGTTCTCAATGAACGTGCATTCACTTGGGCTGGCGGATGCTGTTGCTAGGTAGTCCCGGGCTACGAAATTCGGGAAATACCCCAATTGAGGCGTATACGACATTTCCCACAATTCCGGGAACGTCGCATAGTCACCTCGGAATGTGAGGCGAGTACCGATCATCATGGTTGAATTCGGATCAAAGATGCTATGACACTTTCAACTCTCGTTTTGTTGAAATTATTCGTCATGATATGTGTATGGACTGACGCGCAATCTGCGCGTCACTGTTTATGCGAACTGCTCGCTTGTGTCTCCGTGGTTCATGTGTACCACTGGTGACTTCCGATGTGGCCCTGCCACTTGGGACTGTCGGTGAGACTGTCGTCCCCCTTATTGACAGAAGCCAACCGCGCTTTCGCTCGGGGCTTTCTAGCACATGAGGCTAGCATGGCCGTTCGACACTGAGTCGATGCTACGCCCTCGGGTTCGTAGCTTGGCTTCATGCTATCACTGCTCCCTCCCCCGCTTAGATCCTTCGTTAGAAGGCTTTCAGCTTAGGAGACACAACAGCGGACCCGTAGTCCGCACATCGTGGTGGCTGCCATATTCGGCCTGCCGACAAGAGTTCAGTGCTCGCGCTAAGATCATGTAATACCACAGGAGCGCTAACGCACTCAACAAACGCGGTAATATTCCAACCACATGAGACATGTGCGATGAAACTCTACCGATGTTTGTTTGATCTACTGCGGCTCCAAACAAAAGTTTAGAGATTCCGAAAAACTTTTAAAGAAAGATAACTGAGCCTGTTCACGACCACCTTAAGGTCGGCTCACAGATCCGAAGCCCGAACACTTTTCTTTCCGCCGCAGAACAACTAATCAAACAACCTTCTTAACCTTGGTCAAACAACGATCATACAAACATCACCATTCACCTTACGGCTGAATCATTAGAGCCAATCTCGATTACCCGTAATAACTGTGAAGCTCCGTAGTACGAAGCTCCATAATACGAAGCTGCAACATGATCACCCACAAACGGCTGCATTGGTACACTTTCGACTACACCCCCCTTGCTCTTAATACCCACCGGATAGAAAGACATACCGTCTCTCACACTTTCCTTGGGAACTAATTCTTTCCTGACTCTCTTTTTATGATGATGCTTTTTCTCTACATTCTGACCTGGGGTCTGATGACCTGGATGACCCTGTAGGCCACTTTGATCCTTTGGGTCTGATGTTGCTGTCAATCTGTAATTTCTCTTGCTATTTTTAACATCAAAAATATTCTTTCCACTTGTTTGGCCAGAAAATCCATCAAAACAACATCTCCGAATTACACATATTGCAATACAACAACAACAAATCAAGATTAAGAAAAGTAACACTACTCCCGGAACAAACAAAATATGTTCAGTGTCGACTTCTAAGATTTCCAACGGATTCAAACTAGTACCCTTTTTTGACTTTTTACCTTTCTTCCAAACGAGATTCCGATCATCGTCGTTTTCTAAATTGATTTTTTTCCCACTGTGATCATTGGGGGCAGTCCGTTGATAAGTTTGGACTGTGCCTTGATTTTGAAAAGCTAGAATTTCACCACTCACCACAAAATGTATATCTTCAAAATTCTTAGCGAATTCCCCTAGTTTATCACAATTCGGATTGTCGGTTTGCATTGTGATATGTTCTCCGGAAACTGTTGCTAGCGTGTTCAAATCGTTCAAGTCTTCTGAGTCATCTTCTTCCGCCGTTCTTTCGCCTGGTTTCACACCACTAGGCCAAGGATTAATCCAAGTGGTATAAGTGCCGTTCTTATCACCTGGAATATACCAAAAAGCTCGATCGTGTTCGTCGCTCCAAGCCTCTTTGTATCGACGTATATCAAGCGTTGTAGTTGTAGTCGTGGTAGTCGTAGTCGTAGTGGTAGGTTCTGTTACAGTGTGGGTTCCAGTCCCATTTGTATTATTGTTCTGAGCAGCTCGTGATAGAAGTTCTATTTGATTTCTTATCGTAGTATTTTTTCGAATTACTAGAATTTCTGCACGCACTAGTTCTGACCATTCGTTCATCCATCTTTGCGTGAGTTGTAACATAGATTCTGGTCCTTCATCCACGACCAACCATTCCCGCTGTGTTGCATGAATATCTGCTGAAATTCTTACAGTTACTGTCCGGGATTGTAGATAGCTTGGATCCGTTATGATTGTGCGGATTGTGGGATAGCACGCTGTTGGAGCAATACTTGTAGTCTGTAGATTACTTGCTGTTGATGAAGTCTGCTGGGCAGAAGAACTTGTTTGCAAAAACCGGCGTTTAAGGAACTTGTAAAAATTTTGTTGGTTGCTTGATTTCGTTGCCAATGGTTGTATTTTTCGTAATAGACTTCTTCGTTGAACACAGTCCATCGTCAAATCAAATCTTCCAGCCCTTTCATCATCATAATTGAACACATTCTCTCCTGCAATTCTCCCAACATCATACAACATTCGACCTGGACTCTGCACACCAATCACATCACCCAAAACATCTTTACAAAACGATCCCTTCGTAAATGCACCGATCATCATACTTGATTGAAACCCGACCCTCCTAACGACAATCATATCTTCCGGGATGTCGCAATATCCCATTGGCAGTCGTGGATCGAGACAATTGAAACACCCACGCTGATACGGTGCGTATTCGGGTTGGCATTTACTACACCCCGTTATAACAACACTTCCAATCTCCATTCCATCCTTCGGTGGAAGCCGTTTATATTTTGCCCTCATACAATTCGGAATCCTCTTACACGGTTTCGAACCATCTTCGAACAAGAACTCTCCAGTGCACATTACACACAAGCCGCTACTACTAATTCCGTATCCGATGTCACACTCTGCACACCCGTGCGCTCTAATTGAATCGTCATCCCGATCCCCCATAACTCGACATTTTTGTATCGGTACACATCGACCCGTCCCATCGGACCACTCCTTGCCTTGGCAAGCAATGCACCGACCTCCATAAAGGCCATAACTTCTATCACACTTCTTACAACCTTCATTAGCTTGGTTATTGACTGCTTCTCTGCAATGGGGTACTTTTGCGCATGTCAACATTGTTCCGCGAAAATAAGTTCCACCTTCACAACGGGCGCAAAGATGCTCGCCCTCGGTAAAGGCGAATCCAGGCATGCACTCCAGACACGCACCACTTGTGGCTGGATCTGCTCTACTTCGGGAACTTCTCTTGGCTTTTACCAGTGTTTTGCAATTTTCTACGACTGTACATGGTGTAGTGCCGTCCGAATACTCTAATTCGCCGCATTCCGCACAATTCCGATCGCCTGCTCGGGGTCCAAATCCAAATTCACACTTTGCACATTGTGCTTGGCCTCGGTCTCCAAAAATTTCGTCGCAATATCGAAGTCGGTCACATGCCCGAGTGCCATCAGACCATTGATCGGCTTTGCACTCAGTGCATTTCCCCATAGATCCAATTCCGAAGCCGGGAGTGCACACTTCGCATCTGTTGCTAATATGATCGATAGCTTGGGCACAATTTGGTATCTCCGTACACGCTCCGCGCCCATCGGAATGCTGCCCGCCAACACATCTTTTACAAATTATTGACGTTGCTGTTGCGGGAGGTGTGCCGCTTGCCGCAGATAGTGCAGCGCCAACTAATGCGGCCATTCCTATGTCGGAGCCTGCTACGCCGGAGGCTGCGTCGGCAGACGGGGGGATAGGTGGGGCTTCTATTTCCACTTCACCCAGACCATACCCGCTTTCACATTTTCTACACTGTGGGGCTTCATTTCCACTTGCTATCGTTTCGCAATGTGAGATCCTGTTGCATTGTCCCGACCCATCAGACCATTCTCCGCCGCCTTCACACTTTTTACATTCACCAGTATGTGGATCTAAACCAAATCCACCTCGACAAATCTGACATTTTCCATCAACTCGATCCACTTTCGCACATCCCGTTATAGGTTCACATTCTTCTTGACCGTCGGACCAGTGGAAATCGCCGCACTTTGTACATGCAGTTTCTGCATCTAGATCGGACGGTCTTAAATTCGAAGGTGCATATCCTGGCGCACAGATTTGACAGTTTGGATTTCCATTTTCATAAAGTTTTACACAATTTTCAACGGTTTCACAGGATGACGTTCCATCGGAAAACTTTCCTTTTGGACATTCTGTACATGATTTGATGAATCCACCTGATTCTTCCCAATCGGTTTCTCCTTCAGTGTCCTCTGTTTCGGCCAATCCAAAACCAATCGTACAAACTTTGCAATTTGGGCCATGGGTATTGACCAACTGATCGCAGCCCGGAACTTCTCGACACTCGAAAGTTCCATCGGACCAGGTTCTACCCGGTGAACACGCCGAACAAGTTCCACGCTCGTTACTTAATCCCTGTCCTTTTGCACACTTTTTGCAGCTTTTTTCATCCGACTCAGAATCTGTCTCCAAACAATTCACAATCTCCGAACAGGAGATTCCATCAGACCATTCATCGGCGTCGCAAGCTTTACAGACTCCAGTGCTCAAATCAATACCAAATCCTTTTTTGCACAATTTACAACGAGGTGAGTCACATGGTAGACTCGCGATGCATCGTTCTGCTTCGACGCAATTTTCCACTTTTGCACATGGTTTGCTCCCGTCAGACCACATATCTACTCCACATGCTGTACATTCTCCCCATGGATTGATTTCGAAATTCAAATTACACTGTGTACAAGGTGCTTCTTCATGGTTCAAATTGAGTCGTGCGCAATTTTCAATCTCGAAACATTCTTTGTCACTGTCAACATAGTAACTGACGCCCGTACAACGTCCGCAAGACGTTTTCGTTGTACCGGCTGGGATGTCTGGCTGGGCCTGTCCAAGACTGGTTTTCACTGGGGTCAAGGCAAAACCATCAAAACACTTTGCACATCCGAAATCCGCAATATTACTGACGGCATCTTCGCATTGGAAAATACGTGTACATCCCCGGTGCGATCCCGTCCAATACGTCCCTCCCCAACACTCAACACACTTTCCGACGTCGTCTAACGCATAATGGTGTTGGCATAAATTGCATTCGTTTTTGCTTTGAACTGTAGTTTCAATGACGCCACCACCACCAGCAACGTCTACCAATGACATTGTGATTTGAACCGCTTGCTCACAATGAGCAACGCGTTTACAAGCCACCGTCCCATCATCTGAATACCTATCGCCGACACACCGTACACATCCATCCCCAGTCAAGCCATAGCCTAATAAACACCTCTGACATTTTGGATTACTGACAACCGTTGTAGCGTCACTAGTCGCTGGGCGGAACGCCTCTTCACACCCTGCAATAGGCTGGCAACCCGTGACCGAATGAGGATGCTCGTTCAATCTACAGGGAATGCATGCTCTTTTTCCAGCGACTGCGACTGGATCTTGTTCCAATCCATAGCCAACTTCGCACAAAGTACATGCCTCATAATCTTGATCCCGGACGAGAAAACAATGGTCAACCACTTCACATCTTGGTGGAACTGCATCTACATTCCACCATTCATTATCACTGCATGGCTCACATACCTCGGTGTCTGGATTCAATTTGTACCTATCAGCACAAGTTACACATTTTTTTACACTGTTTCTCCCCTGGGGATCTTGTTTTGGTAGAATGCATCCATCCATCTCCTTACATGGCGAGTCATCACCTATTGAATAGCCTTTGCCTTCGCACTTTTGACATATTTCTGAATGCTGATACCATCCATATCCGGGAACACACTTTTTGCATTTTTTTGTATAGTTGTCGAATAACTCGTTGCAATCTGGAAGCACTACACATTTTTTTGTTATCGGATCGGAATATTCAATATTGGCAAGTTGGCATTGTACACAGCCTGTTCCGCCGTAATTCAATCCAAATCCTTGTTCGCACTCAAGGCATTTCTCCTGTACTCTACTCGGTACATTTATACAGTGATCAATAGGGGTACATTCATTATCTTGATAGAATGACCATTCATTACCGACGCATTCTTGGCATTCTTGCTCGCTCGCGGACCATCCCCAACCTTGGGTACAATATTTACAGAGCGCGAATTTGTGAGTAGCAAGAGTATCACAATTGTGCAACTTGCGACACTCGTGAAAACCGGTCGAATACTTTTTGCCCGTGCACTGCTCGCAGAATCCAACGGCACCCAAAACAAGATTGTTCCAGCCGTATCCAGCTTCGCACTGGACACACTCGTTTCTAGATTTATCACTTGCCGTTTGAACACATTTTGGAATCTCTTCACAATCCCAAGTCGCTTCATTAAACCATTCATTATCGGCACAAGCCTCGCACTGATATAACTTCGAATTCCATGTCGGCAACAACTTAAAATGTATCTTACATTTCTCACATTCATCCTTTGAGCGTCGGTCGATTGATTTCTTGCTTGTGACGCAGTTTGATATCGACGCGCATATTCCATCAGAATTTGGTCCGTAATTTCCCTCGCTGCACTCTTCACAGTCTCCAGTTGGTAGACGACCATATCCCGGATTACAAACTTGACAAAAATTTGATGCCGGCGACTTTAACGTTGTGCAAAATTGCGCTTCCATACACGGCGCTTTCCCACCCGACCAATACAAATGTCCTGTCACGGTGCAATCGTGACACAAAGTAGACTCCAACGTTGCAACGGTGCCATACCCCGGCGCGCACTCGATACACTTTGGTGTGTGACTATTCTGTAACTCTTTACAGTTTGCCACGGCGGTGCATGGATTGACACCATTCGAATACTTCGCGTCGCCTACTACGGGTTTAGGATCACAGGCGCGGCATGACGCTTTGCCGAATGTCCTTTCATAACCCGGATTACACCGATCACATTCTTTCAGAACATGCGACGGGTCGATTTCTGCGCAATCATCGATGGATTCGCATTTCTTTGTGTCCGGATCAGCATAACGTAATCCTGTACACTCCTCGCAAAAGCCAAATGCTGTTAGACCGTAACGCGCTTTACACCCTATGCATTGGTTGGTAAACCTGTTCGCCACCTTTGCACAATTATCAATCGTTGCACAAGCCTGTTTACCATCTGACCATTGAGTCACGCCATCACACTGGATACACTCGAAATTTCCGCTCGGATCTGCAGCCCATCCGTATCCAGCAGTACAAATTTCGCATTCCCGGGAATTGCTGTTTCCATGCACATCCACTCTCACTTGTACGCAGTCATTGATAATTTCGCATACGTTTCCAACTGTATTCCAAAATTCATGAGGGTCGCAACGCACACATTTCCCTGCTCTAATCCTCAATGGCGGTGTGCAAGTTTCACATTCAAAAACTTTTTGCAACGCGTCATCCCCGGCTTCCTGTACAGCCTGATCACAATTCATAATTTGTTGACAATCTCGATTGTCACCAAACGAATACGTACCATGTGTACACTTTTTGCAAAGCTTTGTGTCACCTCCGCTTAGTCCATAACCAGGTTTGCACTTTTGGCATTTGTCTTCCGTCCGGATCCCACTCCCTAACGGATTTTCCTCAGCTTCTGCACAATGCATCTCAACACTTTTACAGACCTCCCTGCCACCAGGAGAAAACTCATTCACTGCGCAACGTACACATTCATCATCCGCGATCAACCCAGTACTTACCAACCCAAAACCCGGATCACATTGCAACATACATGGTTCATGACCATCTGACTTCCAGTTCTCTGCACACTCAACACATCTCGGAATCGAAGCGTCATATCCGTACCCCGTATCACACTGTAGACACTCCTTCGCCCCTCCAGAAGCAAGTTGTCTGCAATTTTCGAACAATTTGCACCTCGAGTCATCGGGATCTGTGTAATGCAATTCGTCACACATCACACATTGAGGCTCCCCATCAGGTTCGCTTAGTTCTTGATTCAAACCGAAACCACCCTTGCACATTTTGCATTCGGCCTTGTAATGTTCCGCTGTGATACAATTTGGGATTTCGATACACATATTCGTTTCTGCTGCGCCGGGATCGTACCACTCGTTTTCTGCACATGGTACACAGGGAAAAATGTTGTGGATTTCTGTGGTACTGACTTCAAATCTCGGAAAACACTGCTGACAAATTGGCTTCCATGCATTTTCGAGTCGTGCTGTTTGACAACCTTCCATCGGACGACAGGGTTCGTTGCCCCCTGGACTATATTGGAACTTCTTCTGATATGTGAAATCGCAACGGTGACAGAAATTGCCGCCAGCATCAATCCATACACCCCATCCGGGATTGCAATTCAAATTTGAATCAACTGGATCCACGAATATCAAACTGACATAGATGCAGAAAGAGGAGAAAACAAATAAATTTCTGCGTAGAGAAAATCGATGAAAAGATAGAAAATACATGAGGAAATTTACACACGACATTGCTTTGATTTACAAATAAAATTCACACAGTCTGACACACAACGAATGAAAAATTTCTGAAAAAATCAATGAATAGATAAAAATTCAAATACTCAGAAACGAGGAAAAACTGTGAAACCTCATAAACCTTCGAGGAAATCCAAAGACCGAGTTCCACGAAACTATCATAACTTTTTTTCGATGATCAGGAGCAAAAATAACATGATACATGCGATATCCGAATTGTAACTCGATCGAGACACCATGCGAAAACATCTGTACCAATCGTAACATGATTGTTTGCGAATCTCAAAAGATCATAACTCGCTGCATCCAACTATAATTACGGCATCCTTCAAATTCTTCTGAAATTGACATTCCAAATCTTCAGATAATTCCAAATTTTCATGCTAAATGTTAAATCATTTTCATGCTAAATGTTAAACCACGACTCCACTGACGTCCTGCCTTACATTCGATAACCTGCCTTCATTTTTCAATTATTTGTATTGAAAAATGATAGAAAATTACTGCGTCCGAACTTCTGTAGAATAAGCGATGCGATTGCGTCTTATATCCGGGAATGTCAACGTCCGTACCGTACCGGTACGGTACCAACTTTCGTTTTGTAAAAAAATGTAATCATAGTGCAACCAGATAAAAGAAGACATGCAACATTATATATTGCAAATGATCTTCAACTCCGGGTTGGTAGCTGCTGCTTGTACAACATCGGAGGGAAATATTGGTCATTCTTTCCTACGCCTTGAATCTGTGATAGTAACCGCAACGCTAGTTGCTGACACCACTGTGTCAGATTTTTCTCTTCGATTTCCCTCAGATGCGTCCGCCGGAAATTTGCCACCTGTTCGTCTACTATTATTAGCCCCCAGGGTTGTTATCGCATCAGTTTGCGCGTCTTCAGTGTCTCCAATTTCCAAATCCTGATGCGTTCGTCCGATCATCTTTTCAGTGGCTGAGTCATTATATTCCCCGTCTGTGCGCCCTTTATGGTCTTCGTCAATCACTGGTGCGGCTCTATGGTGATGCGACGAGTTTACTCCGGTTTGGATCGATTTGCGACTTTGTTGCGATTTCTTTTTTGCAACTTTTTTTGCACTGGTGGTCACATTCTTTTCCACTCTTGTGCTATTAAGATCAGGACCAGTTGTGTCGTTGTTAATGGCGCAATGAGCAGAAGTAGTGGACATTTTCGTATTCATAATGTTAGCAGTGTTTCTTTCTTCATCGGGGCCTTGCGGTTGTCCACTTGCAGTACTAGCTCTTGCTACCGCACTTTTCCCTTTTCCACGTCGGTTAGCTACTGCCGGAGGTGCTGCGATTCCCATCTCGACACCTTCGGTGGGTTTGGCAAACTCACTGTTGCGAATGCAACTATCATTTGGGTCCTGTTGCTTGTTATCTTCTGCGACCGCCGTCACTACCGTCGGCGTTCCGGTCTCAACTGCGGAAACCGCCATTTTATCATACTCGGCGTAG
>Ga0099797_100833_pt1 | contig 18142 bp, 14 predicted proteins | sample Uncmet_Sort48C_1_FD_89871 | JGI IMG/M metagenome (GOLD analysis project Ga0099797, IMG submission 89871) | Marine eukaryotic communities from CALCOFI LINE 67, Pacific Ocean - C012_Sort48C_1 | ecosystem: Environmental > Aquatic > Marine > Oceanic | place: Pacific Ocean: Monterey Bay | collected...
CCCAGCGGGAGTGCTGTAACCCTTAATCCTTGATCCTTAATTCCTTAAACCTTAATAATCCTTAATCCCAAACAAACCAGCAAACAAACAAACGAACACACAAACAAACAACATAACAACAACACACAAACAAACAAAAACAAACAAACTAACGAACACGTGAACAAACAAACAAACAAACAAACAAACAAACAAACAAACAAACAAACACAAATAGACAAACAGACAAACAGACAAACAAGCAAACAAACAAACAAACGAACGAACAAACAAATAAATGAACACACAAACAAACAAACAAACAAACAAACAAACAAACACACAAACACACAAACACACAAACACACAAACAAACAAGCAAACAAACAAACAAACAAACAAACGAACGAACGAACGAACAAACATGCAACCAAACAAACCATTTGTTGTTTGTATCTTTAATGTTTAGTGCCCCGGTTTTTGTTTCTTCAATTGTCTCTCTAACTCGTACACGAAAACACACCAACAAATAACAAACAAGCAACAGAAGCCTTAACCCTCAATCCTTGCACATTGAGCCAATACATGTGCACCTTCAATGTGTCTTCTATACTGTCCAGAACCCCGATTGCATAGACCCTCCGCATGCCAATGTCACCTGTGTGTTTACGTTGCTCAAACCCTGTACGGTGGCGGCCGAAGGCAACTGGATATATATATATATATATATATATATAAGGCACATGAGGATGAATATATTCTAACTTGATTGACACCACAGGGGGTGCCTGCTCTGTCCATTGCACTAGAATCTTTTCCTTCTCAAATTGGATATATAATCTCCGTCAGTGGGGTTTAATCTAAATACTCTACACGGGATAATACACAAGGGGGGGGGGGGGTAGGGTAAACTATACAATAATATTCGTGCCGGAGTGCAGCCGCTCGCACGTAAACACACACGTGACGTTGACATGCGGAGGGCCTATGCAATCGAGGTTCTGGATTGTATAGAAGACACATTGAAGGTGCACATGTATTGGCGCAATGTGCAAGGATTAAGGGTTAAGGCTTTTGTTGTTTGTTGTTTAATGTTTGTTGTTTCGGACATTCGTGCCGGAGTACAGTAGACAAGCAAAAACAATTAGCGCACACCATTGCGGTTGACATGCGGACAGCCGCTCAGTACATTAAAATAAGTGACACTACCATAATATTGCAGCCTAAAGGGCGTCACTAGCGCGATGTTTTGAAGTTTATGTTTGAAATGCCGCTTGGTACATTAAAAGTGAGGGTATTGATTTCTAAAGGACGCTATTATAGTAATTTTGGGGGTTTAAGGTTTCATTGGGCTCTTGTGGCCTGTCTTCGGTGGTCTTCGGGGACCCTTGGGCTGCCTTGGGTGCCTGTGGACAGCCATTGGGGCTCCATTTGTTACCTTTGGGTGTCCATTGGGGCGCCTCTGGTGCGTCATTGGGCTCCATTTGTCGCCTTTGGGGTCCATTGAAGCGCCTTTGGGCGTCATTGGGGATCACTTTGATGGTCACTTTGCGATCATATTCGCAATTTTTGACTTTTGAACACTTTTAAGACAAAATTGATTTTTGAAGTTGAACAACGCAGAATGAAGCGTCCCAAGTGTGAGAACGTATCCGTATATATTGGCGGGTCCAAATGGAGGATTCTAAAAAGCACACATTTTCCTCCCCAAAACGCGACATCGAGTTTGTATGCATATTGGTGGGTCTAAACTCTAAAGGCACTTCACATACATTCGTTTACCAGACTTTGGTGACGGAACCCCAATGTTTACGATACCGAACTGTCCCGAAAAAATCAATCTTCAAATAGAAGAATCATGCTCCGAGCTTGTGTAGTCCCTTAAAACAATTCAATTGAGAAACAAGTACTAAGCCTCCTCGCAGTCATTCCTTTGGTGCCAAGGCACCGTGGCGGATATATAAATATATATATATATATATAGTTTATATTGGCAGTTGCTGCTTCTGCACTCTTGTGCTTCAATTAACTCCGTGGAGTCTGGATGGAAGTGAATAACCCCAAAGGTCACCGTGGCCGTTGTGTCTTTTTGTTCTCCCATCATGTAGCATGGCCCTTTGCTGACGTCCTCGTTGAATCAGTAATACAGCTCTAAAGGTATTATCGTCAGTATTCATATTGTATAGTTTACCATGTTGGTGTATCCTAGCATGTATTACGTCGAGATAGTTTTTCCTTGCATTGCATGTTTGTTGAATTTAGAGTACTCGACAAGTTTGCTTGCATGTTTGGTGTTGCATTTTCTGGTGGTAGTCGAATGTGTTTCCACCCCCTTGTCTCTTTATTGCTACGGTGTTCGTTTGCTGTTTTTCTGTTGTTGTGGTTTGTTTAAGATATTGCATAAAGTGACAGTTGTATTCATCGTACTACGAATCACAATGTATAAGTTCTGTTAAGGCCGTTTTTCGTAGGATGGCCTAGTGCATGTTAGAAATATTGTCTCGAGTCAGGCCTTGGTGAGCTGGTACTTGTTACTTGTTTGTACAATGCCCTTGCCCATCCTATTGTATTTCCCCCTCTGGAGTGTCAGAATTGTCAGATTGAAGGCCTTAATCCCTTATACGAATTAAATGGAAGCCTTTACATCCTCTGGTATGTCAGGGTACGCGGTTAGGCCGCCTTTCAGGTGTGGGTCCAGCACCTGTGCATTGTGAGGAGTTGTCTTGTGGCATTGCAATTTCCTTTATGCCATTTCTGCTGTGTCCCCTCTCTGCTTTGGAGGCCTTGCTTGTTACTATTACATGCTTGGACTAGATGCTTCTGTTTGTTTTTGATGAGTTGATATTCGGTTTTCTTTGACTTTGAGTATCTTTTTGGCCAGTGGTTCGTGATTAGTTGTACTGCTTTTACATCCAGTTTTTCATTTGGATGTATATGTTTTTTATTATGTTTTTGAGATTCCATGTACCCAGTAATTGCTGCTCAGCAGTTGTATGTTGCATCTCTGTGTTTTTGCTTGTTGCCGTATTTCATCGTGCCGTACATGGCCATGTATAGTTGCTCTTGATTAGGCTGTGCCTAGGTTGGTTTACCAGATCTTGGTTTCAAGTGCCTCGACTCTCTATATGTGTTTGTTTTTGTTCTGGCTGTGGTACGCGCTTGTGCCCTACATTGGGGTACTTGCACTTAGGTGTGCCCGTTAGGCTGTGGCTTTTTGCTGTTTTCTAGGTTTGAGTTTCATCGTGCCGGGGAATTCTAAAGTGTGGGTCTTCCACTGCTGTGGTTCCTTGGCTTCACCTTCAATTGCTTGCCAGCGTGATTTTGTAGCTGATTAGGCTGTGGTTTTTGCTTCCTAGTCTGCTAGTTGCGAGGATTTCAAGTGGCTGGGCTCGTTTTTTCGTTGATTTCCACTTTGAGGTGGGGTCAGGTTGTGCTTTGCTTCGTTTCGTGCTCGTGCGGTTGTTTTTCGTGTTTGTTTGTTGTGTGCTTTGGGTTTGTTTTTGTTTTTGCTTTTTTGTGTTTGTTGGTTCTGCCAGTCTTATTTAGTTTTACTTACACCCTGCCCCCTCACTGTTAACTTAGTTCATTGGTTTCTTTCATATATTGGGTTTCTCATTGTCCCTTGAATAGCGTTTTCTTCTTCTCTGTTATTAAGTTGCATTGTATTATCATTGTTTCTTATTATGTGCCTCTGTCCCTAGTTGATGTTCGCTTGGATTTCGGAGGCCTTTCACTTTTCACTCTGTGTTGTTGTTGTTAGTAGTAGTAGGTCGCCTAGTAGCTCATTAGGTGCTTGCTTGTTTTGCACGCAGTTCTGGGGTTTAGTTGCCTCCGGACTCCTCGTGTTTTTTGTGTGTTTTGCTCATTTGTGTGGCTTTTTAAGTTGCATAGGATCCAACCGCGCCTCGCGATGAAGTTGTTGATATTAAAAAAGAAAGAAATATATATATATATATATATACTCTACACGGGATAATCCTCAGGGAGGGGTTAAGAACGTTGCGACAGACCCTATCCCTAAACCCCCCCGCTAACCCCTAAACTCCCCCACACCCCATTTTGGGAGTTCTTTGTTGAATAACGCACCCCAAAATAAATCGGTACCTTATGTGTGGAGGCGCACAAAATGCCCGGGACACGTTTAATAAGAACAAAAGTAAAAACGCCATATATATATATATATATATATATATATATTTATGTATATACATATATAGAGGTCCTTCTTGAAAAATAGGTAAAAATAATCGTCCAACCCCAACCTACTTCTTCCGAGCCTCTACTTCTCAAGGGGGCCATTGGGCCCCATGGGGACCCTGTGGCCCATGGGGACCATAGGATCCATGGGCCCATGGGGCACATAGGGCCCATGGGGCCCCATGAGAACCATGGGGCTTATGGGGGCCCATGGGGCCCAGGCGGGCGGGTGGGGGGCGAAAACCATGACCTACTTCTAAAGACTATGTACTTCTTAGTGTGTTGCCGCGCAGCTTTTTGTGCATCTGATGCTACCACCACCCTTTTAAAGTAAACCCAAAATAAATTTCGAATCTACTTATTTCGAGTACCTACTTCAAGGCCGGACCTACTCTAATCGAGTGACCTGTATATATGCATATGGTATGATATGTATATTATCCCTCATTGGGCTTTAGTCCAAATAGGGTTTAATGATTAAACCCTATTTGGAACAAACCCTAACAGAGCAAAGCTTCAATAACCACCTTGCAATAATATAAGAAACACTTTGTTACCACAGGACTTGAGGGCTTGCCACCAGGAAGACTGCAAGTGGAATGACTGGGGTGACTGGAGCTCATGCACATTCATTCTTGCCGGGATCAGTTGCTAGATTTCGTGCGGAGCCTCGGGGCCCCAGGGCCTGCAGTGGCCCGTAAAAGGATTTATAGGGAATAGGTAGAGGAATTAATTAAATGATCGATGTCCGAGCATTTTTATGATTCTGCCTTACATGAGCGTTGGGAAGCTCTTGTAGAGTGCAACCTACTCGTGTGAGGGTGACCAGTATTTTGCCCACCAGGCACCAGGCAAACCAAATTCTGATAAATGAGTTTTTGGGCAATTCGCGCGGAGACTCGGGTCGAAGTTAAACAATGTTTCATGTTCACAGTGTTTTTTTGTATCGTCTAGATATTCATGAGGTTGCGGGATCATTTCCATCAAATTTGTGTTACAACTCCGTGCGTAAGTTAGGTGTCGACGGCAAAATGCTTGTATGAGGCACCATTTTATGGATGAGGTGCCTGCGTAGTGGGGTGAGGGACCACTTGCTTGTTTCTGAGGGTGCTGACAGGAATTGCGCCCAGAGTTTATGGTTGTCGCAGTTTGCTATGTTTAATGTGGGAAATCTTGATTTTGTGCCCGGGCTTTGATCACATGCAGGAAAGTCCAAGGATCCCCGAGAATTTCCACGAAATTCCAATGAAATCCAATGAGATTCCATTTCATGTCCAGAAATATTTCATACAATCCAGACAAATCCTTATACATCTTTGAAAAACATTGGAAATCATGAAAATACCGGAATACCATGAATAAGCCAACTTTTTATTAAACCCTATGGATGGCGACGTTATAAGCATTACAAATGTGGAACATATCTCAAAGAAATGTGAAGAATCTGGCTTACGTGTGGAATCAATGCGAAATTGGCAGATTCAAAAGTCGAGTTGGTGCATAAGGGCACACCTCAGGCCAAGCAAGAGCCTTGATGACTTTAGAATTTAGGACCTTCGAGGGTCAGTGCAATCCAATTCCAATCGGCACATTGGCGAATTCCAAGCTTGCTGACCTTACATCCTGACCTTATATAGCGAACTTGACTGTACAGATGTTCCACGTTTGTTGCATTCCTTTGAAGTGTCAAACTCGGCGAACCTTGAATGTCAGGTTTGCCCGATGTCGGGTTTATGTTTGGCATTTTGCCGCCGCCTGCCGCCTGCCGCCCGCCCGCCGGGTCCCATAGGGCCCATAGAAAGCCTAGGGGCACCAGGGGCTAGAAACAAACCTGACATTCGCTTTTCCTGACATGTTGGGCGGGCCGATAAACTATTAAGGGCTCCCTTAGTACCGAATTGGCATTGCACGAAGCTTGCCTTGGCCTGCCTTTTTCAACTGTTGTTGTTCATCTGTTTGGCTTCGCTTGTTGAGAAGTCGCATGTCCTGGTGGAACTTTGTAACGGTACACTTCACAATAATTTGGGGGGGGTCTATAGGGCCAGGCGGCGCAATAATTTAGGGGTAAGGACACCCCCATAAATTATTGCGCCGCTCATGCAATAATGTCCAAAATGCCGGCCGCCGCCCTCCCTTTGTTTTCGTTGGCGTAGCATTTTGGGCATGCTTGCAGGAGCGGCGCAACAATTTGAGGGGCGTCCTTAACCCCCTAGAATTATTGCGCCACCTGGTTCTGTCGGTTTGTATTTATCGGTAGTCATTTGCAAGAGGTGATTGCATGTTGTATTCACTTTGCATTGTGCTTGTATGTGTTGTATGTCTGTTATGTGTAGTTACCCATCCAGTGTGTTGTTGTAGTTGGAGTACATCAATGTTTTTTGTACTTCCCCATACACGTACTTCACTAAATAGGAAAATTGGATTCATGTTGCAAGACCCTTAGGGCTTCCTATCTGGATAGGCATTTCCCTGGCAATGGGTCTGATTTCCCGCAACTGCCAATCAATAAAAATTGATTGCGATTGATTGGTCAAGTTCGTTTGTCGTGTGTGTGTGTTTCTCGAACATGTAAGGTTGGAAAAAACTCCCAAAATGGGTTTGGCGTCTGGGTTGTTATGTTTGAGTGAAAGGATCTCTTTGCTTAAAGAGGGTTTCTTATTTCATTTCACTATTTGCTGGAAGGGTGCCGTTTCTTATTTCTAGGCACATTCCCCAAAGACCCTTCTTTTCTTACTGCAGGAAGTCCTGATCCAGTAAAGTGGGTGGAATCCTGTTATTGTATTGTTGTCCCGAACACTTTCAACTCATATGTGGAAACATGCCAGACAAGTTTCCAGGAGGTCTAGATATGCCGTGCCTGCATCATGGCTTGATAGGGGTCTGCAAGGATTCTTTGCGGAGCCAGTCGTGATAACATTTGTTGAAATGGGGATTCGTTTTCCAAGTAACGTCCCGGGAAAGGATCGGGATACCAGTTGTCGGAAGGAACGCTAAACCATGCTTGTTCTATGCCAAGTACCTTCTGGCATAAACCCCAGTGTTACCAAGCAGTCCTCTTCGTCGAGGATGGCTATGGTCATATAGTTTAAGGAAATATGAAAATAATATAAAGTTCACAAGTTGCAGATCAATTGCGTAGTATGTCCGTATTTGTTATGCATTCTTTGCGTGGGTTGGTCCACATCATCGGGTTGTGGGTATTTGTTGCGCATCGTTTTCACATTTTCATAATTTGTATAAGCGTTCTGGCCTCCATACGGTTTCCAACTTACAAGCTAAGCATTCACATCTTACATGGAAGAGGAATTACTGATTTGCTTTATTTGTTTAGCAGTATATATACATATATTTTCTACTGTGGTCTGCTTTATGGTCTTATCCTTCAACGTTGCTGTAGCCCTTGCTCCTATGTCCTTCTACGGGTTTTCACCTTCTAGTCTCAGCCGACTGGTCGGCATGCTCAGGACACAATGCAACAAAGATTGCGGTGGCGGTCAGAAGACCAGAATCCGGAAGTTGAAAGCTGTATCTTGACAGCTCATTACTTCTCCCCCTCCCGCCCACACAACAAAAGGATATAGCCGCCCCTCAGCAGGGGGGCTTAATTGAAGACCCTTGCGCGGCGGGTCATCACCGCACCCCCAGCTATCCGCAGACCATGTCGTGATTCATATTGTGTTCCGCTGAACCTAGTAGCTGATTCCTATTTTTCCACTGCACTTGAAGTCTGGCTGAGAGCGCCAGCAGGTAGGTAGGTAGGTGTTCCGCTAGTCTTTTCAGCATTTGGCTCCGCTTGTATTTTTGCTGCTTTTTGCTCCATATCGTATTTCTTGCTTTTGCCCCAGCTTGTATTTTCGTCCGCTTGTTGTATCAGCTTCCCTGTAGTCCAAGACAAATATACAAACACAAAGATTTGATACACACTGAACCCTCTCTAATGAAGGCTGAAGGCGGCCTTCGCTCGTTCTTGCGGAAGTCATTATGGGTGGTGAACTAAAGTTTCGCCGACCAGGCCGAGCGATTATGATAGTTTTTATTTCGATTTTTCGAATGTCTGAATGTCCCGAAACACATGCTGAAACAAACACCCCATAGATGGGCGTGTGTATATGGTGTCTTGGATCATGAAGTCCCCCTGCTAGGGGAGTTTTAAGAATCCAGGAAGGGGGGTTCATTCATCCAGGGTGGCAGTTATTTTGTCGATGCATTGAATTTGAGTTTGGGCTGCGGAATAGCCAACGAGAACTCTTAGTTTGTTTCCCGAGAGAAAGTACAAAGATAAGTCTCTATGTCATGTGCCGATTGTCGTGAAACATGTGCATATGGGAAGCGGTCACTGTGCATGCACGGATACGCTTCAGCATGAGCAGATAGACACCCGTGTCAGATGTGTACAAATATATGTATGCAGATGTATGTTGGTTTATGCGGATGTTCACATACGAGTACATTCAGTATGGATGTGGCAGGGGCTAAGAACATACCGACCTTGGCAAGGGTATCCTAGTGTTCTGCTTTCCTTCCGACACTTGCGTTCTTGTTATGCAGGCCATGGCATGAGGTGGGATGTTGAGCAGGATGTTTAGGATGCTGAGGGCTTAACCTCCTACACCCAGGCCCAACATCCTTCTAGAAGGCCGCGCCTTTTCAATATTTTCAGTGTTTTTGCATATTTGGGCCAATATCATACTCTGTAGGATGTTGGGCCCTGAGCTGGGAGTAGAAGGTTATGCCCTCAACATCCTAAAACATCCTACTCAACCATCCACCTCATGCAATGGCATGTTGTTACAGCATGTGTCACTTACTGTTCAAGGATGATCACCACCCAAATTGATTCATATATCCTTCAAGAGGCTTTGACCTTGTCGCTGAGTGCTGGTGGCCATGCCTGTGTCGTAGTTGTCGGGGTGCACAGTCCATGGATGATGCTCTGTGAAAAATGGTGGTCGACGTGTCCAGATATGTCTGTGCGCACCCTGTATCAGGCCATGTTTGTGAATGCTATCATGGATGCAACGATGACACATCTGACCTTTACATCTGTCGATCTTGGGGCCAATTGGACAAGGGGGCCAATGAGGCCCATTGGCCCCATGGGGCCCAGGCGGGAGGGCGGGGCGACGGCGGACGGTGGTCGGCTGGGCTCGGCTTGGGTTGCCTTGCACCGATGTCGCGATGACTCATCTCATCTTCGCATCTGCGACCGAGGACAATATTGATGGTATCCATGGCTATATTTGCTGTGTGCTTGTCAGGCCAGCCACCTGCGGTGTTCACGTCCTAGCTAGCTAGAATCGAGATGTTTTTGGTACGCAGTTGAGGCCTATTGACATACGGATAGAAAATCTGAAAACTTCATTAAAAGGTAAAGTCCCCATACATGACAAACATATGAAGCGTATACAAAACATCTTTCAAGTTATATATATATACACCTCTATCTCTCTCTATATATATATATATATATATAGTCCAAGTCATATTCGTTTCCTATTTATATTCATATGTATACTTCCCGTGGCCATTTTGGCTCAAGGTCCTTTAGGGGGACTCTTCTCCAGCATGCCGCATGTCACCATTGAGGTCGAGGGGGTGTTTGCTCACTGCTCGCTATATCAGGTGGCAGATGTTGCAGTCAAGTTGAAGCAGGGGCTTGGTGCATTGGCCTAGGTGCTATTGCAGAGGCAGCCTGCCGCTGCTGACGAAGATTCCTCACAGGGTCCGCATGAGGAGATAGACATGTTGGCGATGGGGCCGAAGCTTGCATGGCATTCTCTTACATGACGAGTTGTTGGAGCTGCAGTTGGCTGTGGCTGAGAACACGGGTCCCCTGGTGCAGGTGACCAAGATGTCGCAGGCGGTGGCCCGCTTGAGGCAGCATTCGGCATTGACTCGAAGCAAGCGAACAAATTGCAGAAGTTTGCTTGTGCTGCGAGTCTCTTGAAGCACATCGATCGGCATGATTTCCTTGCTCTCATGCAGCAGGCTCGGTGCGCCATTGCTGGTTTGGCTGAGTAGGATGACACGACTTCCAGCCAGTATGTGTTGGAGGCTGGACGAAGGCCGATGGTGAGTGCGATCGATCTTTTCTTGGACATGCGAGTTGCCCACCGGAAGCTGCTTTCGTTCTCCAAGATTGTCAAAGCCGTTGGTGCCTGCAACGGTGTATATGGAGATCCAGTAATTGATGGTGGGCTTGGCTGCAGAATCGGTTCGTGAGCCGAAGTTTCAAGTTGTTGACGACAACCCCCATGATGTGGTGGCTTCTGTCCGGGGCTTCGAGAGGACTACGAAGGCACACCCACACTTGCCAGCCCTGGCTCCCCGCCCATTGCGGAAGAAGGGACTCGGCTTGATGCTGCATCCGCTGGCCCTGGCACCCGGCCCATGGTGGATGATGGGACTGGGCTTGATGCTAAGGTGCAGCACATTTGTGGCAAGGACAAGGGCACTCGCATCACGAGGCAGGCTCCAGGGCCCCAGGTGCAAACGACTGAGAAGGTTGTTGAAGTCCCAAGTGCAACCCGTCCCCTTGCAACCGTCGGGTTCAAGTGCTTCAGATGCAGACAGGCGAGGAGTCAGTTATCGTCCCACAAGTATTGCCCTGCGAAACCGCCGTGCCCACGCCACAGGTCAACGAGCTCGCCGATATCTTTATGGCAAAGGTTCAAGGATAAACCCACGTGTGAGCAGGCATTTTGTCTGTGTTGGACTGAGCTGTTTGCCAGAGTTTCTCTGTGCTAAAGTGTGTTTGGGTTTCCGTTTCGGTCCGGCGGGCCCGTTTCGGCCCCGCAGGGGTTTGGTTTGGGTCCGCTGGCCGGGGATCGGCCGTGCCTTGTGGCCCCTTGGCGGTTGGGAACTAAATCAGGTGCTGGCATAGTGTTTGGTCTTAGTTTCCTCTTCCGAGGCTCATTGGTTATGTCCGGTGGCCTCCACTGACTAGTTACTAGTACTGCATATCTGCAGTGGTCTCTGCGAAGACGAAGCCAGAGCCGCACCCCACACAAAAACATGCATATGTATTTTACATGCATGTCATACATGTGTTGGGTTGTTCTGTGGCGCGTGCTTGCTCTTGCAGCACAAGCAAAAAGTTGAAATCTGTGGCACCTCTTTCATATTCCCCTCCGTTGGTATGCATGCGAGCACAGGGTATATTATAACAAATGTATGTGTTTGAGGGTCGGTATGTTGTGATCATGGTGTCTGCTCTCGTTAAGGCAACGATGGGCGAAGGTGCAAAACCTTGCTCCGTCAGCGACACGCGGCAGACGGTCGGGCCTGATTTGTTTGGAACGGGCCAGTCAGAGCTCCAGGGTGTTTGCCATATTACCAGCATTGTTTCAATAGGAGTGAGGGTTGTGTATCAGTCAGTCTACATTTGATTATATATATATAATATATATGATTATATATATATATATATATATATGATTATATATATATATATTGTTTTTTTGCCTTTCTCTTCATTCTCTCTTTCTCTCTCTCTCTATATATATACACATTTATCTTTTCTTTCATATTTACCTTTCCCCTGCGGCGGCCACTATATGCTCTAGTTCTGCGGTTTGGGTGCTTGGGACAGGGACGGGCTCGCAGACAGCTGGCCACGGCCGCACCAGGGCTTGGGGAAGGAATTAAACCTTATTTCGGCGTCCCCGCACCCTGCGGCTGCTAAAACATGCTACAATCCTGAGGCTCGGGTGCTCGATCCAACCAATGCGGGCCCAACGGAGATGCATAACGACCTTGGAGATCACATGGCCACACGTGGCCATGAATGTGTGCCGGGTAATCTTATATATGCATAGAGGCTTCGACCCTGTCTCCACTACCTTTTGGATCAAGCATGCTCAGGTGCAGTCACGGCGCTTCCCCATTCCCTGCTGATGGCGAAGGTCGACACGGAGAATGAGGCCGAGGTTTGGCCATGAGCATTGCGGAAGCCAAGGACATTAATGGCCGAGCAGAGAGCTGCTGCTTCGTTGCGGAAGTGGCACCAAGGCCTTGCTCCATTGCGCTGCCGCGCAGATGGTGGTGCACGCCTGTTGGCCGTCCCCGCCGTATTCTCTTCGTGCACCTGGCGATGCCTGCTGCTGTCGCCTCTTGCCGGTGAGCTCAACGTCGTGAAGGGCCTCTCGCTGTTGTGCGCCATCATGGCCCGCTCGCGCCAGCGGCAAACGATGCAGATTCTGAGCAGCTAGTGAGTAGGGCTAGGCTCGCTTGGGATTGCTTTTCCCGCAGCCTTGGTGCTGGAGTGGTGAATTCATACAAGACATTCCGTAATAGCCTGACATTGTTTGTCATGGCCCCCCGTAATAGCCAGACATTGTTTCTCATGGCCCATAATGCATTACATTGTTTGTCATGCCCGTAATGCATGACATTGTTTGTCATGCCTTGCCAGGTCCCGTCGCCCCCGCCCCTTTTAAGGGGGTAGGCGTCTCTCCCTGGAGGGCCTCCGCCGTGGGGGTGCGTCAGCAAGTGCCATTTAGGGAGCTTGGCACCTTAAGTAATGTACGGGGAACTTAATTGCTTGTGAACGGTTGAAGTGATTCTACAGTTTCTGCGCACGTAGATGTAGTGGCGCCTGCCACAGGTGGATGACCTTAACAATGTGAAAACGAAAAAAGAAAAAAACCCTGTCTCCCGTGTTTGTATGTACTTGTGGCCTCGCCTTGGCTGGCTGGAACATTGACAGCCAAAGATGGAACATGAGATTCTATAGGCGGAAGCTGAAAATCTACTTGTGGAACTTGAGATTTCATTGTAGAAACCACAACATGTAATGAAAAAATGGAAAGGCTTCGAAACATGCCTTCTACCTTGGAATCTGAGATTCCACCGTCGAAAACATCCAGTGTATGGAATCTCGTATTCCGCTTACAGAGGTCCATACTCTGGAGTCCAGCAACCTGGCGGCAGTGCCCCTGGGAGAAAACCTTTGTGAAAAGTGCACTTCAACTGTCGTTTCATCTCCGTAGTTCATCACGGAGCATACAACATGACCCCAACCATCAACTTAATTGCTTCAATTCGATATATCGTATATGTTGTTTAATATCCTTGAGGTCCGTGACCCTTTCCGGATGGAAATGTTGTGCATAACTATTGCAAAATATATGTTTATTTTTATACGGTTCCCCCACCACCACCACAATAACATATTCTAGTACAGCATTTCACTTTGTCGTTTCGATTCCAAGTATGTGCCGTCTGCGATATTTGTGAATTCAGTAACCCATGTATCTAGCATGTCTTATATACGCAGGTGTTTGTAAGGCTGTATGCAGGTGATCTGGGACACATGTCGCCATGCAGGGAGTTATCAATACTGAAAGTTAGACACATAGGTCTGTCAATGAAACTCCGCACATTGATTCGATGATCATCATATCATACACACCCGTACATAGAAACTTACATAGATGCATGTGTTCTCACAAATATGTATGTGCGAATGTAAGTAATTATGGGGCTTCGATTCTGCACCAGCCTTGTCTCGGCACGCCGCACGCATACACATGTCTTCGATTCTTGTGGGCATGAACCGAATCATATGTGTATATATATATATATATAGAGAGAGAGAACGGTGCACTTCACAATAATTTGGGGGGGTCTACAGGGCCAGGCGGCACAATAATTTATGGGGGGTTAAGGATCCCCCCTGAATTATTGTACCGCTAATGCAATAATGCCCACTCCAACGAAAACAAAGGGGCCGCCCCGCCACCTTTGTTTTCCTTGCTCATGGCATTTTGGACATTCTTGCATGAGCGGCGCAATAATTTAGGCAGGTCCTTAACCCCCCTAAATTACTGCGCCGCCTGGCCCTGTAGACCCCCCCCAAAAATTATTGTGAAGTCAGAAGTGCACCGTTATTTCAGATACGCTTCTAGTTCCTAACGTTTCCCAGCCCCTTAGATTATGGATGCTTTTTAGTGGCCAGGAACCTTGCAATGAAGACAAGTGCAAGGCGTTGAAGTGTGTCGATGGGGCGTGGGACGAGTGGTCATCATGGGAGGCGCTTGCACTTGCCGTGGTTGCTCCCATATACATATATACACATATATATATATGCACACATTTGCTCGCATATATATATATATATATATATATATATATATATATATATATATATATATACGGGCTTCTGAAACGAGCCGCCACAAGGCCTAGCAGCTCGCCCATGAGAGCGCACACTTTCGTCAGTGATTCGCTGGACCCTCAAATTGGGCGCTTTATCAGAAGAATAGGACGGCCACGACAAGACTGGATGTCACAACTGCTACGCGAAGGTATACGGGGTTTGGGGACCGAGAAGTTCGATAGTATGTTGCGGGACAGCATTGCTGATGCTGCTGCCCGGTGGAAGAGAGAGGTCGCGAAGTGTTTTTTCAAGATGAGGCTAAACGCCTTGTGTAGTAGGGTTTGTTTGCCAATGTGCCGACGGGTATGACTGTGGCTAATTGACTTGACTTGATGCACCATGGGGACGCCATATATATACACCACCACCGGGTTTGGGCCTAGAAAAAATCAGACACTGGCTGGTGTATACCATTTCTTGGTTTATATGCAATCTGCTTCAAAATACAACAGTTTGTATATACACCAAGAAAAGCTATACACCCGCCCTTGTCTTATTTTTTCTAGGCCCAAACCCGGTGGTGGTGTATATATGTGGGGTCCCCGCACCATGCAAACAAGAGAGATTTCTCAGCATCTGCTGACAGGAGTCAGGGTCTTCAGGTCCGTAAAATGTCCTGTTTTTTTTAAGCCGTGTTTTCTTCCGTTTCTGGAAACATTCGTAAAGACAGAGCGCCGGACTTCTGACTTATTCCATGCAGTTTTTCCAGTGAAGTCTTGTCAACCACACAATCCCCAAGATGGAGGCAGCCTGCGGCCGCCTTCATCATGGGGATGTTGTATAGGAGAAATATAGAAACCTAATTAAATCGGCACTTCGTCTTCACTAATGTATCCCAAAACGCAAGCACACACACGGATGGAAAAAAAGGGCTTTCCGGACCGGCCGTGTAGTATATAGGAAATCTTATGAGATCATATATAATCTTGTGACCTTGCGATAAAGATATAATCTTAGTTAAAGTTAGCATGTCGCGAGGCTGTTTTTATTTGTTGTTTAGTTGTTTGGTTTCTGGAGGCCTACACCCTTGGAGCAACAGTGATAAACATGGAACCAGCAAACATTGACAACAACTTTGGTTCGACCGGAGATTGTGCACACAATGTCGGAAACTGCCCTTTCGGACACGCATTGCCAAATGATATAATGTGCGGAACACATTCAAAGCACATTACTGGAAAGCGTGACAACGAAACGCCCAGAACACACAAATAAAGCTATCGAAAATAAAGGTAGGGAAATGTCGTAAGAATTGGGTTTTCAATCTACGCGTTCTGTGCTGGCACGCAATGAAGAAAGCGGCCCTATGTCACATGTCTCTAGCCTTGCGTCTCGGCCAATTGTGCTGTGCCCATTTCCTTAATCTAAAGCACTACTCATTGCGATGAACCTTGACGATTTCGCAACCAATAGTGCTTCTTGCTTGACAGAACCCCTGCACCTTTATAGCCGACTGATGCTTAAGGTAGGTTGATGGTCCGGCGGCGTTTGATTCAACCTAGGTGACCGACCCATCAACCTACAGTGTAGGTTGATTTGCATCGGCCGCCGGCCACCGGCCGGCCGGCGGCGTGGGCCCCGGGCCCCCAGGGCCATGGGCCCCATGGGCCCATGGGCCCCATGGGCCCGGTGGGCCCCAGGGGTCCCATGCGTCCATGGGATGGCGACGGCCATCAACCTAGAGTGCTTGTTGATTTGGCGCCCCGGGCCCCAAATCAACCTATGCTTAAGCACGATTCTGTATAAAGTACATATATATGTATACATATTCACGTTTGCGTGCAACATGTTCGTATGGTCTACAAATGAGCGCAGGGACCGGACCCTGCACCAGGGCCAAGCCAATTTTGGGGCCCGGGCCCGAGCCCGGCATTTGGACTCCGCTAGTTGTATTGCCCTGTTTGTTTTAAATTCCATTAGTTTTATCGGCTTCCCTGTATATCAAACAAATATCGGTGGTCAACTACTCGGAGAATCGCAGTAGCAGAGGTCTGTCTGCAGCAGCGCAGCACGTGATTTGTAAGCGCTGCACTTTTCGCTGCAAATTGTGGTGCCTAAATTTGCACACTTGTGCCAGTCCTTGGGTCAACAATTGTAGCTTACTCTTCTCGGTATCCGTTTAATAGGGAAGATTAGATCGATCATTATGGAACCCTTCTCGGTCTTTGCAATACAGCTTTTCCCAGATTTAAGTGTCATTCGGTGTATCATATCCAAGACTTAACGTAATTCAGCGTATCAGATCTAATATTAAACGTAAGTTAGCCTATCGCATTCAAGATTTAACGTAGTTGAACGTATCGAATTCTAGATTCCATTAAATTCATTATAATCTGCAGTAATTTAGCATAATTTAGGGTACCAAATCCCAGCTTCAACATAATTTCCAATATAGCCGATCCGACAAAATAAACCTTAAATTGTACCCTATTTTCCTTTAAAGAGTTGCATAGAAAACAACTTAGTGGAGATGTTGTACAGGGAAGACCAAAATATTAGTCGGGCCCGGGCCACTACAGTATTTTGACCATTCGGGCCACTACAGTATTTCGACTACTTGGGCTGTGGGGCCGCTAGGATTTTGGGGGTCCGGGCTGAAGACGAAGTAATATTAGATAGTATAATATTCAGTATTCCAGTATTCTGCCCGACCAGTATTTTGGTCTTCTCTGTACATGGGGGGAGGGGAGTGAAGAAAATTATTGTAGATGCTCATTGCCGCATGGTTCGGAAACGGCGACATGCTACCCCAATGGCGAGGTCTAAGAGTAAAATAGCGTGCTCCAGGCAACTTCTCAACATGGTGGAGGCTTTCAAGAGAGCGAAGTCCTTGGAAACGGTGGGTGGTACGGGCGAAAGGATTAATAGGAAATTTATATTCATTTATTTATTTATAGATATATATATATATACTATATCGAAACCAATGATCCATACCCAGCAACCAACATCCAGCAACCAGCCACCACCCACCAGCCACCACCCACCAGCCAGATGCACCGGTGAGGGGGAGTGTGTTTCTTTCTAAAGAAACAGACAAAAATGGGCTGCCCGCGGCGCGTTCGCGCCTGCTTTCAAAAACACCGTAAATAGCGACAAAAATCAAGATGTGTCAAAACCATCGTGAATATGCATACGGAATCACCCAAATAGGTCAAAAAATCGATTCTGTTGCAGAGGCGTGTCAAGGCGGAAAGACACGCCCTCACTTTTGTCGCTATTTCACGTGATCACGCTCCAAATCACAGATGTTGTCGATATTTAACGTGAACACGCTCATTTGGCTGATTTCAGGCGAAGCCAGGCGAGCATATTTTGTCGCTATTTTGCGTGATCACGCTCATTTTGGTGATGTTCAGTTAAGCAGTTGAAGCAGATGTTGTCGCTATTTTGCGTGATCACGCTATGTTTGGTGGGATCCGGATCAACCCTATAAGCAGATTCTGTCGCTATTTTGCGTGATCACGTTCCTTTGTTGCTACCCGGCTAACGTGATTGATCTCTTATTGGTGATTTGCGACTAAGCGGGGGAGGCAGATTCTGTCGCTATTTTGTGTGATCACGCAACCATTTATAATTTATGAATAAACGGGGGGAGCAGATCTTGTCGCTATTTTGCGTGATCACGCTCATTTTGGTGATGTTCGGTTAAGCAGCGGTAGCAGATTCTGTCGCTATTTTGCGTGATCACGCTCATTTTGGTGATTTGATGTTAAGCTCGGGAAGCACTTGTTGTCGCTATTTTGTCATTTCCAAATAAGCAGCGGTAGCAGATTCTGTCGCTATTTTGCGTGATCACGCTCATTT
>Ga0099797_100834_pt1 | contig 18128 bp, 10 predicted proteins | sample Uncmet_Sort48C_1_FD_89871 | JGI IMG/M metagenome (GOLD analysis project Ga0099797, IMG submission 89871) | Marine eukaryotic communities from CALCOFI LINE 67, Pacific Ocean - C012_Sort48C_1 | ecosystem: Environmental > Aquatic > Marine > Oceanic | place: Pacific Ocean: Monterey Bay | collected...
ACAAAAAACAGGAGCGGATTTTCATGGGCCCTTATGCAACGCACATTTTTCCTCACCGTCTTACCATTGCAAGGCTTGCTGGTCACGGGCCCCAATGGCGCAGGCAAGAGCTCGTTGTTTCGGGTCTTGGCGGGGCTTTGGCCATGCAAGGACCTTGGCCTTCAGTTCAATAGTCCTCCCCAAAAAATCGAACACCCATTGAGCAAATCAAATTCGTTTCGGGAAATCTGGCTTTCAGACCCCGGGACGGGTCCCATTGGATTCGTCTCCAAATTCCATTGTGTTTTGTTGTATCTATGTGTCCGGAACTCCGACACGGACCCGGATCGGACAAAAATTGAATTTGGGACACCCCTTCCCAAAAACAATTTGAAAGAATGCTCGAAAGTTGCTGGGTTCAATGAAACGACCTATCCGATTCGTGGGTGTGCTTGCCGTTTTTGTTATTTCCGGACCCCTACGCACCAAACCCGTGTTTCGAAGTGTTTTGAGCGTTTCTGGCAATTCGGTGGTGTTTATGGCGGTCGTTTCGAAATCGCGTGCATAAAACAACTGTTAATTGTCAGAATGCTCGATCCTCGAGTCAGTTCGTGCTCGGATGCGTCAAAAGCACAATTTTTGCACTTCCATCCGCCTCCAGACCCTTATTTGTTTTATTGGGACCCCAAAGATATACACCACCACCGGGTTGGGGCCTAGAAAAAATAGGGAAATGGCTGGTGTGGACGATTTGGTGGTGTATATGCAAACTGTTGTAAAATACAACACTTTCTATATACACCACCCAGGGGGCGCGAAGCGCCCACGGGGTGGTGTATATACAACCTGCTGTATTTTACCACAGTTTGCATATACACCACCAAATCGTCCACACCAGCCATTTCCCTATTTTTTCTAGGCCCAAACCCGATGGTGGTGTATATCTTTGGCGTCCCAATTTCAAGCCTCGAAAGCTCATCCACGGATTTAGTTTATGGTTTTGAAATCTTCTGGCCCCCAGTTCCCGGGACCCTCACAGCCAGCTCCAGGCTGCGAGTTCCTTTCATGTGCTCCAGTAGTTCCGCAAAGTGCTCGAATATATGAGGCCTCTGTTGGCTTGAGAGGTTTTTTGCATTTTGGCTCAAGGTGGGACTCGTCCCCCTTGAATATCCATCCGTGGCTCGAGGTCCGGGCCTTTCAGGCCTGGACTCTAAGCTCTTTTACTACTTTCAAGGGCCAGGTGCCCAAGCCCATCCGCCCACTACTGCTACTCTACTCGCCGGCAGTCTATGGGCAAGAAGTTTCTGGCAGTATTGGCAGCCATTGCCACTCTAGCCGTTGTGCCACAGATCCACACCTCGATGACCGCTCCATCGGTGGACTCAGCTCTATGGAATGCCCCGGCAGCAGTGCACAAGGGACAAGGTAGAGGTGGCAGAAATGGCAAGTCACCGGCCAACCGCACTCAAGCTCACCCTCTCGATTCACAAGGTGGCGGTGGCGGAGGAAAAGGACAGAACCGAAGCAAGAGCCAAGGCAAGCGATCAAATCTAACTCAAGGAGATCAAGCCATCGGCTCAGGTGGGTACCACATTGGCGACTCTAAGAGGCCGCGACTCCCAACCGACTCTTACCCTTTCGGGACTGGAGCATTGGAGCAAGACATAGCTCTTCTCTCTAGCGGGTCGCCTTACCCGGGAATCGCCAAGCAAGAAGACCACGGAGCTGGTGCACTACCAACGGTCTTCGAGTGGATCCCTTGCTTGAACAACCGTTGCTCGGCACCCAGCCGTAACAAGCCACCTTACTCTCGTGCTGGCATCAGCAACTTCGCCGCGGTCTCTAACCCCAAGGTGAAATGCAAGTTTTGCCTTGTGGAGTATCTCCCTGCTCACTCTCAGCGAATTATAGAGGTTTTCCAGAGACCTCTAGTGAGCAAATTGGGTGGAGCACTCGGCCCGCTCCACCCAAAATTCAAAGGGAGTAAACTCTATAGCCAGGCCGAATACATAGTGGCGATGAACGAAGGCACTGAAGAGGCTGGCAAGCCTCCAGTGTTCGATGTCAGTGCCGGCCTATTTGACTCTCGACCGTGCCCTCTTCAGCCACAGCCCGGATCAACGGCACCAGCACCGATGGGAGTTGGTCAATGGCTGAATGCAAACCGGTCGCCAAAACCACTCTCTTCAGCCGAAGCTGTACAAAGTGCACAAGCCTCGAAGGAGCCATCGCTCGTGGTGAGGTAGACGGCTCAGGTGTGCCATTGGACTTTGCTACTCTAGCCAAGGATGCAGCGAGCAGCTCTCAAGACTTTGCAGCAGCTGCAGCAGCTCAGCCCGAGGCACAAGGCTCTCTAGGCATCTTCAAGTACCTTACCCAGTCGCTTGCCAAAGCTAGGGAAGCTGCAGATGCAGAGCAGATAGAGGCTTTGACTCTAATGATCCAGACAGACTTTCCGGAGGGCGAGCCGAAGCCTCCAGCACCAGTGCCAGTGCAGAGGTCGCCGTCGCACGAATTAAGTCTCCTGGCACAAACTAGTGCACAAGCTCTCAGGGACTTGATAGCGGCTCGCTCCACTTTAGAGTCGGCAAAAGATCGAGTGGTCGCTGCCCAGTCACAGCTAGACGAGGCGAAGGAGCATGCCACTCAGTCGGCAGCAGCAATGAACCTGGCCCTCAACCGCTACACTGAGGCTGACCAGCAGGTTCGCAACTTCAACTCTAAAGTTGCTGCCCTCGAAGCACAGAGGTCGGCCCAGATAGTCAGCGAGGTCGCCCAGATTGCAGCTGCTTCCCCTGGCACACCAACAGCTACCGAAGCTGGACAAGCCAATGCAAAGTCAACTCCAGAACAGACTTATGCATCTGTGGTCGCCAAGGGAAAGGGCAAGCAGAACTCTCAAATGCCTCTAGAACCAGTGCTTGTGCTTCCGGCAGTGAAAAGGCCACAGCAACCGGACAATGCAGACGAGGAGATGGAAGCAAAAGAAGCAGAGCCCTCAGAGCAATCTATGGGCACCACGACATCTAAACGATTGAAAAAAGAGAGAGATGCCAAGATGCTGGCACAATCGAACGACCTTTCGACAGCCGGCCTCCTCTTGTTGACTCCTGCTCTAGCCACAGATGATCAGTATCTGGCCAAACTGGCACGGGTGTGCCACACTTATGGGGTCACAGTGGCAGACGTCATCCAGAAGGCTGTCAATGGTGAAAATCTAATAGCTGCTCTTCAAGAACAAGCGGCTAAAACCGAAGACAAACCGAAAGAAGAAGCCACAGAAGACGACATCTGAGGCCTAGCTTTCGCTGATTTGCAGCCTGCAAATCTCCATATGCAGTGTGGAGCACTGCCTGTTTTGCTCGGCAATGGAGGACGACAATTTAGCCAAACCTCTAAGTTCGAAAATATTTTGAACTCTAAGAAATTGTTAGTTGGTGTTCTACCCAATTCTAACAACACATTCGCCCCCACACAGAATGATTTAAACATTGGATTGGGAAAAGGGTCCGAAAAAGAAAATCTTGGCACATACTCTAGGATTTTCCTTCATCAGGAAAATAGCGCCACATGCAAGGACGAATTCTATAGTCCAAAAAATGTAGCATCACACTCTAGTATTCGATGCCTCGATAAAAACCCCACTCCCATGCAAGCATTTCTCCTCATAAAAACCTCCACCCTACATGTCGCCTCCCCTCGCCCATTAAAGAACGAACAGCCTTTACAACTCTAGACAATGCTTTCGGAAAATCTGACAACACAACCCTACACAATTGTGCCTTAAAAGGTAACTCTAAATATGTGTTAGATTTTCCCGAAAGAACAACTCTACACCACAATTGCACTATGCAAGGTGACTCTAGATATATTAACTCCATGATTTATACCACCAAGAGAGTTGGCTGCCCAGTGCCTCTAGCCACAGTGCCTTTGTTAGGCCATCAGGAGCACTCGCCCTGGCAACAGCTGCATGCGAATTTGGCAAATTACTCTAAATGTAATCTAAACCTCACAAGCCAGGCTGATAGATCCCGGGTCCCGGTTAGCCCTCCGAGGTCCCTCGGCCGGCCGATACCTCCTCTTGGTCCCCCCCTCTCTAATCTACCTGACTTATGTTGCTCTAGTGAGCTAAGCCACGATGATGGATTGCCCCTCGGGCCTGGGTCCGGTCCCCACTTTCCTTCTATTGAAGGGCACCTTAGGTGCCCTGAATCTAGGAAAGTTGTGCCTCCAATGCCCCTTAGTGTCAATCCTGGCCCACAAGTTCAGGTGGTTAAATACCCAACTCTAAACCATTTCTCTGCACCCAACTCTAAGCAAAGTAGAGATATATATATATATATATATAACCCCCCCAAAGGCCATAGATCTAATATACATAGGAATTTTCCCTCTAGAAAGCACAGAGCCTCTAAACTCACTTTCAATGAGCAGGATGATGAAATTCAGGAATTTGTGTCTGACTTGTTAAATCCTTACCCCTACGCCAAGCATTGCAAATCTAGGCCTAAATCTAAAAAGAGCAATCAAACACTGTGTTGTTTCTTTGCAAACATCACCTCCTTCTCTATTAAAACACAGGAGTACTTGCAAAATAACAAAGGAAGGTACCACATATTTGGCCTCCTCGAAACACACAACACAAACATGCAAGACCATTTTTGGAACCTCATGGGATGCAAACATGCTTCTACTCTAGCACAACAAACCTCTACTTTTGGCTCCCATGGAGGAGAAACACTTGCATATAAAAAACATCTAAACATAACAAAAGTCAGGCAAGATGTGTTAGACATCATACAAGCCACTTCTAGCATACCTTTAAGATTGGCAGCAGTGATTGTTACCACTCATGAAAAACAATACGTCCTAGCTGTCACTTACTGGTACACTAACCAATCACTTAGTGAAAACAACAAAGAGCTTCTAGGTCACCTCTCCATGCTCAAACATTTACTCAATCTCCCTCTACTTACTTTTGGAGATTTCAACACACCACACACTCTACTGCAAGAGTCAGGATGGCTAGAACCACACAGGTTCCAAATACACCTCCTTAAAGGAGGCCCATCTACTAAGTTTGGGAAAGACACAATAGACTACCTACTTTTTGCAGGAGACCTAGGTAAAGATATTCTAGAATCCAGCCAACTCAAAAGAGTTCTTTTTGGCCCCCACTACGGTTACCGAGTAACTCTAAAAGGGCACAAAACAACCAAAGGCACTCTAATTAAACACCCATCACCTTTGCCATATGATGACTTTAACAAACATCTGCCTAACTATTCGGCAGAAGATCTAGACCAACACTGGCATAATGCCAAAGTTACAGCACAACACATGCTACAAGAACAAAAATCTAGAACAGGTTTTGCAATTCTAGGAAACCCTGACCCTTTAATTCTAGCAGACCTCAAATTAAAGGGCGACACTCTAAAAGACTCTATACTTGTAGGTGAGCAGTTCGCACTGTCAGCCTTACAGTCAGAACTATACATCCTTTCCATAGCCAATATCCCTAAAAACAAGCACAGGAAGTACATAGGCAGAAGTCAGTTCCCAAAATTCTACAGAGGGACAAACAGCCTTGTCTCTAGCACACCACCACAATTCAAGTTCGAGCTGTTACACAAATCGGCCACCGCCTACAACCTTATCTCTACTATTACCGAAACCAAACCACTCAGCAAAAGAAGTAGAAGGTTTGTCAGAAGATATGCCTACAACATACAAGAAACTCTAGAAAACAATATAGAGTTGTACAACAACAAAACCATAGATAACATAGTCACCACAGACAACTGGATGTTGGTGGCTACCACTTTGACCAGTAACTCTAGAACACAATTTCTACTCAAAGATGAGGTAAAAGAAATCCTCCTAGACATACAACAGAAACTGGCCAAACAAGCAGGTTTTGCTGTTAAAAATTCCTTTGCTGACTTTGCAAAGAAAGACCTAGCAGCACATGGCACTAAAATGTTTGCTTTCATCTCAAAAGAGTCTAAGGCACACCTCTCTATCAACAACACCATACACCCTTCCTATTCTCATAATCCAGATGCACATCTTCAATCACAAGTCCAGCTCTGGGCACCCAGATGGCACCCTAAAACCTACAACCTCAACATAATTCTACAAAGGCTTCTGCTTAGGATCCGCACTCTAGCCAAAGCCTCTTCAGCACAATTAGATGCTAACTTCACCACTGAAACTCTAGACAAATCCTCTAATGACTATAAAAAAGACACTGAAGGAGGTGATGCCTGGACAAACACAGACATCAAAAAAGCTCCTACTAGAGTCAAAGAAAGGTTAGCAACCTCTATTAGGTACAGCAACAAAAAAGCCGTCCAACCTATACAAAATATGCTTAACCTCCACCCTCTACTTGGGAAACCAAGCGGTGGCAGCAGAACTATATGCAAAACACCTATGCTCTACAGACACATGCTTAGAGGCAGAGAACAAGTAGCAGCATGGGAAAACTCTAACACAGGGCCGTTTGACACAGCAGGCAAGGGAAAATCAGCCTTGCTGGCTGCTGCATATAGAAGCATAAAGGCTGAAGTCTATAGTCAAACAGAAGACCAAGTCATAGCTGTCTTTCATGACTTTGAAAAGTTCTTTGACACTATAGACATTCCTATCCTCATAGAAAAAGCTCTGGAAATCAATTTCCCCATTCTAGACCTTGCTCTCACTATTATGCAACATCTGGCCCCTAGAGCCATACAATGTGACTCTTTCTGCAGCAAACCTATAATTATTAACAGGTCAATCCTAGCAGGCTGCCGGCACTCAGTTGCACTCACTAGAGTGCTCATGCTCACAGGCATTACCAAACTCAACATAGAGCACCCTCTAGTATCCACAGATGTTTATGTAGATGACACTGCCATGCTCACCTACGGTGAAAGGCAGGAATCTCTAGACAACATCACAAGAGCTGTCATAGACTTTGCCCACCTTGCACAGAGTATGCACCTCAAGCTTAGTCACAAAGGTGTCATTGTAGCAAAATTGCAGCAAGACGGCAAAAAACTAGCATTTAGACTCAAACAGAAAGGTATTAAATACCAAGTCAACGACTCTACCAGAGATCTAGGTATAAGTTTTGCAAATAGCCCAAAAGGCAAGAGGCAACTTATTAACCAGAGGACCAGAAACGCCACTAAAACTCTAGTCAAAATTCAATCTCTGGCAAGCATTAGCAGAAAGGCCAAACTTCTGTTCACTGGCTCTGGTTTCCCCAAATTCACATGGGGTTTTCAAATCTCTGGAATGTCCAGAATGCAGTGGCTTAAACTTGAAACTGCAGCAGCCAACATCACTGGTATTAAAAAGGGCAGATGCAGGTACTCAACTCTATGCATTGCCTATGGTCCTAATGGACACCCCTTCGCCAGAGGTATCAAGGAGTTGTTTGTTTTGTGGTTTAAAGTCATCTTACACATGGCCACCACTCAACCAAACATTCTAGCTGATACAGCAAACTCCTTCCTCCTTATTAGAGACTCTATACAAGCTAAAACAATTATCACTCTAGACAACATGCACAACCACATAGAAGGACTTATCTCACATGTCCTAGTATATCTCCTAGCACTTAATTGGGTACCTCACTCCATCATAGAATGGTCTAACCCTGCTGGAGACAAATACATTTTCGCTCTAGGTCAACCGTTCCCGGTCATGACACTGATCTTTGACATTCTAGATACATTTCATAGCCTGAAGGCAAAAGATGCACAAGACCACTATCAAGGTGCTTCTCTAACAAGCACCATAGCCTGGCACCAATCTCTAACCAGGAACAGGTACCTTAAAAAACACAACAGATGCCAAGAACTAGCCCTGCTTGAAACCGTTCAAGCAGCCGCTGCATGGCCAATAGATAGGGTACACGAGATACACCCAGAAGTACCTAACCAATGTCCACTATGTCAACAAGAAGTGGACAAGTGGCACACTAGCTGGACATGTCCTCATCTTAGGAACATAGAAGATGAAGACATCACAAACAGCAACCATTTAGTCAACACTCTACAACAAACTCTAGAAACCAACGAACCTATACTAGAGTCGCTCTGGCTTAGAGGTCTTCTCACCAAGAACCAGATCACTCCTAGTTTTGACCATAATCCACTAGAAGAATATCCAGTGACAATTCGCCACATTACTTACATCCCAGCACAAACTGGGCCTCTAGTCATACCACCACAACCACCTCTAAATGACTTTCTCAGACAACACCTACCTCCACAGGAACAAGCTCAACACCCAGGCCCCTCTAGCTCTTACCATATGCCAGAGACTGACATTACTAGGTACTTTGATTACCTGAACAATGGCCAGGAACCTGACTTGGGTCAAGAGTTGCCTCTAGAAGAACAACTCTGTTTTGAAACTGTCCATGACAGCCAAGCTAGGTCTAGCACAGACCCAGCACCCACCCCCACTCTAGAAGTGCCTAACCTGTCAGACTGCCTCCTCTCTTGCACAAGTCTAGTGCAGTTAGGAGACACACCTGCCAAAAATGAATGGCCCTCCGGCTTCTACTTTGGTGATGGCTCAGGCGGCAGCTACTCTAGTTACCCTACTCTCAGAAGATGTGGATCAGGAATAGCATATCTAAACTGGGACATGGAGCATGAGTTAGACATCTGGTCTCCGCTACCAGGTAGCATACAAACTGTCCCTAGGGCAGAACTCTATGCACTACTTATAGTAGTTCACCATGTCAGGCCAAATGCACTAGTTCACTTTTTCACAGACAACAAAAACACTAGAGACACATTCTACAAAGGCAAAAACAGGGCATGTCTCTCTGCAAATGCAGACATGTGGCTTAGCTTATTTCGCCAAATCGAAATTAAATCTCTCAAACTACATGTCTACTGGATGCCAAGCCACACAGACACAGAGCCAGCCAAGCTAGAGAAAGCTCCACACTGGCTCAAGCCCTGGCATGTTCAAGGCAACAACCTTGCAGACAAACTAGCTGACTTAGCTGCAAATCTACACAATTTGCCTAGAGAAGTCACTAAACCAATTCTAGATACCCTTAACATGCAGACACTAATTCAAAAACGGCTAGTGGCAGTGATCAAATGCATGCCGCCTAGACAGCTCAAAGCTGAGGCTATGCAAATCCCCAAGAAAGTGCCCAAGAGCACCATCATCTCTAGATTGCTGATTAAGTCATCACATCCTGCCTCAATTTGCAATAATAGAATTGTTTGCCATCAATGCAATCAATCTATGCCTCTACATGCACCACAAGTGCCAGATTTTCTCTCTACAAATTGCAGTCCACCTGACCAGCAATGGTCAGTTGCAATAGGAAATCGTCATACACATCCCTCTCATAGACTAAGGCCTTACGGGGGGGTTTATATTTGTACCAGGTGCGGATCATGTGCTCGTGAGGTTATTAGAAATCTAGCCAAACCCTGCATTAACCCCGACAAGCATGAAGAACCCACACCCGGGGGTAAAACCAACCTCCGGGCTTATGCAGCAGGCCGACCCCCGCAAGGTTGCAAGGGTTGGCCATATAGTTCTCTAGATCAAATGGACCGCTGCATTCAGCGAAAAGTCCAACAGGCTGTCAATGACATGCCTCCCGAACATGTCCCAGATGAGTTAGTAGATGACGAGGCATTTCTTTCTGATGCTGAAGAACAGCCATCGGAAGATGATTTACAGCCTCCGTCATCACTCGGAGAATCCGGCTCTAGCTCATCCGACTAACCTCTACACTCTAAAAGTGCTCGTCCCTCCATACTAGGTAGTGGCTGTATCTTTTGCCTAGTGCCTGCAGCTACGCTTTAACCCAACGTATGTGTGAAGAGTTTCGCAATGAAAAAATTGAGAGGTTTTTTGTGTGTGTTTTATGTTTTGTGTTTTGTGTTTAGTGTTGAAGGGGGTAGTACTCGGGACTCAAGGCCCAGCAAGGACATGCCAACACCATGCCCATATATTCTGATGCCATGGCCAGAACGGGGGGGTGTAGCCCCCTGTGCTGTGAATCAAACCATCCTGGGGCGTGCTGCGCTGCTGAATATATGGGCGCGGTGTTGGCATATCCTTCTTTGGCCTTGGAAACCAAAATCTAGCAGGCTGACCTTCCTTCTTTCAGGAACTGGGGCCCCTAATCACAACCATGAAATATAAATAGGGATTCTGAAGAATGTAAACGGGCACGAATATTTTCATGTTTTTTCCGAAAATCGATATGCAAAAGAAACTTTCGATACGCATCCCAAACGCTATTAAACAGGATTCCAGGGTGTCCATGTAGGCCGTGGCTTCGTTCTGACAAAGTATGAGCCCATGGGGAGACGTCGCTCAACAGTGTCGTTCTGACAAACTGACAAAGTGTGTGTACTTCATCACCCACTTTGCTTGAAACATCGATGTGTGTTGCTCCAGAGTGGAGCCAGGTCAGGTAAGTCATGGGTATTCTGAAGAATGTGAATGGACACCAATATATCGTGGACACCAACCTGGCTCTGAACCCAGAAATGATTGCGCTACCCGGGGCCACCCTGGTCGTCGGCAGCCCTAGCCAGGGAAGAGGGCCGGCGCAATTCCCGGGGGGTGCTGGAGCCTCTCTCAGCAGGTAGCCGGCATTCATACGGAAATCACATCGGGGTACAAACCAAACCAAAGAGCTGGGTGCGATGGCATGTGGCACAGCCTTGCGGGACTTTCGGGAGTACCAAAAGAGCACCACAGGGCCCAAGGAACAACCATAACCTCCGGAGCAATTTGAATTGCATGGGCCATTCGAGTACATGTTTAAAACAAGCGAACCCCATAAAAGTGTTGACATTTCTTATATATGAATATATGTATTCACAGGCTGCCGCCTCCGCAGCCACGGTCTGGAACTCGATGCTTGCATTAATCAAAGTTTGCACTGGATAATTGTTGGATAGCCAGGCTCCAAACAGCCAGGGGAATAAGCTTTCTGGTTGGCTTGGCTGGCTGGCTGCTTGCTTGGCTGGCCGGCTTGGTGGGCTGGCTGGCTTGGTTTGCGATACCTGGGCGGAACCATGCTGCAAGTAATAATTCTGGAGACTCTTGGTGCAGTCATGGGGGGCCCACATGGCTTCGTTTGTGTGGACACTTTACGATTGCACAAGAGGTTTCTAGAAACAATGCTTTAGGTACAGTCAAGTTGGTGCACACAGGCGCACCTCAGGCAAGAGCCTTGATGAACTTAACATTCAGGATTCCAAGGCTCTTGGTGACCTGTGCCAAGAAATGGCCGATTTTTCGGGGCTGCGTCTTTCGAAAATGTATTCTCCCAAAAGGGCGCTCCAAAGAACTCCCAAAATGGGGGGTGGGGGAGTTTTGGGGTTAGGGGGGGTAGGGTTTAGGGTTTCGGGTCTGTCGGAGCGTCATTAACCCCCCCCCCTTGATTATTATCCCGCGTAGAGTATGTTTTCCATGCATTTCTGTACTTGCAGGGTGCTTGTGGGCACGAAGTCCAGGGTTTGAGGCCTCGGGGGACGGGACAGCTTGCGCCGGCCTGTGGTGTCTGGAGTCCTGGCCCCCGAAGGATGGATTGCGAGAAAGGCTGGGGACTACAGGCTAAAAGCGACAGACCGCAGGCTACAGGCTGGAATGCCAGAGCAATTGGAGGCTGTAGGATCCGAGTTATCGTAAGCAAGGTTGTGGCTAAGGAGCCCGATTCCCCAAAGAATGAACGTAAACTTAGAATATTTGGGCCCAAGAATATGCCAACACCATGCCCATATATTCTAATTCTATTGACACCACAGGGGGCCGCGGCCCCCTGTTCTGTCCATTGCATTAGAATATATATACATATATATATATAGTCATGGTGTTGGCATATTCTTGTTTGGCCTTGGAGGTACAAATGTTCCAAGCTTACCCGTATTCTTTGGGGAATTGGATCCTTTAGCCACAACCCTGGACCGTAAGAGGTCTTTTCTGGCCTGACGTCTCACACACTCGAGCTTCGGAGAGCTCGGCGGATATTTCAAGTTCCGACTTTGCAGGAGGGCACGGTACATGGGCCAAACTTGGCGAAGCGCGAGGTGCTCTACTTGCCGCAGACGCCGTACCTCGTCATGGGCACATTGCGGGACCAGGTCCAGACAGGGAGATTGAAAAAACATGCATTTTGGGTCCCGCCGGCCGGCCCGGGTCCCTAAACCCTATTTTCTGCGCCCGGGTCCCTTCAAAAGAGGTCGGGGACGTGTTGAAATGCATTGAATTTGTATGTGGAAATAGTTAAAAACCATTGTACAATCAATGAAAACCAAGCATTTGTGGATTTTCAACATGTTGGGGGGCTCTTTTGCCAGCCCCTCGGGGAGAACATATTTCCGAAAAATGCATCCAAACAAAAAAAATACAAGCGGCGGCAAATTCTAAAGTTACTAGCGAGCCACATGATGTGTGGCGGCCGCCGAAGGGCCGCTGGTATTTTCAGTATTTGCCCCGCTTGTACTTTCTGCTTTGGCCCAAAAGAATCTTGCCTCCTGGATGCCACCGTAAGCCAAATTCGTGAGATGGCAAGGTGATAAACCCTATTTTCAGGGTGTCAAAGCCCGGGGACCCTTATAATCAGGTCCAGCCGACGATAATGTCGAATTGGCCGCAGGAGTTGTGCAAAATGGAAGGATGAGAGATTTGATGACGCCGGTGACACTTTTGAAACGAACAAATCGGTGTTGGGGCGGGGAACTACTTCGGAGAGCTCAGGGTTCTGGCCGTTATTGTGTTTCTTTTGAGATTCTTAAACAGATTCATTGCATTGCATTGCGTGCACAATTCGTTTTTAACAAATGCATTATTAATTTTCTTTCAATATTTGTAATGCCTACCTCATGTTGGAAGGTAGTTAATAGGGTTGGACATAAATGGGGGTTGATCGAATCTTAGGAAATCAGTGGATCTCCAAGAAATTCGAAGGAATTGCAATGACAATCCAAGAAACTCAGAGCATATCCCACCTCCAGATCCTTACATACCCAATAACATCTGTAAAACTAATGGTAATACCGGAAAACGTTACGCTATTGAAAAGTCCGGTAAAACATATATATATATATATATATATATATATATATAGTCATATATATATATGTATATTATTGCATATATATATATATGTATACATATATATGTATATATTGAAATTGGTTTATAGTACCCTTGCACCAGAACCCAAAAATCATTTTCTTTATTATTTCTTGTTGTGGAAGCTCTCTCTGTCTTTGAGTTATGGCTGTCGGATTTTCGTTGAGGAATCTTGGCTGTGGAATCCTGGCCTTGGAATCCTGCATGTGAGATCCCGTGTGGGGAATCTTGGCTGTGGAATCCTTGCTTTGAAATCCAGGATGTGGAATCCTGGCTGTGGCATCCTGGGGTCTCTCCTGTGCACTCTCTGCGAGCTCTCTCGGAGCTCTATGGCAACGCTCTAGGAGCTCTCTGGGCACGTAAATCATTGTAAATTACAGCAGACGACAAAATTAATAATAGTTTGGCTTGCATTTCTGGGTATTCGGTGTCATGATTGTACGTTGTTTACAGCAACTTAGCTCGGACGGCTGCCGCGGCATGTGCGGTGCACCCACAACGGCGTCCCTAGACAATCCGCAAGGAACCCTACAATGAAAGCATTGCTTGGGTAATTAAGCCATATTAATGTCCTTTTAAGCTTGGGTGCTGGATTCATAGGGTCGACGGTCAACGGCCTCCAAAGATTGACGTTGTGGCTTATAGAATTCATGGGGATATGTGCAAATGTCAAGTTTCTTGCAGTGGCCCCAGGGCCTACAGGGGCCCTGGGCCTAAAGGGGACTCATAAAGAATCTATAAAGAAATTATTTAAATTATTAATTCCCGAGCATTTTTCGGATGTTGCATCATTTGGCCACCTCGGGAGGCTTCAGTATCGTTGAAAATACTCGCACAAGACCCACAAAGAGTTTGCCCACCGGGCAAACCCAATTCCGAGAAATGTGTTTTGGGATAAAGTTGTCGAGTTGTATGCATCTGAGGCCCCCACGTAACTTAGTAGTGCGAATATCATAAAAATGATGACTGGTTAAACAAATTGAATGAGTTGGGCCAGTTATGAAAGTTAAATCTGGCAGATGTCGTCAAGTTTTCACCATATGTTCACAACGTGTTCATAGCTTCGCTGGATGAACCCAAACCTCGACTTTAATCAATTGTTCGGCTTTAGTTACTGAGCATTCAATCCAATATATCACACACTAGCACGACACCAATTGGAAATCATCAACATGCAGTGTGAAATCCTCAGGATCACTACAGCAGTCAACACTCAAAGTTGTTGAGCACTCATTTGAAAGCATCAACATCATGCTCAAACATCAATAGGTATAACGGCCACTTCGCAATATTTTAGGGGGGACACGCCTCCCTAAATGAGTTTGTCGTATGTCAATGTAGATCCCCTCCCCTCAAGAAACACTGAACCAACTCGACCCACATATTTCAAACATTATATATATATATATATACATATCATATATGTTGAAGTGCACAGTTAAGAGGTAGTGTACAGTTAAGCTCTGGACACACACGGAGACTCCATATGGATTGTTAAACTTGCGGGGTTGGTGCATCCAGTCATTATCGTGGGTCTTGAATATCATGGTTTCTAAATCCATTGGGATCCCTTGTTCGGTTGCCTTTAACAACACCTTAGACATACGAGAGCTTGACTGCCTTGAGTTCTTTAGAGTTCATGAGCTGTCATTGAAACGTATTCAGATTCATTTGCACCCACCCATTGTTGTGAACTTCTGCTGAATTATATTCCTACACAATCATGTACTTGTTGAATACTCATTAGCACTCACATTCATTATGGACGTCATATACTCTCAACACCCAAGGAATTGAAACGGATTCGAATTGATTTCAATGAATTGGAATTATCTCAATTGTGTTGAATTCACGCTACTTAGTTTCAAATGGTTGTAGTACCATTCAATGCTGTATGAATGAGTGTGTAGTGTTTTTTTTTTTTGTTATACGGATTTCATTGTATTGTAATGCGTCGTAGTTCGTTATAATTCATCCAGGAATGTTTCGCCCAGACCGCCGTGCTTGGAGTCTTAGTGCGAAGCGAATGCAAATTTGAAGCGTGGTGGAAGTGAAAGTCAGCAAATGCGATGCTTGTGCAGCGGATTTGAAGCGGAAGTCAGCATATGCGCTGCTCGTGCAGCGGATTTGAAGCGACATGGAAGTGAAAGTCAGCAAATGCGATGCCTGTTCAGCGGATGTGAAGCGAAAGTCAGCATATGCGGTTTCTGTGCAGCGGATTTGTGCCAACAAGGCAGGTACGACGGCAAGGGGGCCCCCCTTCTGGGGCGCTGGTAAAACACACATGTTCATGAAAAGTTAGCGTTTTACACAGACGACAGTATACCTTCATTGAAAACACAGCTTGGCACAGCCCCCCTAAGTGACTTTACAGTCACTTTACATTTAACATTTAATGTGACAGGTGCTTAAACACTTAGCTTGGCCCAACACGCCGTTACCGCTATGCTACAGCACAGCGCAGCGGATTTACGGGTTGCCGCCTCTGCCACCGGGCTCTGGGCCACGATATCTGTGTTATTGAATCAAAGTTTACCCTGAGTGATTGCTGGTCAGCCTGGCCCCAAACAGCCAGCGGATTGAGCTTCTGGCTGGCTTGGTGGGTTAGCTGATGGTCTGGGCTTGTTTGGGTTTCCTGGGCAGTGCCATTTTTCAAGCAGTGATTCTGAAAACTGCTGGTGCAATCTTTCGTAGGGGGGCGACCACATGACCTCCTCCGTGTGGTCTCTATGATTGCGCCAGAAGTCTCCAGAATCAATGCTTTTAAATATGTTTTTTGGACTTGGAGGATGCCTGTGGGGACGAAGTCCTGGCTTTGAGGCCCCGGGGACGGGGCAGCCTTGAGTGGCTTCCGGCAGCCTGTGGCGCCTCGAGCCCTGGTTCCTAAAGAAAATGTGTTCTAGAAATGCTACAGTTTGGTGGGATGAATAGTTAATTATTTTTTTTGTTTCTTACCATAAACCCTAACCCTTCAAACCCCCACACACACCCCACACACCCCTTTTGGGGGATTTCTTTGAAGTGCCCTTCGGGGGAAATACATGTTCGAAAAAAACACCCAAAACGAAATTGTTTTTTTCTATGAAAAATTGGTCATTTTTGCACAAGGCATCGAGGAGCCGCGCTGCCCAGCAAGGGAGGGCAGTGTCTGCCCAGCTACAGGGACACTAATCGTTTCTGGAAAGGCTACAGGCTAGATGCTACAGGATGGAATGCTTGGAGGCTGTGTGATCCGAGGCATGGTAACAAAAGTTTCTTGCCTGACCTGACGTCTCACACGCTCGAGCTTCAGAGAGCACGGCGGACTTAGTCTAGACCGTATTTATATGGAATATAATGGGGACGTTGTTTGTCATCATATTCGCAATTATTGGTATGAAGTTGGTACGAAGTTTGACGATTGCGGTATGAAATTTGTCGAAATTTCTATGAAATACCATCTCGAAATGATCAAATATAAAACCTTTATGACCAAATACACCCCTCGCCCGCGCGAAGCGCCGCCGAGTGGTGTATTTGCTCGCTTCTGGTCCATATTTAAACACTTTGGGACTGCATTTCGTTGAAATTTCATGCACCGCAATCGTCAATATTCGTTCCAACTTCATACCGATATTTGAAAAGAGCATGAAGGACGAGGTCCCCATGGTATTCCATATAACCCTAAGGCACCCATTGTGTTCAGGCCCTTCGTTTTTTTTTTGTTCGAAGGTCATCTACCCATGTACACCAGAAGAAGCCGCCGCGAAATATGGCGGTCAAGATCAAGCTGATGAGGCTGTCCGTGTAATTTGCGTAATATGCGAAGGGCCATGCTGAAGAACAACAGCAATTTGAAAAGTAATGAATGGGGTGTAATTAAATGGGGATTAAACTTCAATTTAGATTAAACCCCATTAATGGAGAATATACGAAGAATATGAGAAGGAATAGATTCGAATGTTATTGACACCACAGGGGGCCGCGGCCAAAGGCCGCGGCCCCCTGTTCTGTCGATTTCATTAGAATATATTCCTTCTCAGATTCCTTATAAACTCATTCTTAATGGGTTCAACCTAAATGCGGTTTAATCCCCATGTAACTACACCCAATGAATTTAATATTAAACTTCATTATCTGCCCTCCAAGCAATAAGTAGTTCACGTGTAACATGTGACTTCCCTTCCCCTCACATTTCCGGGGGAAGAACTCCACCGTGCCCCCCAGACCCCCTCTTGAAATGTTGGGGAATGGCTTCGCCCTCCCTCTCTTACGCTTCCTGAAGTTGATGGTGGGCTCCGCCTCTCAGACTCCCCCAAGGAAAAAAGAGAAATTACAGTTTGGTTTTGCCTGTGTTGGCCCCCCAAAAATCGAACGTCGATTAAACAAAGTTTTTGTTTCGGTAGGTCTGGCTTTCAGACCCCGGGACGGGTCCCATGCGATTCGTCTTGAAATTCCGTGCTGTTTGGTGGTATTCATATGTCCGGAGGTCCGACACGGACCCGTATCTGACAACAATCGACTTTGGGGCGCCCCTTTCCCCCACAAAGTTTAAAAGTACGCTCGAATTTTGCTGGGTGACGGAAGAGTGATAAATGGATGATGATAACGTCATCGCGGCGGTAATTGAACCGACATACGGTTGATGGACGTAATTAAGCAACACTTTGGTGTTTGGGTATTGAAAATTGTATATGATGGTCAGATGTTCGTTTGGGTGCGTTTTTCGATAATGTATTTTCCACGGAGGGTTGGCAAAAGAATTCCCAAAGTTGTAACAATCCCAAAATGTATGCATCTTATCGGTTATATTACGGTTTCACTTATTCCCACATGCAAATTCGATGAAAAACATTCCCGATGCATTAAAAATGCCCCCGACTTGTTTTGAAAAGCCCCGGGGCCGGAAAAACACGCTTTAGGATCCCGGGCCCGGAAATTAGGGTTTAGGTGTTGCTTAATTATGTCCACCACCAATAAATGAAATACAACGATATAGACATTCTAAATAAATGCAAATTCGGTTAGCACCCTGAGCTCTC
>Ga0099797_100835_pt1 | contig 18103 bp, 12 predicted proteins | sample Uncmet_Sort48C_1_FD_89871 | JGI IMG/M metagenome (GOLD analysis project Ga0099797, IMG submission 89871) | Marine eukaryotic communities from CALCOFI LINE 67, Pacific Ocean - C012_Sort48C_1 | ecosystem: Environmental > Aquatic > Marine > Oceanic | place: Pacific Ocean: Monterey Bay | collected...
TAATAAAATTATTAATAATAATAAAATATTATTATAAAATACAGTATAAACATATACCTGGTAGTATCGTGTATAACACACATATATATATATATATATAATAAAAAAAAGAATTTTTTATTATTATTATATTAATTGCACAATTGTCAAAAAACCATACAAATTGAACACGTAGCGTGGATGGAAAAGAACACTGTCTTTCTTGCGGCATCTAATTTATTAATAGAATGGCATTATTAGTGACGCTATTATTGTTGTTGTTGTTGGCAATTGCTATAGGTTTGCCATCACCATCGACCAGCAAACATGCATCATCATCGAAAAAAAAATTAAACCCAAACATCATCATAATTTATTCAGACGACTTAGGATATTCAGACCTTCACTTTACTGGAAATCCAACAATATCTACGCCAAACTTGGATCAGATGTCTGTGGAAGGGATCGCTTTAACACAGTTTTATTCAGCCGCACCAATTTGTACTCCAAGTCGTGCGGCCATGCTAACCGGGCGTTATCCTGTACGCGTAGGTATGTATGCAAACACCTCCTTTGCTATGGACTCCTGGCAAAGAAAAGATGGTGTTGGAGGTATTCCAAGCAGGGAAATTACAATAGCAGAAGCATTGGAAAAATATGGATATGATACAAAATTAGTTGGCAAGTGGCATTTAGGCCAGAAAAAAGAATATTTACCGCTGCAGCATGGTTTTCAATCGTACTATGGCACACCAAGTACACATGACCATATTGCATCGCTACACTTCCCTTGCACTGTTGTTATGAAAGATAACGATATTATTGGGCGGTTAGTTAATGGTAAGTATGGCATTAATACATGTAATTTCTACTCTTTTTTTTAAAAAAATACATACATAAAATGTTCGCATCACTAACGTGCATACGTGTGTGTGTATATATATATGTATATATATAAGGTGGTATGGATCCAACTTATGAACATGAATGCAATATTTCAGAAGCTGCTGGAAAACCATTTCCAGTCGATGACTTGATTCAAGTTTATACATCAAAAATTGTTTCATATATTGAAGAACATAGGCTCAATAAGGATAGCAATACTGCTGATAAACCTCCATTTCTTTTAGTCTACACGCCTGATAATACGCATGTACCAGTTTACGCTTCTTCAAAATTTCGTGGAACAAGTCGAAGAGGATTATATGGCGATGCGGTCCAAGAATTAGATTGGTCCGTTGGGCAAATATTACAGACTATTCGCAATGGCCATAATGAAAATGAAAGAGACACTATTGTATTTTTTACATCAGATAATGGTGCACAAGGTGGTCACGGTAATTTAGGGTCGATGGGTCCATTTAAATGCATGAAGGGTACAACGTGGGAAGGGGGTGTGCGTGAGCCTGCATTAATATGGGGTTTCCCGTATGGATCTGTATTTCCTACCAACGAAGTGCGGATGCAATTATCTACAACGATGGATATATTTCCAACTATTTTAGAACTATTATCAACAGAATATGAAGCATCCTCTTCTTTGCAGATTGATACAGTCAATAAAATGGATGGTAAAAGTTTGTTAAATATTTTACAAGATAATCATAAACCATCACTACACGAATCATTTATATATTGGAGAGGAGACGTCATTTATGCAATTCGTCTAAATGCCTACAAAATACATTTTTATACAGAAGGATGCACCTCTTATTGGGTGCCTGGGCGTACAAATGTTACATCGAAACCCATTGTATACAATATTGAGGAAGATATTGAAGAAAAATATCCAATAAATGCTACATTGGTACCAGAATTATATAAACAAATTGTTAATAAAGCAATGATAATTAGAGACAACATGTATGAAAATTTAAAGCATGATAAATCAAAGAATCCCCCACAATTAAATTATTGTGATCCAGCAGCTGCATTGTATTACCCTGACTATCCTGTCCCTCCATCAAATATATCAGAATGTGTTTATTCTTGAAAATGTCAAAGGAGTTTATAAAAATAAAATTAAAAAGTTATGATACGAGCGCAAAAATAAAAAATATTTTTTTTTCTCTTTCTTTAAAATTGCCTTTTTCGATATTATAACTCTTCTTCTCGGTATATTTTTTATAAATATATATTGTTTTGCCTTGTAAATCTTTTTTTTTTTTTAAGTTTACCAAGTTAGTGTGTTATATATGTGTTTTTATTACCCAAGCTTATTACCAAGCTTTACTTTTCATATTATTCATAATTTTTACATAATTTTTACTGGTATTTACGAGCTCGTATTAATGATTTTACATTTTTATTTTATTTATATTTATTAATCAAAAAAATTAATATATAAACACGTTCTTACGAATTATATATATAACTTAATATATATTTATAAGAAAAAGACTTTCAAAATCTTCTGCTTCTACTCTTTGCATAACGTTTTCTTCGTGTCTCCTCTTCGTCGCGGCGACGACGGTTTCCACCTCGTCGCTGCCCTCCAGTTCGACCTTTTGCTTGGTCTTTCAATGATTTAAATATCCACCTCGCAATTCGACGTTGTTGATATCGCGGCAAAAATCGAAAATAGTACACAAAAAAAAACACGATGCCTCGTAAAGCACCAATCGCTAATCCAGGGAAACGAAAGGCTGCTGCAACCGGGATAATTATAGTTGCAAAAAATACCTTGTGGTTGTATATAAATGTTTTAAATTCTGACCAATCGTTGTGCTTTCTTATTAAATCAATCGCGTATGAAGCATCGCTATAAATGTTATCAAAGTAATCTTTAACACCTAAATCAGTAAACGTTTCGTTCCATTGTTCTGTATAATCAGTTGGATTTTGGTTTCTATTATTATGTTGTCGGTAATCAGTGTATGTTTCTTGATATTGGTCGGATGTGTTGTAGCCTGCGCCATGTTGAAATTTGAAGGGACATGTTGTTAGTTTAAACTGAATCTGCAGCGACGTGCAAGATATTGAAAATGTACAAAAAATTGCGAGCTTAAAAACTTACCGTGAGCCGTATTTGCCTGCATATTATCATACTCCTGCCGCTTGGTCTTATCTTTTAATATTGAATACGCTTCATTGATTTTTTGAAAGTTTTCTTTTGCATTTGGATCATCCTGGCATAAGTCTGGGTGCCAAGCCTTCGCTTGTTTGAAATATGCTTTTTTTAGTTCTGTTTCACTAACATCTTTTGTTACACCTAAAATGTCATAGTATGATTTCCTTGAAGTAAATGTAGAAAACATCGAACGTAGTATACCATCCACACTTATTGCTGCAGAATGTGTTGTTTGAGACGTGGATAAAATAAAGCTGCTCGTTACTGAACTACAGGGGTAAATGTTGTAGTGCCGACGATAGTGGCTATGATGAAAACCATTTGCGTGGCATGAAATTTGATTTTTGATGGTTTTACGCAAGGCCGAAGAGGAAAAAATATATCTTTTTGGTGTTTTACATGGAATACATTCTGTTAACGGAAGCGAACACGTTTGAATTGTTGTTGCTAAATACTTATTGAGAGTCCTTACGTTCCTGTTGCGAGGGAGTAGGCACTTGTACATTCTGCTTCTTATTGCTCGTCTCGAAGCTCTTTCTCTGAATTCTACCGGCACAGACAGAAGATATTCAAAGTGTAAGAAGAAGCACGTAGATGACCAACAACAGCTTCTGAAGAAGAAGAGAAGAAAGAAGAAGAAGAGTTTATTATATTATTGGAATATAATAAATAATGAATTATTAATAAAAGAAGATTATATTATTATTATATTACTATGAGCTATTAGAAGAATGGATTGAAATAAAATTAATGAAACAAAATACCACCTTTTGGGTACCACTTTTCAGCGATGAAAAAGTGGTGCCATGCTTCAATACAGGCTACAACAGCACAGTATGTGATACTTTCATTGAATGGGACGGCACCACTTTTTATTTTCCTGTTTAATCCAGAATGGCCATTGGTGGTGTTGGTAGTAACCGATGTGGTGTGGGTCCTCTGTATATATCCAATAGTGTGTTGTGTTAGACGTGGATAGAAATAAAATTAAAGAAACAAAATACCACCTTTTGGGTACCACTTTTCAGCGATGAAAAAGTGGTGCCATGCTTCAATACAGGCTACACCAGCACAGTATGTGATACTTTCATTGAATGGGACGGCACCACTTTTTATTTTCCTTTTTAGTCAAAAATGATGGAGGAAGGTAATGTAATATAGCGGATTCTATGGTAGATTGGTATGTAATATGAAATTTCCATAGTTCAAACCAATTTTTCAGTGTTGATATCGCTGGAGATGACATTGGAGACTTATTAAACTTATTGGATACAAAATATAGTAAGCATAGTAGTAGTTTCTTTTCAAATTTTTATATTACTTAATGTAGAAAATTCGGATTGTTGAGTCGTAAATGAAAATACGAGGGTCTTAAGCGATAAAATAAGCTCTTTCATGCCCAACCATACCACGGCGACTGACAATTATAGTTACATATATCGTGGCCACTACATGCTTTTGGGCATACGCTTACGTCTGCAGCTTTAATTAATTTCGCAGATGGAACACCACCACTTTGCGTTTGACCGCTTATCTCCCAAATACCTGGTTCTTTTATTTCATATCCACATTTTGGAAATGATACATTTATTAAAGTCGATGTACAAGACTTTGTTAAAGGAACCGGGTCTAAACAGCCAAACAGCCTGATTTTAACCCTGGACCAATAGTAAATTGAACGAAAGTTTTAAGCGGTATATATTAATATAACTTAATAAAATGATTTCCTTGAATCTTGTTTCATTCTTTGAACAACTTTTATACCTTCTCTATCAGTATAAGATGCCCATACACCTACGAGAGGGTTCGATCTGCATCGTTCTAGCATGAAACGACTCGCTTGATATTTGATGAAGATTTCACCTGATACTGTATTTGGTAGCACAAATGGGACACTAGACAGATCTAACCAAGCAAGGTATGTAATTTGCAGAGTATTCCAAAATATAAATAATAATACAATAATATAATAATAAGTGTTAATGGTATTGAAAGTGATTGCATTTGCACAAAATTCACAAACAGTACTACTATTTTGAAAGCATTTCAGACCATAGCGGAAATTTTGGTGATGCTGGCAGCAAAGAATGCGTAGTACGGCATAAAAATTACGGCGATCAATGATTTTTAAATGGGCATTATCACCACCACACGCAACTAGGCTTTTTTCAATTGTATTAGAAAATGTGACAGTTCTCATACCAGCTGAATTGCTTACATTTAAAATTTGTTTCTTTGTTTGGCGATCATAGAATGCAACGTAATTTACTGTTGCATACATCACAATACTATTATTATTATAATTTAATTTTGTTAATAAAACCCTTATAAAAATAATCAATAAAATTAGAAAGATACGTACTTCTGATCACAGTCTGCGATACGGGGATAACTTAAGGCCTTACACTCGCCTTCTGCAACTATGGTATCGACAATCTCTTTCGTTTCAATATTCATAATTTTCATTGTATTCCATGCAGAAATATAAATGACATGCTTTGAATCGGAAGCAATGTATGCGTTATTATTGAATGCCCAACATTTAATTTCACATTTAATTTCAAATGTTGCAAAGTCACGTATAAAATATGCTGTCTTTACATCATGACCAATTAACTTTCCATCTTTGGAGATTTGAAGATGCCAAATATCTGTCTTGGTATCCAAGACCCTTTTTTGCGGCATTGGAGATCTTGGCAGCATGGAAGTATCACGCCGTTTAATTGTGTATTTAGAACTCGACATATATATTTATATATTTACTATTTGTGTGACTATCAATAAATATTGTTGCAGCGCAGTTTTGTTTATATATTATGCATTATGGGATAAAGATTACATCAGTTATTAACGTCAGATGAGAATACGCACAACATGGATTATTATACGTACCTACATATACATATTCTATAGCTAATTATTGTATATATATATGTACATATATACCATATTATATATATATATAATTATATATATATTATTATTATTCAAAAACAAATAATAACGACTTATTTTATATAGTGTTAATACCAACGGTATCGTCTGTAATAGTTAGTGGCCGATAATCCTTAAAGTTGGTATTGGTTTTGTAAAAGTGAGTGATGGTAAAGTGAATAATCTAAAGTATCAATAGTAGGATGAGGAAATATTGGGTCTCAAATAATTGTAATAATTCAATCATATCGATTCGCGAATTATTTGATGTACACAATTTAATGCTGTACACCTGCTATTTCGGAGATTTTGAATTGGGTAATATTATAATATATTACAGATTTGGAATTATGGGGAAATAGCATTACATAATTATTACACACATCTTTGGGAAATATATTACAATAATAAGACGTATTTTAATGATACACACGCAGGAAGGTACATGTGAGGCAACGCCGAGCATGTCATGCAAGTTGTATAATTATTATAGCAAGTATTTACAGTTATCTAAAAGTATTATATAAAATATTGTAAACATTATTCTTTAATCAAATAGGCAGTAATACAAACTGTTTTACGTCGAATCAAATAAAAATATTTAATAATAATTATTTCAATTATTCCAATTTATGAACAATCTACAGACAGCTGTTGCACTGTCTCGCCCTGATTCCCCACCTTCCTGTAACTTTGTATCTTCTTGGTTACGGTCACTTGGGTATCAACAATATGAAAACATTTTTGTTGAAAACGGATATTGCACCGAGAATGAAATAAAATATATGGCGAAAGCGGATATTGTGGCTATGGGAGTGAAACCTGGCCATGTAAATGTTTTGGCAAAGGCAGCGCAAAAGCTATGGTCTAGTTCGGAAGGTGGTGAATACGATAAAAGAGGTTTTTTGGAATTGGGCGATGTTGATGTATCCACCCGTTCGCAATCTGATTTTCCTGAATACGCCAGCAGCGACGTGGAAGAGGGCGACGATGATGTATTCTTGAGTTCATTTTCTGATTTGCCTGAATGTGACAGCAGGGACGCGGAAGCTAAAATCTCAGATCGTTCTGTTTTACCAAGAGGTTTTAAAAGAAAATCACTGGATCCTCCCGTTGATTACTACTATACAACTGGCATATTCAACAGCTTTTTCGGGGCCTATTATTCTTTGATTGTCATCCTTCTATCCTATCCGGCGTATGCTTGGGGCTTTAGAATAACTTGGTTTTGGTTTGTTCCCTTCTCAGTCATGTTACAATTAATGATAACCATTTCCTTCATAGTTAATATATGCTTGGTATTGAATTCTTGGAGAGAGAAATACTTGGAGTTCCGAAGTAAATAAATTCAATCTATCGTCTTCATCGTCCCTGAATGGTTTTACATTCTCTATAAGAAGTATATAAGTTAATTGAATAGACATGCAAAAAATTATGCGAAAGTATGTTTCATCAAATACTTGTGATATTCCAAGAAGAAGAATATAGCCATGTAAAACGCAGGTATGCCCAAGATATATATTATCCCAAAGATATAGGAAAAATCAGAAACTTGTTTATGTTTATTCATATGAGGGGGACTCAGAGCTAAAAACCTTTGACGACCTTTTGACAATGTATGAGGAACATTATTGAATCGACTACATACAACCGATGATGGTGACACGTTTTATCATGTCGTGCGTTTTCCTTGTTACGAACCTTCATCATCAGTTGTGATCGCCTTCGTCCGTGATCATCATGTATTTTTTTGTTCAATGCATCATTTGTACGTACCAATATTTTAAAGTTGACGCTTACTAAGCGTGTTACCGAACGCTTAGGCACCACTTTTGTTTGGGTTTTAACCATCAGTTCAGATCGCCTTTTCCCATGACCATCATGTATTTTTTTGTACAATGCTTCGTTTGGGCGCTCAGCCCCCACTTTTTTTTGAGTTTTAGCTAAACAGGAACAGCAATTTCGTTTTACCCATGGCCTAGCAACATAGTTAAAATTAATTGAAATAGTTTCACTAAATATAAGTACAATAGTTGAAATATCTATACTTAAAAACTCTGCTGCTAATTCCATCGATCTGCAAATCATTAGTATATCTGACGTATGTACAAATACAATAAATACTCTGTTACCACCTTGAAGTGCATCAACACTTTTTTGAAACATCATATTTTCTTCACCCGATTCAACTACGGCATTAATTGTAATAGCTACTTGAAACTCTTTCGCAGCGCTGACAATTGCTTTCATTCCGCCGTAGCTATATGGTGTATTGCTCGATATAATGCCAACTTCTGACCACTTTAAAACCGATTTCAGAAATATCACCAACATTCTTGACATTATTAAGTCGCTTGGGACTGTTCTGGCAAAGGATGGGTATGTAATTTTATCTGCAAGCGCGGGAGAAGTCGCTGATGGTGATATTTGGAGAATATTATTAAATTTCATTATAGTCTGTAAGGCCATCGTAGGGCCCGAAGATAATGCACCGATTACAGCATCTGTTCCTTCCCCAATAAATGTTGAGCCTAGAAAGGCAGAGCCGGCAACTGCGGCATGGCTGCTACTTCTTCTAGAGTTTTTCCATTTATATATAATTGGAGGGGTGGAATTAAAATATTTTTGTCTAAATGGATTGCTTTTGTTATTTATTTCTTCAATAGCAACTAACATTGCAAGTGTTCGCTGATTTCCTGTGGCGTCTAATGCATAAGGTATGTTTGCGCGAAATGTGCTTGTAATAATTGCTAAGTTAATGTTTAATAATGTTCTATGTTTAGGATCGGGGCGAATGCCAGTTTTTGTATTGAATATAAACTTTGGCATACATAAATTTCCATTACCATGAAGTTTTACTGTACCACTAAATGTACAAAAATTAAATGTTTGTTGGGCACCTGAAATATCTAGATTACCAACCAGATATCTGTTATTATTATCACTATTTATAGATCTTAAGCTCCAAATATCCATTGCTATTCCTTCTTGAATCCGATCGCCATTTTTATCAAGCATAACTTTTCCAGTTGCCCCATGAAACTTAAATGATGGGTTAGATACAACATTCATAAAATCTTCGCCATTAAATGTAGTCTTGTGCTTCTTTTTTATAATATAATCGTATGCATGCGCAATCATGATGATAGAATCGAAACTAAACTGTGGATAATATCCTGGGTCCGAGCGATTGTTGGGTGCAATGCAGCGTTTTGTTGCTACGTTTTTTAAATAATTGTCTATATGGAAAATTGGAGAATTGGTCCGTGGATCAATTCTATGTTTCAAGCAATAACTGCATTTACCGGTAATATTTTGTTCAAAACAATTACCATTAGATTCGATTTCTTTTTCATACATTTGCCTAAATATTTTTGAGGTATTCCCTCCACGAATAGAAAATGTGACAGAGTAACTACCATTTATAATTGTATCAAAGATATATTGAGTATCTGTTTTTACAAATTCTTTTTTCAATGTATCGACCAAAATGGCACTCATACTATCTGCATATATAACAGAAAATCCATCTGCAATATCACCTCTCGCAACTAAAGAATTGTATAATGCTACAAAAAACGTTTTAATATCAGAGGCTCTTCCAAAGAAAAAAAATAATCTTGCCCCCGTGCGTACAGCATTATTTACTTGATTGTGCATATTCTCTGTGTCACTTTGAAAGACTTCAAATGCAGTGATATGAAAATCATGTGAATTGGCGGCTTTGTTTAATGTTGTTCCGCCATATATTGAGTACGCGTCGTTGCCGCAAATAATAGCACCACTTTTCCACCCAATGATATATTTCGCAAACTGTATCATTGCATTTGTTAGTAATCCATCAGTTGGTACTAAGCGAGAAAAAAAAGGATAATCTTGTAAAATAGACAAATAACCAGATGTTGCAGACGATGAAACTTGCGGGATGTTAAAAAATTTCAATATGGATTGCAACGCCATACTTGAGCCACTTGTACCAGCACCCAATACAACATCAGCACCTTTGCCTTTAAATGCTGTGTCCAAAATTGTTGATGCAAGTTTCACAGTTGTTTCCGTATCTTGAAGTGAATCGTAAAATTCGTACACAATAGTAGTGTTGGGCAAAATATCATCAAACAAATTGTCTGTTTTGTTATTGATAACATCGATACCAAGTAATGCTGCTACAAGACTAGTTGTAGACCAGGTGACAGGTCTCCTGCTGATCTTTTGGATTCTCGGAGAGATAATTGCAATTTTTAAAGTATGGTTCTCTGGAATGATCGTTGCGTTACTCACATTATTATTGCTATCATCACTATTGGTTGAAGATACAAAGACGAGGCGATTGTTATCTTTTAGCATGACGCAACATAAGATGAATAAGACAATTATCGATAGTTTGTACGTTATTGCTGCCTGCATTTGCCCAATGCAACAATACATGATTGTAATATTTATTATTATTGCAGCAACAATAAATTATATATTTTGCTTGATTCAACCAATTTTTGACAACTAAAATTCACAAGTAAAAAATACACAAGTATCCCCAGCAAATACACAAGTATCCCCAGCAAGCACGCGTGTCTATATATAGTATTTGTGTGTGTGTAAAATGCTCTCTTGCGTTTATTGTTTATAATGCGTCCATATATGTTTTGAATTGCCAATTTAGTAAATTTAGACCAAACGATAATATCGAACGGGTGTGATGGGTGATGGGTGATGTGTACCATATACTATATAAATAAAAAATATTAAAAAATATATTCATATAATAATACGTGAATTGGTCAGCACGTTAATAATAATTTGCACATTTCAATAATACTTCGTTACAAAATACCAAAACACAACAACCAACTGCCAGATGAATTCTCCTGGTTAGCTTTTATTCATATTTTGGCTTCCCGGAGATGAATAAATACCTTAAATATATACAACATTTTATTATTATAGGAGGATATTCAATATTCTAACTTATAATAAAGATAAAACATGGCATATTTTAACTGGGTTCTTGCAAAAACCCCGTGCGTTTTATAGCTATGCGCAACTGTTTTTAGATTTATTGAATGTGTGAACTGAATCTCAAGACAAGTCTATACGTGTGTTGTATAGACAACATGGATGGATCACATGTTATTTGAACAATGATCTGAAATCGATCAATTATCGTGGGTGTGTATTTGTGTGGTTCATATGATATTAAGTATAAAAGAGATCAATGTTATATATGTACTTAATTCTTACTCATTGATTTAAATATGTACTTAATTCTTACTCATTGATTTAATAAAATAAGTTATGATAACCTACTCTAGAAGTGAAAAAATTAAAAAATACGCGCATAAAAAATATTATTAAATATTAAAGTGCTGTTTAATAAAAAAATACACATATGGAGAGTATTTGATTAATAATATTTTTTTAAAAATTTAATTCTTGGCTTTATAAATTGTCACGTATGATTGAACAATCATGTAACCGGGGGATTGCTTTGGATTTGGCGTTTTACCATTGTAAAGTCCTTTGTATGAAACAGATATCTTATTTCCTTTAAAGTTGAATTGTGATGGCAGCAGTGCTTTATAAGGAGCAACACGCTGCCCATTACACCACCCATTTCTGCCCAGTGTCCATGTACCATGCTCATTCGGCAATGCAACATCACCACCACTGTTTACCCGATCTGTCATTGCAATGCCATTTTGGTACCCATGATTGGCGCATCCAAACTGCGGGTGTGTTGTAGGCAATGAAAAATTTTCAACCATTTCATAAGTGTTTCCTCTCGAATCGTTAAAATAAAAATGATGCGTCGTCGAACAAAATTCACCACATCCATTTTCATCAGAGCCATGGCCTGTAATAACTGAAGACAACAAAATTTTAAACGTTTCATTAGATGTAATGCTATCGCTGGTCTTGTCACTATCGCTAGAATTTATAATACGTGAGGATGGTAGCACAAAATTAATAGATGATCTATTGTTATACTCATTGTCAAATGTATATTGACCATTAAAAAGGGGAATCGTCTGAATAGGTATAAAGTTAGACAACATTTTGCGCGTTTCATATACACTGCCTCCGGCTTCATCTGCGGTAACATGTGACAATCGTAAAGACGCTGTTATGTACCAAATTTCAGGAGTTCCAGCAATGGTAAATGTACAATGCTTGCCTTGCGCGGCATAAAATATTGGAAGCAAATGGGTAATATCGGTTACCCACTTCCCTTCGCCACGACGAAATGCTGTGATATACCTGCTTATTTCTAAATTGCAAAACTTGTTCTCACTGCTATGTACACAAATATTGATAGATATAACTCGATCCCAAATTCCACAGTTGAAATCATAAGTGTCAATACAAGACAACGCAAACTCAATCTCCAACATATTCAATGATAAAGGGAGTGAGGGCATCGTGATATTTTTAGCCGCACCTGAATCTGAACTCCAGCTTCCACCACTTGGTTCATTATCAAATAAGGAAAATGAAAAGCTTGGAATTTCATGTAATTTCAAGTATTGATGATAATCATTATTTAATTTCCATGAACTCCATCCCAAAGTCATCAAGACAGGAAATTTCTCCCAACCAATCATCGATAATTTCCCAAAGGAATCGATGCCAAAATATTTACCAGGGTTTACTCTCGGTTCCATAAATGATATATTAATAGAGGAAGATGGAATAAGATTACTTCCAATTTTTTTCCCATCAAAATAGCTAATCATGCTGAGTATAATAGACACTTCTGACACGTTGGTGTTATCTTCGTTAAGCTCAATTACATCTTTGCCTAACTCTTGAACAAAGATTATTCCTTGCACACCTTGTTGCATTCCGTCTTGTATAAGCTTCTCCATATCACAGCTACTGTCCAAGTGTACCAAAACAAAGGTATCTTTATTGGTATTTGGTGAAATAGTACAAATTTTCCCACCATCAACTAAAACTCCTGAGGCACAACTAGTACTTGTTGCACTATCGCTACATGGCCACACTGACCACTCATATTCTCCATCCAGCCTTGAAACACGAAAGGGGTTAGCGGCATTATCGCCAGTGCTTGATGAGCTTATATACCTTTGTTTTGAGTTCCAACCTTTCGAATTCAAAATATTCATAAAATAATCGGGTACGCCACTGTCGGCAAAAAAAAAGGCATTTTTAAGATCATACAATTTTTCGGTGGTATCGTTCTCCAATCTTAATAAAATTAAAATTCTAGCCATTATTTTATCTCGTACATGTTTTAGCAATGAAGGTTCGTTAGAATAAAATATGAATGTTGTTTTCATCTCTACTGTTCCACTATTCGCATGCTGGAGAAATTCGTCAATACTTTTGTTTGAATTGAAAAAATTCATGATAAAATAGTCCGAGGCGTTGATGTTTAAAAAAATAAAATTCGAGCCATTATTCGAATCCCTTTGCGAAAACGATATGTTTTTATTATCAAGTTTTGAACTTAAAAAAAAATCTTGTGCAAAATCCCCTGGGTTAGTCGTACTACTGCCTCCTTGCATATAAATTATTGCAACGAGGACGCATAGCAATATCTTCATGTTGCTGATTCAAGTGATAGTGTGCCACAACAAACAATAGATGAAGAAAACAATTCGCAAACTGTGACCACGATGTGATGTCCACCGCCTGCTCAACTTGACCTAAACTCTACGTTTATTCAGATGCCTCAAATTCTATTTTGTACTTATACTGTTTTATTTAATATAAAATAAGTTAAAGAAGCACACACCTCTGTATCTCTGTTTACAATTGAAATAATATTATTATTATACTATCATCAGATACTCGTCGTAGAATCCATCCTGTTTTAATATAAAACGATACACTATTGATTTTAAAATAGCATATACACAGCATTATTGTTGTTTATTTATTTATTTTATATATAGGATTTTACTGTAAAATCTAAAAATTATACTAATACTGAATCTAATAACGATATTTTTGATAGAATTAAGAAATAAAATACAATCAAAATAATAATTCTATTTGCCTAACGCGTGACTGACGCATTACAATACAGAACACAATCTAGTTATAATTATAGGACTTACCGACAGCATAATTAGGCAGAAGCGCAATATTAATATATATTTTCAGTCGAAAAAAATGCGTTGTCCAGTTGCGAACATATCTATCAATATCATATGCACAGACTAACACACCACACTAAAAAAAAAAAACATTTTAAACTTCTTTTTCCACAAATTTTTTAATGCGAGCTGCAACATTATTACGAATATTAAACCAAAAAAGCAAAAAATTCATGTGTTCGTAAGATTGAATGGAACTACCTGCTATTTCAACTGGTAAAGCTACAAGTTGTAAATCGCCACTTTTCATATTAACAACGCATTTAAATTTAGTAGATTCATCACTAAATTTTGTATTGAATTCATCTGGCATCATTTTAACAAGTTTTTTCAATTGTATTGTCGCATTTGGTGTATATACGAGACTCATCATTGTATCCATATCCTTTACCTCTTCATCATCTGTAGTCAGTGTTGAACCATTTAATAAGTTTAACATTCCACGCCATTCTTCACTAGGATATGCTTCATCGTTTTGGTTTGACATCCAAGTAAATGGGTTTGTACATACAATTGGTTCCCCATGTGCAATACGCCATACATTTTCTTCCATCATCTTATGACCCATTTGTGGATACCAGTCACCTGGTTCCTTGGAATCTTTATTCTCATCATGTTGTTTTGCCGTATCTGGATGTTCACAATTCCATGAAATATAACATCCGCTTGTTTCTGGGCCTTGACATAATTTAATTTGTTCAAAAACTGCAGTATCACCTTGAAACAATGATAAGGGTGCCCAAGATGCTAAGCCATAGCATGCCACAAATCGAGAGAAAAGTTCTTTTCCTTCAATAAATTCAAGCATTAAACGCATTGTATATAGCGAACCTTGTGAATGTGACGCTAAAATAAATGGCCGTCCTTTATTTTCATTTGCCAAATAATATTCAAATGCTTTTTTAATATCTAAATATGCAAGCTCAGTTGCAAGTTTACCTTCATCAGCATATCCCATTCCTGCAATAACAGATTGTCGAAATTTTGGAATAAAAAGACGACATGAACCATTAAATACGCTAGCTTCATGATGTATATAATAATCTGTAGATTGACGACAAGCTTTTTCTGCAATTGGCATATTCCATAAATCCCCAAGATATGTTGTAGGATGAACATAGAATACATCTGCCGGACGGTCCGCAACATTTAGTTTTGCCTCGTCAATTTCAGGTTTTAACTCCGGTCCATGTTGACCATCTTGTCCGTACCAATACCATCCTTCCGTTGGGTTTGTACAATCAGGTGCAGGTCCAAACTTTTCTTTTTGAGCTTCGTAATCACCTTTGTGTGCAAACATGGCCATCCAGTCTGGTCCACCGCCATCACCACCATTCTCTTCACCATTATTATTGCTTTCTACATTTTCTGCATTATTATTATCATCTTTTGTATTATTATTTGCAGCTTGCCATGCATCAATTTCTTCTTGTGTTTTTCCATCCGCTAATGCTGCCTCGATTGATTCGTATGGTGCTTTGCTTACACCACCACCCATGTTTTTTAAAATTGTTTTCTCATAAGTAACAATATCACTATTTCTAGCCACTTGCCAAGTGCACGATGAAAAATTATTTTAGTCCCTGGACGATAAGCAAGACGATAACCTTGCAACCACTATTTTTATTTTTTTTTGAATAGTATGTCATTAGGATAATTTAAAATATCTTGCAACCACTATTTCAACACCCGTATTGCTATGTAGGGGGATAGGGGAGCATTCAAGTATAAGAATTGTTATTTTAAGAAGGTATTTTAATTTTAGGCATAATCTAAAATTAGGCAGAAGAAGCGCAAATAATTAATATTAATATACGTATATATTTATTATATTTAAAATTAATTGTATGTAAAGATGATCGGTGGTGGTGAAGAATCATCAAGTTGAAAAAGGATATAACTTACTATTCACGTGTGCGGTGAGGCATAGGCAGTCTGGACCAAGTTTGACGTGAGCATACGTGTACACATATATAAAATGAATGATTTGAAATATTACGTGGACATATTAAATTGCCCAACGGCCGCGGATAATGATAGTAATATTACGAAATACAAAATACCACCTTTTAAAATACAACAATCTTCAACAAATAAAGGAAAGTATGTTGTTGCAACTGATGATATACCCATTGGTGTCGTTATGCACGCTGAAAAACCAATCGTGTGTTTGCAAGCTTTAGAAAATAAACAAGATGTTATGGTGTGTCTTTGTTGCAAAAAACATGTTGGGACGATTGAGCAGCAAATGGACCTATTAGCAAAAAGAGTATCACGTCAAGACTTTATTACTCTGTGCAACGACAGTAGTGATATTAATAATGTAACTATCCCTTGCAAATATAATTGTGGTGAAATATATTGCTCTACAAAATGCATGAATAATGATTTAAGAATTAATGGGCATTTGTACCAGTGTACTGGTCCCATTGATGATACAGACCACCCATTGTTCCGTTTCAAAATACATGCCATGCAAACAAATGAAATATTTTTATTGGCATTTCAAGTTTTTTCTCAAATTATACAAAAATTTAAAAACCAAATGATACAAAATAAAATCAACAATGGTACTGAGAATATAAACGCATGCGTAGATGTGGCTAAAAGTCCTTTTAAGCGCTTCCATGCAAATCCATGGTGGGAAGTAGTATGGCCAGAGGATACTTCAGACTTAACGGAAAAAGACATCTTAGCTTCCACTATACGTGAATTGACATTAGATAGCTTTACATTATTAAAAAAAGCAGTTTTGTGCGTAGAAGAGGAACAAAATATGAAAAAACGTGTTAATAAAACAAATAATGATAACGGTGATGAAATTTTCCAAGATGTAATCATTACTGAAACCATATTTGACAGTTTATTCGATTTAGAATATTATGGTCGTACTATTGGCATGTTTGAGCAAAATAATTTAGGCGTTCGTAAAACATCTCCAATTATGAAAGATATTGTAAGAAAGCAACAAGAAATTTTATCATCATGTGAGCACAATAAAACAACCAATGTAGCAAACGATAACTATCAAGATACGGAGGTAGTGCATCCAGACATAATAAAACAGATACAAACGACATTGAATGAAATTGAAGAAAATGGTCTATGGAATGAAGAAGTAGAAGATGGAAGTGATAATGAGTGTCATGATGATGAGTGCCATGATCATCACACTCATACCCATTCTGGCACTGATACTACCGTTGAATCATCTCTTACTACTGCAGCTGCAGTTCATGATACTACGCAATTAAATATCAATAATGATGATGACGAGAGTAAAGGGGAAGTCGTTGGCTGTGATGTTGCTACCACAAGCACAAATATAAATGAAGTTGTATTGTCAGAATCAACACTAGAGGAGACGGTGCATTTATCAATTACTGATTTGAGTGCATATTTTCCACCATTAGATGGCACAGCTTTATTTACTATTATCTGTTGTATGAACCATTCATGCAATCCAAATGTTGAAATACAATGGCATGATGATCCAAAGGGACCGTTGGTAGCTAAAGTTACAGCCATTAGGCCTATAAAAACTGGAGACGAATTGGCATTTTCGTACATCGATCGTAATTTATCATACGAAGAACGCCAATTTAAGTTGCGTGATTATGGTTTTATATGCGAATGTCAAAAATGTAAATCAGATCTACTACAATTGCAAAAATGCAAAGATTCGTAAATATTCGGTACACACAGTAGATATTATGCACTTACTCACACAGTAATATAATAAAAATATATACTTTCGTACACTGACTCGTATATGATATGACTATTTGATACCATTGGTAACTTCATACACAACTTTGTAATGGTACACAAAAATATTAAAAAATTACGACTACATATATATAATATTAATTATTATGCACTTATCATACTCAATAATTTTAATAAAAATTTATAAAAGTTAATATATACTAAATCTTACTTATAAGTTAAATGAAAATTTTATAACTGTGAAAATGTGAAAAGTCTATTTCAAATATAT
>Ga0099797_100836_pt1 | contig 18100 bp, 14 predicted proteins | sample Uncmet_Sort48C_1_FD_89871 | JGI IMG/M metagenome (GOLD analysis project Ga0099797, IMG submission 89871) | Marine eukaryotic communities from CALCOFI LINE 67, Pacific Ocean - C012_Sort48C_1 | ecosystem: Environmental > Aquatic > Marine > Oceanic | place: Pacific Ocean: Monterey Bay | collected...
GAGAGCAACAATACTAGTGTGGTAGAATTGTTTGGTGATCTCTCTTTGGGAGAGAAGCAAGAACGACCAGAGAGCAAAAAGTGGGAAAAGACCAATGGCTGGAGCGACTGGAGCAGCAACGGTACTAAGAACAACAACGGGTGGTGGGGAAAGAACTGGACGGCAGAAAGCGCCAAAGAAGACAACTGGAGCGGAAGCGATGGGAACGGGTGGAGCAGCGGATGGAGGAGTACAAAAAAGAGCGTTTTCTGCGGCTTGGCAGAGCGGCTCGCGAAATCCGACATAAAGGCCGTCCTGTGCGGGCACAGTCACTCGCAACGAGGATACTGGCAGCGGCGAATCATGCCTAGCGAAGTGGAAGAGCCAGAGGGGCAGCCCGCCGCGCGACTCAGGCTCGCGGGCACGCGTGAAGAGAATTCTTCTTCGGAGGAGGATTTTTCAGACAAAAGGGCCGAGGAAGCCGGTATAGGTGGTTCTGTTGTTGTCGCCAAAAACAAAATTTCCGGCGGTGATTTTGTTGGGGGCGTGTTCTACGCGGCTCCCGGATGCAGCACCCCGTGGGTCTCGCCCGGCTCTCGGCCTTGCCCTCGAAAATACCCGCGTCTGCAGACGGTCTCGAACAACGCTATGGCCAACTGCCCCAAAATGGAGGGACTGCGCCCGGACGAGCAGCGGCTGCCGGGGGCACCGCGTGTTATTGTGGCGCGGAGGTCGCGCAGCGGAGGCGAGTGGAGCTTCGATGTGCAGCCCGCGCCGACGGACGTGCTGCCTAACAAAAAAGTGGCCGCTGCGGACGCAGGAACGGAGTACGCAGCTTCGGCTGTTTAAAAAATAGAAGGACTGCCCATCTAGTATAAATATGACGCGAGAGACTGGCCGAATCACAACACAAGGCCGTCTCCACCTTGTTGGAGACCTTATGTGGAAAGTGGAATGTTCATTTAATTCAGTCTCTCCACCGGGAGATTTTTTCGATGATAACAGGTAGAAGACGCTGTCAATGTGCAATAGGGATCAAATGCATATTATATGTTCGTGACGTGTGCACAATTCGAAAGTTTTCATCTCATTCTCTTCTTTTTTTGTATTTATGTAAATCGAATCTATAGTCTCCTTTCTATCTTCGTTCTCCGTAGTCACAATGTTCATGTTGATTTTTTCTTTCAGATTCAGTTCGTGTGCCTCAAATTGTGCTCTGAGGATTCCTGCGACCGTCCTAACATCGATCGTACCCAAAGAAGAGCCAACACAGGGGACGGGCCGAGAACTCATGCATTGGGTCTTTATGCTGTAGTCTATAAATAATTGGTTCGTGATTCTTTCTCTTTGTGACTAAAATTATTATTCCAAATATAGAATTCTCATAGTTGTCAAAAAATGTCCGTGAGGAAGCTGGCCGTTTCACTCATCATCAATGTCTCCGCCTCTGCCCCCCGCACGGAGGACGTGCACAGGGAGCAGCCGTGTTCACCCGACCGTTCCACGGACCACCTCGCTCCACAGCAAGCGGCCTCCTCGAGAAGGCGCGGGCCCCTGCTGCGCGTCAGCGCTAAGTTTCTAAGCGGACAGTCCGTTTTTGGGGGCAACGAACTCCATGTGCCCATCGACACGAGCGTCGGCGCGCTGAAGCGCAAGGTGGAGCAAGCAATTTTGGACCAAGAAACATTGGACACATTGGACAACACGGCGGAGGAAACCCAAAAATTGAAAAAACGAAAATTAGGCTTTCCACCGGAATACGGTATGGATTTTATGTAAAAAAAACAGTCTAAAATAGTTATAGGCGCTAAATACCAAATTCCTTACATCATTGTTGCGTTTTGATTGTATAGCACACACAATTGAGTACAATTGATGGTACCGACCGTCTATATAATAGTTGCAGAATTTGCAATAGATATAATGTGAAAAAAGTAAAAACTAAAAAGACACGACGTTGGTTCTGCAGTCGACAAGCTCGCTGGTTCTGCAGGCGGGCGACACGCGTCCCGTCCTCGCGCTCTCGCAGGAGCAGGAACCGCTCCCGGAGCAGCTCTCCTCAGAATCGTCTGCATCGTCGGAGAAGCTTCTGTCTGAAGCAGAAACTTCTGTGTCATCGCTTGATGGTGCTGATGTACTCCACTTGACAGTGATCAAGCAGCCGCTAGTGCCATTAATAGGTGATCTTTCGCTTTTCGGCGATCTTTCTCAATACGTGCCGAGTTTGTGGCCAGAGAAGAACTGTGAGAGCGCTTTTGTGAATGTACTAAAAGGCTCCCTGCACGACGATTTGACCGAGAAGCAGCCGTGGCTGCCGTTTTGGTTCACGAAGCAGCTGCCGCCGGAGCTGCACGGAGGTGTGATCGCGGGGCTCATGAAGCTTTTGACGGCCGACTTTTCACGCGGGCGGACGCGCAGGCGCGCTACGTACTCCGAGAGAGCGCTATGTTCTTCCGATCCGGGCAGCCCGAAGAAGACGGCGCACATTTTAGAGGCGTGGTGGCCGGGGCCGGGTGAAGGAGGAGGCCAAAAAAACTCTCCTTTTGGAGAAGAAGAAGGCCCAAGTTTCGCAGAAGAAGATCACCCGAAAAAAGAAGATTATTTTCTGGTGCGCCTGTGGTACACGTGGCATACTGGGGAGCTGTTTCGCTTGCACGTGATTAAAGTACGAGATCCAATTTTGAGTAAGTGTGGCGTTCGTACCGCTCCCGCCTCCGCAGGAGGGCCCGCCGGGGCCCAGTGCCCTTTTCCGGAGGGGCCCTTTTCCGAAAAGGAGGCAGTTCCGGACTGGGGGCGTATTTTCAACGGCGCGGGTGTGCCGCCGCAAAGGGACGTTTTGGCTTTCGTCGCGGATACGAAAAAGTATCCTGGAAGGCGAACAAGTATCTACCTCACGTGTTCCTCCATTAGCGCGGGGCAGAACGAGGCAACCACAGAAAACAGGGCCAGGTTGGAGCTCAATCTGGGGGATGCAACATTTGGAGCTGCAGGGGGGGGAAACGAGCGGCCATGGAAAGAGCCACTGTTCACAAAAAAAATCGCAAAATTGGCCACGCAGGAGGTACGCCGAGACCTTTTTCAGGAAAGAGCTGCAAAGCTGCTTCGCGAGTTGTTCGCGGCAGTCGGAGCGGGGGAAGAAAAGCAGGAATAAATAATAGTGCTTTAATTATTGGTCTATATAGTATGCAGAAGAAGAAAAAGCATAATAAATATTGCATTATGGAAAGAGCCATATTCAATAGCTGACAATTATTTGGCAACCATTATAGTGACGATGATTCGTAGAAGGTGACATGAATACCTTGACTACGATTAAAAAGTTCCGTGTTCGGGGGCGGGCCCAGCCGCGCATTCAGCAGTGCAAGATGTGCGTTGAGTATAATCGAGGGGCAGTGCGAGTATAGCAGCATCATGTTCAAAAAACTGCATACTTTGTATTATGTACAATATATCAAAATCCACGTCGTACACTGATATGATTAATCGCATGATTTATTAGTAATTTCAAAAAGACAGAACAAAAAAATGCCGCCGGTGACGAGTGCTAAAAAATCCACAAAAAATCCACTGAGCTTCGAGCTGAGCCACAAGATCGTCCGCGAGCAAACCGAAAAAGCGGAAAAGGACCGTTCGCTCGCGCAGAAGGCGGCAGGGGGCCCAGGTGCTCTGCGCCCTTCAAATAAAGGGGCCCAGGGCTTAGTTCTGCCCACCAAAAGCGTGGAGCCCGTGCCACCGGGCGAGGACCGCTACGCGGCCAGACTGGCGTACGAGGTGTTCATAATTTCATATTAATTGATAGAGTTCCTTCGCATTTTCAAAAAAAAGAGCCAACACAAGAATGCCCCACAACCCCCCCCCTAAACAATGACGCAGAGGTCTTTGGGCTCATCTCAGCAGCAGAAATAAAGAGACCTCTCAGAAGCTAGATACACTGATATTATTTGTAGGAAACAATTATAAATTATGCAAAAAAAAGGCCAAGACCACGGGTTACGACTTGGATGCTAGTGAGAGCGATTTGGACGATATCGGGGGCCCCGATGATTATTTGCGCGCCCCCGCCAAGAGCGGAAAAAGCCCAAATGGCAGAGAGGGGACAAAGAATGAGAATTCGAAGCGCAAGGGACCCGGTTCAGGCTCCGCTGCCAAGGATTTTTCCGGGTCAGGCTCCCGCAAGAAAAGGTATATTTAAAAATATAGAATTTTCTTTTAGAATCAAGGTTTATATAGACTGAAGTATACTATAGGAACTTCTTCTAGCAGCTAGCAGATGTAAAAAAGAGAATTCATTTCTGTATTGTAGCTAGATTTATTATGTACGTCAGTGCATCAAATGGGACCGCGTCTTAGTCTGTAGCAAACGAACGGGCGTGAAAAAAAAAAAAATTCTATAAGAGGCAAAAGGAGAGCCAGGCGTGGAAAAAAAATAGTTCTAATTAATAGGCAAAAGGAGAGCCAGGCGTGGAAAAAAATAATCTATGATAGGCAAAAGGAGAGCCAGGAGTGGAAGCCAAAGCTTAAACGGGAGTTTCATCTGCTCATGCAAATGGGCTGCAACCCTAATTACGCGGGCGGGATGAGCGAAATCGAGGCACTGAATATTATCAATGAAGCGTAACTAAACAATTGAGAAACAATTAAATGTTGACCAGAAAATATAAATAACAGCTTAAAGTAATTTTCAAGAAAAAACATTATTATAGGGTACAGAGGTGTTGATAATATGTCTGCACAGAGAAAAACTCTCATTATGAGACGAATTCTTTGAAAAAATAGATTTCGAAGATGCGGTCGAAGGCCCTCTTTCATTGCCTAAAGAGCCTCGGCCACAAGCCAGAAATGGTCCACACAGATGACGGCCAGGTGAAAGACGAGGTATTAATTTGTAGCTAACTATTGAGTTAGCCAGTGAGTGCCGCGGGGTACGGGTCTCTGTCAGATGAGACCTCGGACATCAAAAAGTCTCTCTTAGTCATCATCATTAAATTGCAGTTCGATTCTACATTAAATAATTATCGGTAAATATCAAAATAATAGCCGTATATATCATTCAACAATAGTTTTTCGTGTTTTCGCACGGCCCGGCACTGCCGCGGCGCCGCTCTCCGGCCACCGCGCGCGCTCGAGCTTACCTCCCGCTTTTGGATACTGTGAATATACTCGTTTTTGTCCTGCATAGAAGGCGCAACCACTCCGCAAGCTGGAGCAGCTTTGGGAAGCGTCTGTTGCTCCTTTGTTGTTCTGCTTTTTGTGCACATGAGGTGGTTCTAAATTGCGGAGCCGGGAATCGAACCCGGGACCTCCGGCGCAACGTGCCGGCGCTCTACCATTGCGCTACTCCGCCACAGAAATTTACGAATTCCGGATTTTCTCTGATCTGTTCCCGTTCGCCTCTCGTTTTGCGAATTAAAGAGTCTTGGCCACAAGCCAGGGACAATGGTGTATTAGTAAGAGACGAGGTAATTTGTAGCTAAAATTTTCAACTATTGTATAATATAGGCAGTGCCACTTGACGTCTCAGATCAGATGAGACAACATCCGACATCAAAAACAGGTCTCTCTATTATAGTCATATTATTTCCTCAGTTCGATAATAGAACAAGTTTGAAACCAAATTAATAATAATAATACATAATAGGTGATCGTGATCATGAGTGACCTGTCACAGCATCAGCACAATTTCGCGCAAATACAGAAGAGAATCGTAAACCGCTTGGCGAAGAAGGGTCGCTTCAATTGTTTCAACATTAAAGAAAGAACATTTCGAGCTGTACTGTCATTTCGTGTGTCATTTGCAGTGCATACTGGAGAAAGATATTTTACCATTTTGTTGCAACGGTGAATAATTAGAGATGACTATTTTTTTCAAATTCAGGTTCATTTTCTCTAATAAATATGCAAGTTTATTGAAGGTCCCAGACCGCCCCCCAGAGTGTCCCCCGGAGAGTCTGCGCCAAGCGAGAAAAATAGCCCGCAAAGCCCCTCAATTGCCCAGAAGGAGGGGCCTACCAGTTTGTTACCCAACAAAGAGGGTCCCGTTTGCAAAGCCCACGTTTCTGCTTCTTCTACGAAGAAGAAAGCGCAACAACTTGTTGTTCATACCAGTGACAGAAATATCAAGCAAACGAAAAAGAATCCTGGGAGCGCCCGTGGGGGCCCGCTAGGTAGTAGTTCCGTTTGCAGCCCAGACTCGGGCGGGGCCCGTTCGGCCCCCCACTGCGCAGCCAGTCGCTCTGTAAAGCCGGACGTGCCCAGGAGGAGTGCGAGAGGTCCGAATGAGAATAAGCGAAATAAAGAAAAGCGGCAAACGAAAATTTTGAAGTTTGCGAACGACGACTGCGAACCGGCCAGTCCGGCCAGTGGGCCCCTTTTATCGCAGAGAGGAGGAGTGTCAGGGTCCCCCAAAACTTCGCTAGTAGTAGAACCCAGAGTTCATAATAATCTGCGGAACGGCATAGCTCACAGCCCAGGGGCCCCAACCTCTACTACGCATACTGCGCGCGCGACGATTGCCATCAGAGGCTCTACTACAAATAATATAAAGGGCTGCGAGTCTGGACCTGAGGATCACCGCAGGTCTGGGCCCCTAAGTCCGAGCTGTGAAAAGTCCCAAACGCTCAAAAAAATCGCGAATAGAGAGAGCGCCGCAATAGTCGAGAAGAATTTAGGGTCCCCCCCCAACAAAAAGCGCGGCACCAGTGCCTTGTCCAAGAAGAGCCTGCGACCTTTCCATCTCAGTAATAGTACCGGGGACCCGAACACAACATACGTATATCCGCAGTCTCCAACCAATGCGCATGCAGTGGTGGCCGATAGTAGTGCCACCGATGGTACTACTATCGGTACCACTGCGCTCGGGCGGGGCGCACACTCACAGCGCGAGCGCCGCACGGAATTTCTAAGGGAGCGGCGAACCGAATTACTGCATTTACACGCCGGGCTACAGAGTTCGCACGCCCCGAATAATACCTATTCGTGCCTGAGTGACTTCTTGGCCAAAGCGCAGGACGCCCAAATGCAAACATATGCCGGTAATTTTTGTCAACTTTACTGCATCATCTTAGTATATATGAACAGTATTATAAATTATAATATATACTGGTGTGTAATTATTTGTATTTATTTAATGTGTACAAGGTAGTTAGGATGCAGAAGCTCCTAAGCTTCAGTACAGCAGCAGCAGTAGGGATTTCAAAAGTTATTAGAAGGAACCAAAGTTAGTAATAAGGTATAAATATACTAATATAGCAAATGCAAGGTACTATATCATATTGACAGTTGCAGCATATGATACATCAATTAGATAGTTATATAGTGAGAAAAAAAAATATTTGGTATGGGAGTGGATGCAGGCATTGGTATGGAAAAAAACACCGGAAACAATGGTTCTTCTACTTTAGCTAGAAATGAGAAATCACTACAAGTTCGAGAGAGGATCGACAAGCTCGACAATATTATGGTAAAAAATGGTGGTGGAACTGGAGTCGACATAAATTGTGCCTCTGCGGATGACGTAAAAAATCTTGATGAAAAAAATTATTGTGATATTACAGTAGTCACAAACACAATAATAAATTCTTCCGAAAAAACAACGAGTCTTCTTCTGACAAGTGGAGAGTTTTCTGACAACAAAGTTCCTTCACAAAAAAGCCCCAACAAAGTTCCTTCAAGCCCCAAAATTTTTCGAAGAGAAATTTTTACGAAAGACAGTAGTCATGATACTGAAAAAACTTGCCAAAATAATTTTCAAGGAGGTCGCGCGCGCACTTTACTGCAGTTAAAAGGCGAGGGTTCGTGGTATGCCCGGGCTGTGGCCGCGCCGCCGCCGCGAAAATTTCAAACGCGAAACCAGCAGCGCGCGGCCTGCGCACGTTTGGCAAAGCCGCGGTTGCCACAACAACAGTCTAGTGGTTGCCAAGAAAATAATAATGATTTGCAGGTAAAATATGATGATGGTACAACAGCTATTAATAATGAGATAAGTACAACAGAGAAGACCAATACCGATGCCTCTCCACAGCCGACAGCCGCAGAGAATACTACAGCCTCTCCACAGAGACGACCAATACCGAGGCCGACAGCCGGGTCCCAACAGCAGGCCACCATGCAGCGCCTGGCGCAGCTGAGTCCTGAAAAACAAAGGAGACTGCTATTGGAAAAGAAGAAGACTGCTAGTATTGGAGAAAAAGGAGAAACCATTTCATCTGCTATTGGAGAAGAAAACGGAAAAAGCAGAGCCGCAGTAGAAAAGCCTCTCCAGATACCCTATTTAGGGAAAAGCAAGGCGCGTCAGCGGGCGTTTCAATCGCTCCTCTCCGCCGAGGAGGTTTTTTCGATCGTTTCTATTTTAATGTTTGTCCACAATGTTTTGTGCACGAATTTAGAGCTAAGCTATATGCATAATAATGGTTGAAGACAACCTGAGCGTACTCGATGCGACCCTAAATTTCTGTAGCTAAAAGTAGGTACATCAGCCGGACAAAATAATTTTAAAGGTGTTGAAGCCATTCGAAGGGGCGCATTTGCTGAACGACGACGCTCTTTTGGACCTCATCGACGGCGTTTACGATACTTTGCTAAAAACTTTTTAACAAAAAACCGACTCCCGTTTTTGTAGCGATTTTGGATACTATTCTATGAATAAGAAATGAATCCCGTTTTTGTGCATTGTCATCTAGGTTTATACATAGTCTGTAATACAGATTTATAGATAGTACAGAAAAGTAATAAGTATGCCGAATTTTCGATCAGTCGCAAATTAAGACTAATAATTCCCAGTGTCATTAACGATTGCTATGAGTCAGTGTACGTATCTATCAAATCCACGAGCGGCGTGTACGTATCTATTAAATCTATGAGTCAGTGTATTGCGACCAGAGTGTGTATATGTTAATATGTACCGTATTAATATATATGAAAAACAATCCGTACCGGGAACCCTGAAGAACGTTGGCGTCGATGAATTTGTTCGGAATACTAAAAATTGTAAAGGTCGTGAATTTGCAGATTCTCGTGTTTCTGATCAATTCTGAATTCAGTTCTCGCGTTTCTGATCAATTCTGAATTCAATTCATGGATTTTCATAATATCTTGATAAGAAAAGCGGTTGTGACGGCATGCGTTCAGGGTCTCTTCTATCTAGTATTAATACCCTTAAGTTAAGCGAGCCATGAATATGAATTCAATTCACCATAATACTCTCGGGGTCCACGCTGCTTAAGGTCCCGCAGCGAGTCCCGCAGCGAGTCCCACAGCGATAATATCCAATATTATTCCAACTCAACTTGAACTCTGAATATATTATAGTTCTGATTAATGGTAAGTTTTCAAAAAATTGCAGTTGCTTTCGGTGGTAAGGACTTTAGTGGATTAATAGATATTATAGCAACAACGAATGCATCCGTGATTTTGAATGCACTACTCCAATCTATATTATCTCGAACAAAAGGGCCCATTTCAATCTTGCAGCATATTTTAGGTAGAGAAGTTTTTTTTGTAATATGCAGAGGTATTACTATATTCGGATTCGATGGTTTGATATTATTTCTTAGTATTCCGATGCGCAATTCTATTTGAATTTTAGTAGTTCAAGAAGATGCAGGCTTGCGTTTTACCGGGGCCCGAGCCTGGGTTCGCCCTCGTGGGGCCGCTGAAGGGTGATGAAATTGAAGATGAAAGACAAAAAAGTGCATCTCAAAAGGCCAAATTCGAATTTCTTTCTCCAAATTTTAATTCCCTTCAGGCCGTGTTTGTAATTCCGGGCCCCGTTATTCCCGCAGAGTGGTACACTTTGAATTTTTTGGCCGACCCGGGACAACAAGGAGGTTTGCAAGGTTTGGCGGTGGAGGGCCTAAAAGAGGACTCTTTTTTCTCAAATTCTGGCCGGGGGTCTTCTGGCACTTCACGGGATATTCCAGCACACGGGCACATCACGCACTACTACCGTGATATTCTAGAGGGAGAAAAACAGAGGGACCCAAATCAAGACAACAACAAACACAGGAGGTTCAACGACGGCAGCTTCAATGACGGCAGCCCCGTGGAACCCCCCGGGGCGCGCAGTGGCGATCCGACCCGTACAACAACAGAGCTGTATGTCTCGACTTGCTACGAGACCTTCCTGAAACTGAAAAAGAGAAATAAAATTCGGAACTTTTTCTCCTCCTCCTTAATGCAGCAGAAGAAGCATGAGGAGTCTTCTTCTGTCTTACACAAGAATCTTAAGGATACTCAGAATCTTCAGGAAGGATCTTCTTCTTCGAATAATATAGATGTTGAGAAAGGGTCCCATATTAATAAGAAAGGGGCCCGCATCATTCAGAAAAAGTCCCTCCATATAAAAAATAGAGACATTGCTTCTTATTCGCAGCGGGTCCCAATCATGGGAAGAGCGATGGACGATCCTCCTCTCCTCGCGGTGTCGTCTCTGGAGCCGGAAGAGGAGCAATGTACCGCGTTTGTATCATCTTGGGAGAACGTTGTTCTTCACCCAAGTAACTACAGTCCTGAAGAAACTAGTATTAACTACACAAGAAGAAGTCCTAGTTTTGTTGACAATACTACTATTAATAATAACAAGAAGCAGCAGGCTAGTAATGAATATCAACCTGTACCGCGGACCGCCTGTGAGTGTGAGAATTTTTATAAAAAAATTTTCGAAAACGAGGACTGGCTCTACGACGCGCAAATGCGACGCGAAAATTCCGAGCCGCTTTCGCCAATCGAAGAAGTTGCTCTAGCAAGAAAGCTCCGCGAGCAGCTGTTGCCAAAGCTCTCGACGGGTAATGACATGAAAATTTTGCAGCCCATTTCCAATTCGTCTTCTGAGCGGAGTATCAATGATGCTGCTCATCTTCTAGTAAGAAGAGGCGAGGACGTTCGTGAAGAAATTATTGACGAATTGTCTGGCTGTTCCACGTTCGAATTGATGCCGAGCTGGACCGCGGAGGAACGCCTGTTAACACCGTTAGAGCGCCGGGAATATTTCGAGCTTTTGAATAGCGTGGAGCGTGACTGAACTATTGCGTGAAGATATTAAGATTATATTCTGACGGCTCTACGACGCGCAAATGCGACGCGAAAATTCCGAACTCCAACTTTCTCAAATCGAGGAAAGTATTTTGGAAAAACAATTTTGGAGGTTCCCCGAACTGACAGTCGAAAAAATCCCCGAAATTTTGCAGCAGCCCAGTTCGTCCTCCTCCTCGACTGAGCGGAAGAATTATAATGATATTGGGTCCCATCATGATGATGTTCTGGTACACAGAGACGAAAACAGGAAAAGTGAAGAAGACATTATTGACGAAAATTCGACTTTGGAATTGATGCCGAGTTGGTTTGCGGATGAGCTCTCGCTAACGCCGTTACAGCGCCGGCACTATTTCGAGCTCCTGCAGCGCACCCAGCGTTGACTCTTACCACTAAGAAATGCTATGAGGACTGGCTTTACGACGAGCAATTTATGCGACGAGCAAAATTCAAAACTTTCTGCGCTCGAAGAAATTGCTCTAGCAAGAACAGTAGCTCTCTTGCGAACAGCTTTTGTTACCCGAAGTTGAAGGGGCGGATGAGAAAAATTTTATCGAAATTTTGAACAATTCTAATTCGTCCTCTCAATCGCAGCGGAATGATATTATATTAATGACAGTGGTCATGCGAAAGAACAACATGATGTTCATCTTCTGGTACAGGAGGAGGGGCTCGAGGACAGCAAAAAGAGTGAAGAAACCTTTTTCAGCTGTGACGAAAGATTGTCTGGCTCGAAATTGACGTTCGAACTGCTGCAGAGCTGGCACGCCGAGGAGCTTTTGCTAGCACCGGTACAGCGCCGGGAATATTTCGAGCTCTTGTGCACCCAGCGTTGACTCTTACGTCTAAGAAATGCTATATGAGAATAATACAGACAGTGTCAGAATACGAATTTCTACTAGGGTACCAAAATTATAATGAACAAAAAAAAAATCGATTGCAAACCATACGTGATATTTAATACCCCAATTGAACCATCATTCGTCCAGCCCGAAATCCATGCTTTACGTGTATATGGAACCTTTATATGGAACTTGTTTTCTGTGTCATGGAACCTTTACTTGTATATGTTGCATGGAAGTACTAGGTTAGTATGGAAGAGAAGCGGGGTCGTGTTCGGATCAGTAATTCGGTCCTTTTTTCCTGAAATTAATACAGGAGGCAAAGAATGTTTCCGAAGTTTGTGTATGAATGGCAACGAGCTGACCTGGCATCGATATATGATATATGATATTTCATTTCCGTCCCTGTTTTTTTCATGGCGTGGCGCACTACAATAATTGTCTTCGTACAATAACACAACCGTACGTATCATAATTTGTGTCAATTATAAACAGAAACTAGCATAAATACTGACATACTTGTTCGTTCTATCCACGTAAGTTGTGCAAACTCTTCTCTTAGAGTTTACAAGATGCCTGCGATTCTCGACCCTAGCAGCCTGGTAACTATAAGCCTCATTTTTCAACCACGTATATTCTCCATAGTATATCATAGGAAAATTGAAGATGATCACCATACTACTAGATATGAAATAGCCCCCTCCAGCTAGTGTATTACTAATAGTCAACCATAAACTAAACTTAAACTAAATAGTCAAACCAATTACTATTAAGAGAAGTAGAATGCAACTAGTTTTTAATACGGAAATACAACGAATAATAATAATTTTTAGAGTATGTGGTTGTGGGGCCCCTTTGAGTACCTGCAAAACTTAGCTCTACCGCACACGATACCCTAACATGAGTCCCTAACGAATCCTAGCCCACCCCAAAACACTGAGCCTGACCATCGAGGATCGGCTATTAGGTGAAATGTACACACTTAACAATTTCGTACATACCGAGAAATAATAAGTAAAAAAAGATAAGCCCTATATAAGCAACATGATCTAATAAAATAATAAAAGAGGTCAAATACGAGCCTCCGGTGGACCCAAAAACGCACGGGGAAATCGCGATGATCACTCTGAGCATCGCGGTGCTGCTCATGGCCTGGTTTTTTTTTATCGCGGTGCTGCTGATGGCCTGGTTTTTTTTTATCGCTCTGCTGCTGATGGCCTGGTTGTTTTATGTACACTATTATTGCTGATAATGTGATAGGCTCCTATTATTAATTATAATATAGTATTAAGGTAATCAGGAAGTATTAATTATAGTATAGATTAGTATTAGTAGCAGCAGTAATATATTAAGGTTCAGCCTTCACGATAGCCTAATACGTCGCAGCTGATAATTAAAGGTTCAGCCTTCACGAGGTGACGTCGACGCGGCTGACGCACAAAATGAAGCAGCAAGTGGCGGTGAGCGTCGGCATTTCCTTCTTCCTGGGCTTCGGTTTCATCTTTCTGCTAATGAACTTCGGGATCTACATTTAGACGTATCAATGGTTTTACACGCACAGCCATGACGACGTGTGTCATTGGACAATTTGCTTAGTATAATATAGATTTCAGGAACATTAATAAAGAAATCTGTTCGCGATTATTGTTTAATGAGACTAAAAGAATATATCATGGTCACGGTCGGGACCAGTATACGTGCCGTATACTATAATATCTAAATGCATTTGATTTTCCAATTTTGAGGACATTTCATGCTTAAATTTTTTTTCATCTCTCGGGAATATACCTTATAGTGTGCTATTTATCTAACATAGAATATGATTCAACAGGGATAGTTTTGAAAATAACTATGTCGAGGTCTATAAAAATGATGAGCGCTAGTATAGACGAGGCTCTGGCTCTGCAACGCATACGAACCTTCACTCTCAGCTAAAAATAATCGTGGTCGTTGGTTGATAATATGATCGTATTGTTGTGAGCTCCCGACCTGGAGTCTTGTTTTGCGTGGTGTATATTATAGCCTATAGGTGTACATTTTGGTTAGTGTTCTATTTTTTTCGGAGACTTCTCGACCGCTCTTTTTTTCGTTTCTTCCACCGTTCACGGCGTTCACGCAATCATCCACCTCTCCGTTCACAGTATAATTGCATATAGTGATTTTTCATTGGACATGAATCGATGATCCATAACTTTTCCTTCCCCCATTTTCGTCGTGTCATCTCTGTCACAAATTTGTTTTCATAATCTTGAATCACAGAATTGAGTTCCAGCATAACTTTTGTGCCAGAGACGATGGTGGGTCGATATCTATGATATGGGGAAGTAAGTTAGTTGTTCACGATCACGCTATCAAGGACCAGTAATTCGTCATAATAGATAAAAAGATGATGGGACCCGCAGTATCGCGCTCAGTATCGCGTTTGCTCCAACAACGTCCGTGTACAAGGGGCCCAGCAACTAGTGCTTTTCCGGCCGTGTCGTCGACCGCATCCGTCTCCACACGCTCCCCCGACACGCGACAGCCAGTGGCTCGAGATTTTTTTTCCCTCCCAGCAGAGCGAATATTTTCGATTATCCCGTTCTCCTCTTTCAGAAGAACAACAACACATTCACAACAACGCTTCTTTTTGAGTGCACCGAGGAATGAAAAAACGGATTTTGTCAATGATAATAACTCACCCCACGGGGGCCCCCGTGGTGGTGGGGCCGGGGCCCCCCCTGAAGAACATGAGGATAAGTTTCGAGAAAACCTATGGCCGCAGTATGTCAAGTACCTATTGCTGTTACCGCAGTTCGTGGGCGTCTGGCACTGCCTGACAGAGTACGGCTTCGAGTTTGCCTCCACCAGCGGCGCTTCGATGGAGCCGTTGTTCAAAGGGAACGAGGTTTTTTCATATATTAAACACAGCAAGGGGAATATGATATTCTTACATTATATATAAGGAGCAGCGTGCGTTTTTTCCTAGAACATGTAGTACTCTTAGTATATTAAATCGTAGTACATATTATAACATTCAAGAAAAATAGTAGACAAGAACATTTAATATTGACGATAAGAAGACTAGGTGGCGCTCTGCGACAAGCTGACCCCGAAGCTGTTTGGCTACAAAAAGGGCGACGTCGTGGTCTTCGTGACGCCACTTGGTGTTCTCTTCTTTAAGATCACGGTGCTGTGAGGTCCCTTGCGGTGGGTCCCACCGAAAATAATACCCTGTCTATCACTGACCCTGCGTGTTCTAACACAGTATAGTATTATAGTGCAGTGTAAGATAGTGTATAGATTTATAATAAACAAATCGCGCGTATCCATGTAATTTTAATTCAGAAAGAACAACTGAATCAAAAAAAGGCGTCCGCGCCTGCAAGCGCATCGCGGCGGTGGCGGGGGATTTGGTTAGCACACCAGTACCACCACCAGTCGGAGGAGGAGGCACCAGTGGTTGTGAACAAACAGACCGAGACGTGCAGACGTGCAGATTGCAGAGGGTCCCCGACAATCACGTCTGGATGCTTGGGGACAATCCCGTCGTGAGCAGAGATTCGCGGGATTACGGATTCGTGCCCTTGGCGCTTTTGGAGGGCCGCATGCGAGCGAAGTTATGGCCGCTAAGCTGGGCCCCGTGGGAGGGGTTCGCGGCTCAAGATCCTTCTTCCTCGTAACTAATATCTATACACAGTTCAAATGAAGTGCAATGCAGCACCCGTGGTGTGCACTATTTGAGAAGTGCACAGTGTATCAGACCAATCGTCTATTAGATAAGAAGGAAGAGGAATGATTGTTCCTTAAATGTGGACAGAAGAATGAATAGAAAGTGTTCGATGATACAGGAAATAATATTTGTGGCGTTATTGGTAGCGAAGTTTGATTAAGTACAGGAAACGGATACTATTCTCAAATTTATTCAGTGCGTATGATGCGTGAATCCAATATTCAATGGGGATAAAGAAATCAATGAGAACCTTCGGTGTCCATAAAGAATGGCCCGTTTTCGTCTGAGAATTCCGCTGCAGGACGTTCCCTTAGAGGGAGCCGCGGCCCCTTTATACGATTTATTCGCCCTGACGCTTTTTTGGTTTGTCGGATTCCGAATTTTTTTGCTCTTCGCGAAATCCAGGCGGCGTTTTTTCAATCAGCCCGATGACGGCCTCTTCGTTCGCGCAGTGCAGAACTTGACGCAATTGTGTTGGCTCTTGGTGTTTCTAACGAGCATTTTCATAAGTTTGTTGGAGTTAAAAGCGAGTCCCGAAACCCGACTTTTTGGTGTCACCTGGCATTCGTACCACGCGCAATTGCAGTTTCAGTCGTGGATGATCTACGACGCGTTTTTCATATTGTTTCATCCAAAAAGTCCCCCCAGCGGGGGCGCCAAAACGACGTTGATCCACCATTTCGTCTCGCTAGTACCGTGTTTGTGGTCCACGACGAACTGGATCGGCCACTGGCACGGCTGCGCAGCCTGTTTATCGGAAGTTTTTTTATCGTATTGTTATTTTGCGGGATTAGTATTTCGGTGTGTCATAATATTGAAGAGCAGCGTGAGTGACTTGTCGGGCCCTAGCTGGATGACTTGTCGAACATGGATGCGTCTCTACAACTTACATTGAAATATGTGTGTCTGAATAAAAGAACATATTTGCACATGTTATGTAAATTATCATAATACTGAAATTTTACATTAGAAGGTCTCCACGCTGTTCCTCGACCTTTTGAAGGAAGAAAAAAAAAATTGAAGGAAGAAAAAACAATTTTGGAAGACCTCAACCCCATTGAGGAATTGTAGTAGTAGCATTATGAAAACCCAATAATAAAAATCAAAATCAAAATCCGTCGCCACAACTAGCCGAATGACAACAAAAAAAGGCTCAAAAAGAAACAACGCCACGCAACAACTCCAATATTATCGAAAAAATCCCCAAAAGAGAAAGAGATACTACATCTCGTAGCTTTTACAGGGGCCCTCTTGTGGTCCCACTCTGTCTGTACGCTCCTTGCGGAGTGTACAGGCGGGTACGGAGGGTGCTTTGCATGTGGTCAGGGTGTAAAAGTGAGTGGAGAGCCACACGGACGACTGTGCGGTGCACGGTGTTCGAAGCGTACGGGCGGCCGAGGAGGCGGCCGAACCCGGGGATTTCCGGTCGAGGACCGGAAGGCATTGCAGTGGGGCGGATTCGCAAAAACCGTGAAGAAACAATAATAATAATGTGAGGAGATGTAAATGATCAGCATTGTGCTATGCTCAACTCCGGTGAGAGATGCTCGTAGAATGCCAATGATGTTTTACTATTTCTTTCCCGGGGGCGTAGGGTCCCTGAAACTCTACAACTGGGGACCGAAAAGTGAATAAATTCGGGCTCCGACAGGGCTATTGCAATCAACAACAAGGTCTCCACGGTGTTCCTCGACATCGTGCAGCTGAAGTTCCGCAAGCAAATTCTCCCCGAACCAGATGCTATTGGGATTGGTGATGAACCTCAGGAGAGAAGGTCAAAGAAGCACGGTTTAACTCGTTTCGAGTGGTGGTTGAAAGATTTCTTGTTGAATAGGGGGTACCGGCTCAGTGTTTTGGGGTTATATTGGAGCTTCATCTTCTTCCGTCTCTTGCTATTCCCAGTCTTGGTCGTGATCTTCGCGAGGGATCTCTATTGGTATTTTGGATATTCTCTTTTTTTGGTTACAAATATTGATAATACACTCGTCTGTAGTGCACATCAATTGTTTGGTTCTTTTTTTGTTTGAGTCAGTTTGTGTGATACATGTTTACTGAAGGCAACCAGCACATGTTCTTTACTATACGATGATATATGTTCCCATAATCTGATTGAATATTAATATTAAGTATTGTGATAAAAGGACGCTTACTACCGCCGGGACGACCTGGGCCGCCTACGCAGGTTCACCGTCTTCACGTTCGGGCCTCTCGCTAAGGGCCATCCGCGCGCAAACGGCTTTGTCGACCAGAAGGAATATTTTCGAATATAGAGGACTGCCAGCACCTTTCTTCTCCTCCTCCCAAGGTGTGGAAGATGATGCGAGTAGCGGCTTCTCTTCGCTAAAGAATATTTTCGAGAACTTCTTCTTTTTTTGGAAAAATGAAGACAAGGTGGCGCTCCGCCCGGCGGTGATCGTCCTTTTCACGGACAGCATCGTTTTTTCCCACCCCGTCATCATTCTCTTGCTCTTCTGCATGAGCTGGAATTGGTTTCAGAAGTTCGGGAAATTCGAGGAGCCTACAGGCAGAAATTTTGATA
>Ga0099797_100837_pt1 | contig 18048 bp, 14 predicted proteins | sample Uncmet_Sort48C_1_FD_89871 | JGI IMG/M metagenome (GOLD analysis project Ga0099797, IMG submission 89871) | Marine eukaryotic communities from CALCOFI LINE 67, Pacific Ocean - C012_Sort48C_1 | ecosystem: Environmental > Aquatic > Marine > Oceanic | place: Pacific Ocean: Monterey Bay | collected...
AACTATGCCAAGCTATGGTGTTGAACAAACTGACTTTCTGTGAGACGTCAAGGAAACAAGTTCACCCTTGAAAATAAGTGGGAGTGAATGTGTTCGCCATGAGGCCCTCTGCCATGGCTATACAAACCTCCTGGAAACCACGTTGGCACATTTGGCACCTATTTTCAAAAGTAATTTGATTGAAGGTGACCCCAAAAAACATCTGCTCATCATGTGAGCATTATCACAACAAATGGCGAAGTTACAAGAGAGCCCAAGCCCTGGCAAGCAGCATTGATTTGCAACCTTGAAGTATTGTATTTTCCTCGGATCTGTTGTGAACTCGGCCCAGTGCCTTGCAAAAACATCGCCTACCGAGAGGCCGTATCAAAACCTCCGTATTTTCAACTAAAACCTGCAAACTTCGTTGGGGTCTGGGTCCCTTGTGAACTGGTGAAAACGCGAGAAACTCATGGATTGTGGGTCAAGGCGTGGTGGCGGCATAGCATGCCCGCCTTGGTCAAATTCTCACGCTTGATGGCCATCTCTTTGCCACTCGTGAGCCTGGGCTTCACTGATCAGGCGACGGCTGCCGAAGTATTAATATGTGCACGCCAGCCAAAGGTGATACGAATGAGGGATCCCCAAACATTTCCTTTCATGACAGGTTATTCAAAACATCTGGATAAATGGACATCGACGACTCTGTGATCCCACGGGGTCCCTTATGAAAACTACCCAAATTGAACAAGTATACCTGAGGATTCAGATTTCTATAATTTCATACTTGATCTTCGGACTCATATATGCCACCCATAGGAACTTGGATAGACCCTCTGAGCAGTAGGTTCCTTAGTGGCAGGCCCAAGTACGGAAGGGGCTTCGGGCGGTTTCGAGCACCACGTAATTCCCATGAAATCAATACCAATTCAGTTGTAGGCCTCGGCCACACCAAGCTGCAACTCTCTAGCACTGCAACTTTCCTATAGAGCTAGCAATCCAAATGACCATCATATTAAGGTGGCATTCTAATTATGCGCCGACAGCTGGATGTGCTTTGTAAGGTCTTGGCTCTCCCATATCCTCGCCGTCCCAATTTGTCAAGAAGCATCTCCACCGCGAGTGGAGGTTTAAAGTAACATGTTAAAATGATGTCTGGCATGGGCAGAAAAAAACAGCCGAAACTTGCGATAGAGCAAAAACATCTGGGTACCATGACCTGATTTGTTCATACTATGAATGGAGCGCAACCCAAAGCACATTGCAAACCCACTATGCTTTACCACTATGCCTGGGTTATGGGTGCCAATGGCGCCATAGCGGGCATTTCTGCTGTTTCCGCTGGCCATGTTTCCAGGTAACACAATCTGTGTTTCATTTATCCCCGAACTGGATGATATGTTTACAGCTCAGAGTACACAGTGGTTCTGCGTGACTAAGCCGATAATCAGAGTGTGTGATAGCAAGTGCATGCGACACTGCAGCCTTTGTATGCGTACAAGGAATGACAGCTTGGGGACCGAAACTCTCCTTGAGCCATCACATATATAATGATGTGCAACTGCAAAGCAGTCTGCGTGAAAGCTTACTTGGACTGGTACACAACATGTACTCGCATTCTACAGCAAGTCATGCAGCCATGATGGACATACCATTCTACCGCATATTCTACACAACTACGCGCAACTACCAAGCACCATGCCACACTGCATGATATTCTGTGTTGCCATTCTGCATGATATTCTGTGCCACACTAATGAAACTACACAGGCACATATGCTCCCCCTCAGACTCTATACAAGGAAGAATGGAGGATGATAGTGTCGCCGGCTCCCTGGCTAAGATGTCAGCTCAGTAACTCTTTGGACACTTTTTACAAAATAATGCGGTGCAGATCTTCCCTGTCGACGTCCGCAAGGCAACTTGCAAGGGCGTCAACCTGGCAATTGCCCGGGCGTGCCCCCCCCACCAAGTCTCTAGAGAAGCCGCCAGGAACCCTCCTGGGCAAGCACTGCTTGGAAAAACGAACTGAGAACTAAGCATGAAAAATGCCACACAAGGGGCCAATTCAGGCGTGCCCCAGGAGAAGGCGGGTCTTGGCAGAGTGCTGTGGCCTCTGCATTTTGTGGCCCCTGGGGGGGGGGACTGCTACCGTCAAATGGCGCATGATTTCATGAGCTCTATATCGAAGGGCTAATGCCACGCCTATTGCCCTGCAAAGATGCATGGCATGCACTTTTGCTCGCACATTACTGCACTAAGTCCGTGAGATATCCCTTGCTTGTCATGGCGAAGCTACCATAGTGCTTGCACTCCTATCAACCTGCTTTCACTCCTATCCCTTACCTTGCCGCCAGCCTGCCCAACTCTCCCTCTGCCTACCCTGCCCGCGCCTGACTCCAAGGCGCCCCTTCCGTGAAACCTCAGGATCTGTGAATGGCAGCACCGCAGGGTCCTCTCTTAAAAAAATTCACAAAAATGCCGTACTCGTAGCAACAACCGTCGCTGATAGAATGCAAACGACCAAGAGGGAAACCCATCCACAAAGAAGTTTAACAACCTATATCACTTGCTGCATTCCCTTATGTTTCACTACCCTCAAAAATTTTACTTCCTGTAGGTTACTGCGGTTTTGAAGATGGATTGCAGAAGATTGGTTTCCGAAGCTAGGTTGCAAAGCGGGGCTCTTGAGACTGGCTGTTGGAGCTGATTTTTACAAGATCACTGTTTGAAGGACTCGCTCGAAGCTGGGCCGCTGAAGAGTAGCGGTTGTCGAGACTGGCCTCCCAACCATTTGCTTTACAATGTTGCTGAAGCTGGCTTATGAAGCCGGTCTTTTGGAGCTGGCTTGTTGATGCCAGGGTTTCGAAGCTTAGCCGCTGAAGAAGGGTATTTGAAAACGAGCTCTTCAAGCCAAGCTGTTGCAACCTTATTCTACAAAACACTCGCTTCCAGAAAAACAGCATCACACAGGGCGCTAGATGCAAATGCTGCGCCGAGGCAGACATAAAAGAATGGTTGGTGGGTGAAAAGTTGTGGATGGATGTAGACAGATCTGGGTGCGCTCGCATGGAACACATCTGAGGTTTTGAGCCTGGGCGAGGGAGAACAGTAAGAAACGCTGCGCTTCTATCGAAATGCCCCAAAGGTTTGCATGAAGCCCGTTTGCAACCAAAAGGAATGCTTTGGGACCTGCAAAATAAATCCATGAGTGCCCCGAAGTAAAACAGCGATTTGCAACCGGTTGGGCAGGGGAGCCCAGGTGGGTCACGGCGGTCAGGTCAGAGCAGATTGTCTTTGGGCATGGGGCATGGGGTGGGAAGCGAAACTGCGAGGCGTGGTACTATACACAATAACTGGGATGGGTTCACTTCATGTGTTGGAACATTGGGGCGCAACATGAAATCATTGACAAGTACTTGGAAGTTGATTGGAAATTGATCGACATCTACTTGACCCATGATCGGCAGTCCTATTTCAATCACTGTTCAACCCATTGTACATACAACACTTGACAATTAAGCATAAACGAAGCAACTATTTTCCGATGTGATAACTGCTATATTCCGTGCGGGCACAGAACTCATTGGAATACATTATAATTTTCGGACAGAAACTAGGAAAACATAGCATGGTAAACTTTTTTCTAATTTTAGAAAATCATCATGCTATATTTGTCTTTTTTCTAATATTAGAAAATTATCATGCTATGTTTTCTGATATTAGAAAATTATCATGCTATGTTTTCTTTTTTCTAGTATTCGAAAAGGTTTGGTATGCTATGTTTCACTATTGGGGTTGGATTTTGTTTTTGAAGCGCTTTTCAAAAGTGTGTATAAGTGTGTTCTCCCCGAAGGGCTGGCAAAAGGACCTCCCAAAATATTGAAAATCCCAAAAAGTTTGGATCTTAGTGATTGTACAATGGTTTTACCCATTACCATCGGCAAATTCGATGCAAAAGACACACCTTGTGCATTTAAACATGTCCCCGGCATGTTCTGAAGGGCCCCCGGGGCCGGAAAATAGGGTTTAGGGGCACCGCACAATATTTAGCATGTGAAACTGGCATGGGTTCACTTCATGTGTGAAACTTCAGGGTGCCACATGTGGAGTTGTGCTCAAGCTAGGGCGGAAATTGGGAGTGGTACAACCTCTGTGAACAAAAGCAATATATGCTTAAGACAATTCAGCAAACAACGGGAAAACTACACGAAAGGCAGAGCCGCATGCCTGGAAAATACGAAATGGAGGATACCGAAGCGGCAACGAACATGAACAACTGATCCAACGACCGCCCGACCGGAGAATGGCACTTGGAAGTGTGAATTAGAAACTGGCAGCCCAACAAGTGATGCAAAGAAACTGAAAAACTGCGGAGCACAACCTGACCACACATGCCCTCTCTGCTCACCCATGTGCTCACTCGGGTGGGCTGGAAAGAGGAGAAAAAACGGGGGCCACATGCACGACACACCAGCTGCTGACGACTATATGTGTATTGAATATGCATGCACAGAACACCCATCTGGGATGTCCCAGACGGGAATTGCTGCAGCTTCTTTACTTGTGATGCAATCGATGTGAAATGGGGAGTTCGAGCACTCAGAAAACCATAACCTCAGATATTTTTCACTGAATTGAGTCCAACCACATTACATACTATCCGATTGTGTTATACCGCACCATGCCATAACATCCACCGATGTCGAGTCGTATGGTGCCATATCGTGACTGTTCATGTGGCATTAATAATAAATATAATTGTTTTGCCCTATTCATGACGAAATCTCCAATCGATTGTCTTTACGTATTACCTATCATCTATGAGATATACCACATATGTTGTGTGGCAGACATTACACACATGCATGATGTTTTTTCACCTGGAACATAATGTCTATAAAGATACATGTATACATAATAGATATACATGTAGGTGTATATATATATATACACTACATATATGTATACTGATCACTCGAACTAAAGTTGAATAGGAGGATGTGGAGGGGGGGACGGGGCTCACTTGCACTCGCTTCAGAAAAATTCGATTCCCCATTCACCTGCACTTCGGTTTCATTGTGTTTTCGCTTTGATTTCATTTGATTTCACTTCGGTAACTTCCAACTATATGTTTGCGATGAACATATTTGTACAAACTGTTTTCAAAACGGTTTCATTGCGGTGCCATTCCGATGTCCCTGCATGTTTACTTTGTTTGTACATTGAACTTACTTCGATTTCAATGCGATTTCACTTCGATGACACTTTGAGTTCACTTCGATTTCACTGAGTTCTCACTTATATTTCACTTTATTCCATTTCGATAAAACCTCGGTCTCTTCACTTATATTTCGCTTCCATGTCGCTTCGATGTCATTTCGAACTCACTTTTATTTGTTTCACTTCGAACTCCCTTCAATTGCACTTTGATTTAACTGCGTGCCCACTTTGCTTTCATTTTGATTTCACTTCGCCCACTTCGATTTCAGTTCAATTTCACAACGAAGTTACTTCCATCTCACATTGATTCCACTTCGATCTCACTTCGATTTCACCTCGATATGGCCTCATGATGGAAAGGGGGCGCATATTCTCACAAGAGGAAAAGGAAAGTTTGCCAAGAAAAAAAGGAAAGGCCAGTGGGCGGTTGACGATTTCGCTGAAATATGACTTGGCCTACCAGCTGCACGCACGCACACACGCACGCATGGCATGACACAAAACGATTTCCCGTTTGGACTCACCCCCCAATCCCCGATACACTCTAGTATATGTTATTCTGCATACTTGTTCTAATTAGCTACACATCAATCTGCTTTTTTGGTGTGCAAACATATAAGTATGCAAAAATATACATATGTATAGAGAGAGATCTACAAATTTGCAAGATTGCCAGACACCTTGCCGGAATCATGCTACTCATATTACCAGAGAATCAAAAAGAACCGACAACAGCAAGGGAACACTCGAAAGAGTTCCGCATCGGCGAGGTAGTATTTGATAACTCCACACACGAGCCCTCATTCCTATGCCCTCTTGTAGGTCTATATACTATATACTATATATATATATATATATATATATATATATTAGCCTCCATACTTAAATCTGCATGCATCAGCGGTAGTGTTTATAGCTACGTATTGCTTTAAGAAGGAGCCCCTGGGACCACAGCGCCCTGCCCATTGAGTGAGGCCGTGGAGAGGCCCTTGAGGGCAACCTGAAAGCAAACAGCAAGTGAGCTCCGCAAAGGGAGTGCAAGATATTGGGAGGCATGGACATATACCGGTGCACAGGGATACTTCATCTTACCTCATATCTTGCACATTTTATGATTCACAATGTTAGCATCCTTTACATGTGATCACAAAAGATGTTGTTATATTGAATGGCAATTTCTTGTATATATTTGTGTTGTATCCTATCGAACATCATCATGAGTGCATCTGCATGAATGTATTATCCTATATTGTATAACCATATTATATATGTGTATATATATATATGTTTGCACGGCGTATCTCCCAACCAGATGAAGCCTGCTACAAAGTGTCGTTTTGTCTGCATTTTAGAACCTCAACTTCATGATAGCATAGTCTCCCAGCATGTGCCTCGCACTTGTACCAGAGCTGACTCTAACAGCCAAAGCGATACAAAACTGTCTGGAGGGTGGGCCCCATAGACACGGGTGAGCCCAACTACGGCATGAGGCATTAGCCTTTAAAACATACAAGGCATGTTTGCACGGCGTATGTCCCAGCCAGGTGAAGCCCACTGCAAAGTGATGTGGTATGTGCATTTTAACACGTCACCTCCATCATAGCATAGTCTCCCAACATGTGCCTCGCACTTGTACCAAAGCTGACGCTAACAGCCAAAGCGATAAACAACTAAAGAGATCGAGGACCCGAACCACCACTCATGCATAGATGGTGGCAGAGGGGGAAGGTGGCCAAACGCCGGCGGGCAAGTATGCACCGGCGCGCGACAAATTGAGAAGACCACCAAGAAAACACTACTGTGATAGGTGCCCTTAGATGGAATGATCTGTCCCAGATGCGCCCTCAGGTGCATCTGTACAGATCAGGAACCCCCCGCCCGGACGCGCCCTTGGGTGCATCTGGCACGGGAGTTCCATCGTAGGGCAGTGCACTAAGATGATGCGCTAAGCGCATCGAACGCACTAGCGAGAGCTTCAATGTTTTGCTTGGCGCCCTGGGTAATTGAAACTAGCGATGCAACTGCAGACACTTTCTGCAGATAATGCGCCAGAGTTTTAGGCTGCTGCAGCCTCAACTTCCACATGAGGTCTTGAATTCCAACATCTTCGCAGTATAGAGAAGCTGTGCCTCCGCCTCTAAATGCCTCGTGGTAAAAACATCTTGGGTGGCACACCAATACGCGACAAAGCCTGAGCTTTGCGGAAAGTGCTAAGAGACATAGGCCAGAGCTTGTCAGAACGGCACAGATTCCAAAATAGATGCGACAACAGCTTCGCAAGAGCAAGAGATCTGACAGATCAGAGCTGTGTAGCAGCACCTCCGCGAGTGCGAGACTTTGGATTCTCAATGGACGGCAACACCAGATCAGGCGGTTCATACAAATTGAAATTGGATCGAAACGCGAGCAACCCTCGCCAACACGTCCGGGCCCGAACAAGGCAAGCATAATACAAGCAGCAAAGAGATGTTGGCCAAAAAGAATGCCGAATGCCATCAGAGCCTGCGCGAGAGCAAGGGGGAGAGGCCTGCGGTCCTCGACCGGCTCCCTAACATGCCAATTGTTAATGATGGCCCAGGCAGGACCAAGATTCCGACCCATCTGTGGTGTTGAAACTGCTGCAAGATAGCGGTCACAGTCATAACATATCGATACAAAGGCGCATGGGACGTGTACAGAAATCGGCCATACTCTGTCAGCACAGTGACGGATATAGATGGGACCAGCAGTAGAGTCTCGATTGAGACGCCAGCCACATACTTATCGAGCCACTCTTGCAAACTGTTAATTGCATCAATGTGCAATCTAATGGTGCCAGGCATGTGCCTGAACTACTCGAGAGGTGTGGAGGGATCATAATCGCCAGGAGGCCTTGTCGGTGAGAATCTGATGCACAATCGCCGAGCGAATTTTCCGGGTGAATGAAATTCCGGACATGCGCCTAACCGCGCACAACTACTTAAAATGAATGTTGCTACTGCCGGAAATCTAACCATGGACACTCTCAAAACATAACTGCGCACAAACATAAACATGACCGCGCACAACTCCCATGCTGTGTCGCCCAAGCAGTACACGGCCTTTCCATGACGCAGTCCGCGGTACACGGTCATGGGAAGTGGGCGGGAAGTGTGTGGGAAGTGTGTGGAAAGTGTGCAGAATTTGGCTAAAAGTGTCGGGAAAGTGCCTGGGGAACGTGTGGGAAGTGCGCAGGAAGTGTTGGTGGGAGCGCAAATACAAAGCGGGATACGCCCTAAATTGCCTCGGTTGGTTAAACTTGCGCGCAGCTGGGCGCGCCCAAAATGCATCAGCCGGGAATCGAACCCGGGTCAGTGTGAGTCATGCAAGTTCATTGGGATGTGGTACATGTCACTACCATACATTATACATTAAAGCCAAGCGAACAATGGTAACATCCATGAAGAATGTTTACCCACCCATACAACCAGCAAAAACATAACGAAAACACTATGGACTTGGAACCCATTATTTTCAGGGACCAAGTCTTGATGATGGACAACTGATGAATTTGATGCCAACATCTTGCATACCATCCTGGAGAATTCTAAGTCGTAAGCAATCGATATCAAGCTGTCACCTGGGATGTCAACTCTTTGAAATGCAGCGTACTATCGTGAAGGAATCACACATTATACAAAAACAGTGATGGCGGCCTACTCGAATAGGGACTATTATGTGAATCTGTTGGAGATCCTGTTTCTCCTCGGCTATCGTGAATTTTTCTGCAATCTATGATTCTCTTTGAAAATATATGATTTTTTGTGACCTTCTTGCGAACACTTGAATCTGCATGGATATTCCTGGATTCCTGAGGAGGCCATCAATATTATTAAGTTTGCCTTAGATGTCATTCGTAAAGGTTTGATTAGCTTGGTTCGTATGTGATTTTGCAGAAATGTTGACATGATTTCACATTTGTGTACTCCCTATGTTTGTATATTGAGCTCGCTTCAATGACCAAGATTTTACCAGGGTTATTGATGAGTGTCATCTTGCGACCTACCTTTGCAATTAATAGACGATAGTCACGATTCACACCATTGTGCGTGCATTTATTGATCCGAAATTCATCTTCGACCACGTATTTGCTGCCTACCTAGACCAATTGAAAAATTCCACAAAGGGGCGGCGGGCCCCCCTTTAGGCGCGGCCACACGCCGCCCAATTCATTTTCTTGGCTAGGAGGCAGCAAATGCAGTAACAGAGATTGGTTGCAATGACCGCGATAAAAGAAGATATAGTTGATGGACTAAACTAAGCAACACTATGGTATGATCTTCCTTTGAGGTGCATCTTTCGAAAAAGTGTTCTCCCGGAAGGGCTGGCAAAAGAACTCCCAAAAATTGCAAAAACCCAACCATCATGATTGGAGCTCATCCATTGTACGATGGTTTCACTCATTTCCGCATGCATCATCAATGCAAGAAACACCTCCCCGCCCTGTTTTGAAGGGCCCAGGGGCCGGAAAATAGGGTTTAGGTGGTTCCTGATTATGTCCACGACCAGTATTTTGACCGGATGTACTTATTCCCTCCTATGATGATGCATCTACGGCGCTGATGGGCGGTCCTGGTCACCAGGTCTCAGGCCCTCCTTTGCGAATTCCAGGGTGTGGCCCACGTACTCTAGCGGAGGCATGGAGTCGTCGGAAGCCTTGCACGGAGCTCAAATCAACTTGAAGTATTACATCATGTTGTACTATGTTGAACTACAGAGGACTCATTTCTAATTCGGCTCATTTCTCATTCGGCGGCCTTTGGGGGGCTGGCGCCCACCAGCTCCCCCCCCAATGGCAGCCTTAAGGCCGTGATTAAGTCGGTAAAATTTGCCGCTTAGGCGGCAAATTTCATGACATTTTGTTCGAGCCCAACGGACACCCCATCAGGGAGCTCATTTCTGATTCGACTCGTTTCCAATTCGGCGTGCGTGCGCCCAATTAGAAATGAGCCCTCTGTACATATGCACTGATTAATAATTACACCTCATCACCTAGTACGATTTCATTCTCAAATTATGTTGTGTTACCTGTTACACATGATGTATTTTATGCTCACTTGCAATTCCTATACATATCCATCAATATGCATAGAAAGACTATCTGGTGGATCGTCTTGTGATATTACACTTTTCACGGGCCCACTGCACCATCAACGATTCATCCGGGTCATGCACCTAGCGTGGCAAAACCATCAGGAGCACACTTGACTGGATACTTCTCAACTACATAGGCCTTAGGCTCTGCAGAGGCAACCCCCAGAGCCAACACAGCATGGATCGCAAGCAAGAACAAACTTCTCGGGAGCATCGGCGGGCGCCGCTCCAATGCAATGTGATTTGGGATATTCAATGGAATTCGTGCCTCCATGTGCTGAGGGAGACAAGGGTCCACCAGGCAGGTCCTGAGCCGTCGGAATCATCGGCAAGCTCCTCAGGGGACTCATTTACAATGTCGAACTCGTTGTCGTCCTTGGCAAAGGTACTGCGGGGCTGCTGCTACGCTGATGCTTGCAAGACCTGCTGGAGGAGGAGCTCATTAATGATGAAGTCGGCTTCGACCGCTGTGAAGGTGGGGAAAGTACGCCATCACTAAGAATTCAGGCTGGAGATGAACCCTGCCGCCAGGCCCACATTGTCAGGCCTTTGGAAGCCAGAGAACAAGCGAGCTTGAGCCAAAATAGATACGGGGTCTTTTGAAATTATATTTATATACACATCTATGCAAACATGCTGGGTTATTTATGTATGAAGCTATGTGTTACAGGCGATCGATCATTGTGAATTTCAGGTCAGTCTTAAATGTAAAGCGCGATTTTACTATATACTGTCTGTGATATCTTACATATAGTATTGTATTATTTTATTATGTACCATGGAATAGTATCATCATATACTACATTCACCGCCTACCATTCCTCGCGATCTTCCATGCCGAACAGAGGGCCGGCAGTAACTTCAGCACAAATCTAATTATAGTTTTTACTGCATTTGGTCAAGGTACGTGCACATATACAAGAACTGTGTATAAACAGATGCCTGAATTACAGAGGCATGCATGGAAATAAAACTATAGTATATTTCACATGTAAATGTATAATACATTTATGCCGAAGCTACCGGCGGCCTGCTGTGTGGCATGGATGATCGCGAGGGGACAAGTCTTAAGCCCTCGGCGCCATGTGGTCCCTTGACGTTGAAGGGTAAGATACATAATATACAGTAGCAGTGATTCATAATGGTCACCAACAAAATGACTATTGTCACATTTCCGTCCGTATGCATAACTACTCAGGCCTCTCGACCTTACCAAACCTTTCACGGAAGGCCGACAATGTGAGAAACGAAACAGAGGCCGGAAGCGCTTGTTCAAGCTACTGCTGTGTATCTAATTTGCAGTATTAACAACAAAGGAACACTACGATTCGAGTGTTGTTGCAAAAATGCACGGGACATGTGTTTCAATTGTGTGGAAAAGGTGAGGGGGGAAACATGTGGAACATGTGAAATGCGTCGAGAATGTTTGGGACATGTCCAGCACATTTTCCCCGAATTTGTCCACCCTCCCATGTCTATAGCAAGGGGTTCATATTATAAACATTGCAATATTTATTAGAAATGCATCATCATTACAAAACATATGTTCTGTAAATCCTGCACGGTTTCACATCATGTGTGGTTAAGTTCGAAGTTGTGAACGGCAATGGAAGTGGGCATATAAGCAAGGATCATTAAAACCAACTTGACAACTGGCTGGCATGTAGTTGACATTTTACATGCAAAACAAATGGTTGCTGGCCCAATGTAAGCAAATCGTCAATGAGTGCTTAAATAATTAACAATTGATGTCAAAACAATGCAAAACTAAACTTGGTTGCCATGTGGTCTCTTGAGGCTGGAAGGGTAAGATACATAATATAAAATAGCATTGCTTCATAATGGTCACCAGCAATATAACTATTGTCATATTTCCGCCCATACGCATAACTAGCCAGACCTCTCGACCTTACCGAAACCTTTCACGGAGAACCGACCATAAGGGAAACAGAAGCTGCGCGGGTTCGTTCAAGCTATTGTTGGTGGACTAAACTAAGCAACACTATGTTCGACTTTCAAGAAAATACGTTATCCCCGAAGGGCTTGCAAAAAAAACTCCCCAAAATGAGAAAACGCCAAAAATGTTTGAATTCGATTGATTTTACAATTGTTTTTAACATGTCCACATGCAAATTTGATGCGAAGAACACCCCAGATGCGTTTAAACATGTCCCCGGCCTGTTTTGAAGGGCACCTGGGCCGGAAAATAGGTTCAGGGAGCCGGGGCCGGAAAATAGGTTTAGGTGTTGCTTAATTATGCCCATCACCGATACTACTGGGTGTTTATTGGAATTGCATCATCATTGCAAAACAGGATATGTGTAAATCCTGAGAAGTTGCATATCCTGCCTGATTTAGTTCCGAGTTGTGAGCGTCAATGCAAGTGGGAAGTAGAAGCAGGGATCATTGAAACCAAACTGACAACTCATTGGCATGTAGTTGACATTATAACTGCAGGAATGTTGCTGACCCCATGTCAACAAATTGTAAATAAGTGCTCAAACATTCAACAACTTATGTAAAATACGTTCAAAATTAGGCTTGCTTGCCTCGACGAATTGCTATGGTCGTCTATCAACCCCAATGAGTAGTATGCCCCAATTCACTTACATTGGAGTTCCAGGTTATGTCATGATTTAGTTTACTCTGTTTTCAACAAGCCAGCACTCCAACCCTGAAGAAGCAGACAAGTGCAATCAGTAAATGAGGAAGAGAGAAGTCGAACCGGGTAAGTATACGCCAGCCACCAACCAAGGCGCTGAGAAGCAAATGAAACTTAAAAGACATAGCTGCACAATAAATGCTTTTATCGATGGGAAAGAAACGCAACTGGATAGGATGCTGCTGTGGGGGAGAAGGTGTCACATTGACAGCACTTTGGAATCACATTGAGGGTGAAACTAACATTATAACTTCTCAAGGGGGAAGGTAAAGCTAAGATACCCAGAATGAGCCCGGTATTTCACCTTATATCCAGACCGGATCACCCACATATGACACCACATGAAATGATTTCCTCGTTGGTCTCAGCCCCCCCCACCCACCCACCCCCCACCCATTCCCCAACCTCCGATATGATATGTTTCATATTTTTGCCGCGATCCATTTTGTTGTTGATATATGTATGATGTATATATATACAGAGCACTTATTTGTAATTACGCTCATTTGTAATTACGCTCATTTCTAATTCGTGAAGCAGGCTTTGAAGGCAGCGTGGTAAAGTGTATGGAGTGGTCCAGGAAGTTGGTTGGAAAGTGTGCTCGAAGTGAGGCGAATGAATGGGAAGTGCGCGGGAAGATTTAGTGCAAGACGTTTTGGAGGTGGTTGGGGGTGCAGAGTTGAGCGCCAACACCTAAAAAACGGCACGCAAAGACGTTTTGAGGATGTGCGCAAGGGGTCAAGATGACCCCGGCAGGACTCGAACCTGCAATCCCCGGCTCCGTAGGCCGATGCCTTATCCATTGGGCCACGGGGCCAGTTGCATCCATTCATTCATACATTGCCTGGCGTACTTTCTGCATTGAATTGGGGAGGGGGGGGCCAGCAGCCGGCCCGGCCAGCCACCCACTCCCCTGACCTGGAACTTGCAAATACCAATGGCAGTCAGTAAATGGCGTTCAGTCATGTCATCATGTCAGTGGCTGTTACATGTCAGTGGCTGTTGTTCCATTGATTTTGGCCGTCCATGCAAGACGTATCCTCTTCAGTGGATGGTTCTTGTGATTTGTTAAGCTTTGTCTCCAGCGTTTGAAGCATGCGATTACGTTTGCATGCCACTGCTCATTCTCGAGTCCAGGTTTGGAGGGCACACATGCAGCAGCTTTTCGTGCGCGAAGCCACTTTTTTTCTGCTACTATTCGTTATAATCTGGCATGCGGCTCTGCCGGACACAAATAAAACTCAGGACCTCTGCAAGGGCAGTAGCAAATAGCAATTCAACAGCGGGCACCTATGTTATGTGATGCATGGTATGCTATGCTAGGTTATGTGATGCATGCTATGGTAGGTTATGTGATATAGGTGTGCTGTATAGCATTTACATAGCACATCTATATAACATACACCTGACACTCGACCTGCATATGTTTTTTTTTGTATGTTGTGTCTGTTATGTTAGGGTATGCTATGCGATGGTTGGTATGCCTGGCTATGCTATGTTGTTTGAGCGTGTTGAGGAGCGCGGTATGCGGTATGCTGTCAGGGCCAGGGGCGCGGTGGTACCCAAGCAAGATCTTGCTTGGGTGGGGGCGGCACCCAAGCAAGGTCTTGCTTGGGTGGGGGCGGTACCCAAGCAAGATCTTGCTTGGGTGGGGGCGGAACCCAAGCAAGATCTTGCTTGGGTGGGGGCGGAACCCAAGCAAAATCCTGTTTCAATATATTGCAGCAAATCCTAATTCAAGCTTGGTTTCCCTGGTATGCCGCATCGGGTGCTCAAATCAGATTTGCTGGCCATCCGGTCTTTCTCTCGGCCATGAGCGGCCGGCACACTTGGAATGGATTTGGGGTAGGGGCGCCCGGCCCCGACCCCCATCTGGCCCGAAACCTTCCACGGCACCCTGGGGGCGCCCCCTGGCAAACGGTGCAGGCGGCGACCAGACCGGATGCCCCCTCGCTCTCAGAGCAAGCAAAAATACGCAAAATCGAGGTACGTCGATGTGATTTTGACCACCTGTATGACATGGACACTTTGCCCGAGTGGTCTAAGGGGGTGGACTCAAGTTCCACTAGCGCAAGCTGCGTGGGTTCAAATCCCACAGGTGTCATTTGGGACCCTCGCGCACTACCTTAAAAGGTCTTCGCGTGCCGTTTTGCAAGTGTTTGCGCTCAACTCCGCACTCCCTACCACTTTCAAAAAAGCTTCCACCAACATTTCCCGCGCACTTTGCAGGCATTCACCAGGCAATTCCCACACACTCCCGGTACCTTCTCCACTCACTTCCTGCGCAACTGCCACACATTATCAAGGCACTTCCCACACACTTCCGGCACACTCACCACTTACTCCCAACACACTTTTCTCATTTATGAGCTCGATCATTTCTAAGTGCGCGCAGACTCATTCTGCATAGTTTCGATGCGTGTTGCATACGGATGAGATGCCTGAAGCTCCAATCCAGCACGGTGCCCTCCCCACGAATTAGAAATGAGAGGTGCGCTAAAAGCCACCCAGAAACGTCCCAGACACGAATTAGAAACGAGCGCTCTGTATATATATATATATATATATATATATATATATATATGCACATATATATGTATATTATATATACAGAGATATCGACACCCGTATCTATAACATGGCTTACTAACATGCTATGATACACTTTCTCAGAACATGTCTCCAAGCAAATATGTAGAAAGTGATCAGCACCAACAACGAAGAAACCATGCATTGTAGAAGTCATGGATTCCCTGTTTCATGTTTCACGGGTATTTGAGACCGTTACTTCATAATTAACACACTTTGCCACGCACTATCTAGCAAAACACAGCTTGGAATTGCATGTTGTTTAGGAAACGCCTGGTAATACCCCTCACCCAGAGTTCGTAAATTTACTAAAGAAAACAATCAGAGCAACCCGAAACAGCCCCAATAGCGCACTCCTGGCAGAAATATTCCGAATGGAATCTCATCTCTAAAGAAGACGCAGCTACATCAGTGCAAAACAAAAACATATAACACTTGTTTGACATAAAACATCAAAGGGTTTCAGTGATCGTGGCTCATTCGAGATATGGGAACGCCCAGAGAAACAAAGATTTCGCAAGGCAATTCAAGACGCTCCTGGTTATCCATGAAATCGAAGGAAACCAAAGATACCCGAAAGAAAAATCCAAGATGTTCCAAGAATACCCAATATTTGTGAAGCAAATCTAAGATAACTAAAATCATGAAAACGTGATGACATCTACAAAACAAATGCTTTGCATCAAGCAAAGATCTCCCTCAACAACTACCAAAGATAACCCAAGATAGTCCAAATAACAAAAACAAAACATATCTATAGTAAAATGAGCCCGACTTGAGTAATACCCTTTTGCTGCACTTTCCATGGGTTTAAGAACCCTTCTTGGCGTGATGTGATGTTCTAAAAACATCTTGGATATGTGTTGTTTGAATGCACTCATGTTTTGCCAGCGATTGAACCAGGATGACACCATATTAAAAAAACATGCAGAATATATGCTTAAATCAAACTATTTGTACACGAGATGATGTACCCATATCTTTGTCAAATGCCTGCCTATGTATTACGACCCACCAGACATTATAAATTCCTAATGTGATATTTCTTGATTGACCCTTGCAGTTTCACTACTGCACATGGGACTGCCCCGGCCACACAGGCACTGAGAACCCTTTAAGAAACTACATTGCCTGGGATAAAGCACCCTGGGATCCGCTAATTAAGGGAGGGGGCCCCTGTGGACGGTATCTCGTTCATAGATCGGTGTACAAATTTATAAAACAAGTTTTGAACAAAACTTAATAATAACAACAAAAACATTTTTAAGATACACATGAAACACACATATTAATCAATGTTGTTTCTGTTGCTTATATTTATGTTAAAGGTCTTCATTAAATTTCATAAACCATTGTTACCATAGGTAGAGTTAGCCAAAGGACGCTATAGGGGAAACATGAGAAAACTATCTCGAAACCATACAGAAACCATAGTCAAACCATCGAGAACCATGTGATGGCCTTAGAGAAAAAACATAATCGGACCATGAGAAAACCTTAGGGAAAGCATGAATAAGTCATGAGAAATTAAAGGGAAACCATCAAGGACCCATAGGCAAATCCGTATCATTATTAACAAGAATTGTTACCATATACGGAAACCTTAGGGAAACCATCGGCAACCATTGAGAACCATCTGATGGCCGTAGGGAATCCTTAACCAAGCCATAGAATCCGCCTTAGGGACGTCATGAGAAACCTTCTGGAAACATAACTAACTCAAGTGAAATTAAAAGGGGACCATAAGAACACCTTGACGAACTGATGCGGAGCCCACAGGCCAACCATCAAGAACCACCTGGTGGCCATCGGAGCAACATAGCGAGGCCATACCAAACCATAGGGAATCCATGGGAAACCCTTTGGAAACATATGCAAATCATAAAGAACTAAACAGCAAAACATAAGAAACTCATGACGAAACCATACTGAATCCAGAGGCACCTCATTGGGAACCACCTGATGGACATGAGGAAACCATAGCGAATTCATGGGGAAACCATCTGAGGAAACATATTCTGTAAACATCAAGACATCATACGAAATTAGAAAGGATCATATAGAAATCATACGGAAGCGAAGGGTAACCATGAGAAGACCATAGCGAAAGCATTAACACATTGAAGGTAAACCACTGGCAAACCATTGGAAACCATCTGATGGCCATAGGGAAAACATGGCGAGTCCATGGTAAAAACCATAGGCAAGCAATGAAAAACCTGCTGGAAACATAACAACAAATAGATGACACCATGAGAAACCTGTAACGAACCCTTACATAAACCTTAAGAACACCATAAGAATATCTATTTTTTTATAAATATTTGTTACCAGAAATATAACTAGCCAGAGGAAGCTAGAGGTAACATCATCAGAACAAACAATGACAACATCCTCCGGAAGTCATAAGGAATCCATAGGCAAACCATTGAGAACCGTTTTATGGCGATAGGGAAACCATACGAAAAAACTCTAATGAAGCC
>Ga0099797_100838_pt1 | contig 18035 bp, 8 predicted proteins | sample Uncmet_Sort48C_1_FD_89871 | JGI IMG/M metagenome (GOLD analysis project Ga0099797, IMG submission 89871) | Marine eukaryotic communities from CALCOFI LINE 67, Pacific Ocean - C012_Sort48C_1 | ecosystem: Environmental > Aquatic > Marine > Oceanic | place: Pacific Ocean: Monterey Bay | collected...
GCTCCAAGTACTCTGTTTGTCTGTTTATAGCTTAGAGGAGGCGAGTCTAGGATGGGATGGGGGCTGTATAATCTATTCATGACAGAGTTTCAATTGTATCATAATACTCCGTTGCCATTGTGTCCAAGTAGGTCCAGAATTCCATTTCTCTTGTTTTTGTGTTGAGTTGCCATTCCGCAGCTTGACATTCATGGGAGACTGATAGATTTCTACCGATTCCGAATGTAGACACACTCAGCTGGCAATTCAAATTGAATGAAAATTGGAATTTACCTTGATCGGAACAAATTGAGTTTAGAATTATATATCAGCGCAAGCATGCAGCATTCACATGTCAGCGGGTGTGGACTGATTAAAATCGATTAAGTGTCCATCAGTGGCATTACAGTTTGGGTCTGTTGTTCTCCATATAATAACTCCATGATTTGCAAGGGCCTTGGGTCTTATCTTGGAAGTGACGGAATATCGTCCCTTTGCGAGCTGCAGCGTTTTTGATTTAATACCAAGTATGCCAATTGAGAATGTTAATTGTAGTAAATTTACTGCAGAGCATTCGTCTCTTTTATCCAGTGACCCTGAGCTCACAGCGATTGTACAAATATTTTTCTGATATTTGAAAGGAACATATTAACCCCTATTTTATTCCTGAGTCAAGTTATTGCGTTTTCTCTACATTAGTAAATTTATTTAATTATCCACGATAAAAATATGACGCCTTCTGGAAGCCAAGACTTTCCACGACGGTTTTGGCAGCTGTTGTCATTGTGTCATGGCCTGCTCAATTTTGGGCCCGTATATGACCAGGGTCACGTTGACCAATTTGGCATCGCAAGTTGTGGAGTGGTAACAGGTGTATTCGGAAAAAAATTACAAGGTATTAATGTCGATTCGACTCCGGTGACAGCTGATTTGATCCCTACGAAGTCTAAGAAAGAACTACAGTTACTCCCGAAGAAAGAAAGAACTGAAAGTGGTGGTAATACTAAAATCATGTCTGGCACTGCAGAAATTCAAACTCAAGAAATTGGAAAGCTGTGGGGTCTTGATCATTCTGTGAGTGATGCAGTCTTCAAGAACCTGATTGCGCCGATCGCGGAGGCGTTGCGTGTGAAGATACCAGACACAGTCACGACAGGCGATAATAATAACTCCTCTTCCAATACAAACACAGTGGCAATACTCAGGGCTTCGAAAAAAATCGATGACGAAGTCACTCAAATGGCATTCTTATCGAGACTCGAGTTTGAATCTAACTTCTCTTCCACCTCTTCAGAAGAAAAAACAGAAGAAAAAACAGTAAATTCAATCCCGGAAAAACTGAATCAAATTACGAAGAAACTGTTTCCGAATGAAAACCTCAACCCTTACACAGGTCAATCGATCATGTTCCAACAAATCGAAATGATCCGTGGGAGATACTTGGATGTTGCAAAGGCATTACTTGAAGCTGATGACAAAGACAAGGAGTCTTCTCCAAAATTTCGAATGGAAAAAATGAAAATATCGGAGATCTCCGCATATATTCTGGGGCACATCGGCACAATAACACAACAAAATCTTACTCAAATGGCGGGTGAACGAAACCTCCTCAAATGGCAACAGGTTGAACAAATCAGTGAGTTTATGGACCAGAACCCACGTAAATACTATTCAGATGATTGCAGTTACAGTGCTTTAAAGCCTAAGATAAAGCAAGTCGACCCTTCTACTTTGGACGTCATTATGGTCACCGGAGGCGCAGGATTTGTTGGGTCTCACATTGCTGAAGCTCTACTGCTGGAGGGCAGAACGGTGGTTGTGTTTGATATGTTAAACTCCGAAACAACCGGCAAGGGAGAAAAGGAAGAAAACGTACAAATCCTCAAAGCTGCTGCTGAGAAGTGGAAGAAACAAAATTCTTCTAAATCTAAATCTTCTAAATCTAGGTCGAACACCATGACTTCTTCTTCTTTAGAAAATGAAAACGATGTCTCGACAAAGATCCATTTTGTGCATGGCGATATGCGTGACAAGGAAACCGTTTCGGAAACGATTGAGAAGTATAAAGTAACAGCATGCGTCCATGTCGCAGGTCTGGTAGATGATCGAAGAAGCGTGAAATTTCCGGAACAATACATCGACGTGAACGTTTTAGGAACCTGCAATCTTCTGCAATGTCTCGGAAATTCCGAATCCTGTAAAAAAGTCGTCCAAGCCAGCACTCGATCGGTCTTCGGACAAGTTCCCGAACAATTGAAGGATGCGATGTTGGATGAGAATTTTCCTAGAAGACCCGTGAATCCGTATGGTGCCACCAAAGTGGCAAGCGATGCGATTGCGCATGCGTATTCCCATTTGTCAAAGATGCCAATTACACTTGTGAGAATATTTGCGACGTATGGCCCAAGAGGCCGTCCGGATATGATGCCCAGGATATTAATGGAAAAAATCAGAAATGGCGAAGAAATTTTGAAATTCGGGGAAGGTGATGCAACAAGAACTTGGGTCTACATCGAAGACATCGTCAGCGCTTTTCTCACCTGTCTAAAGACGGAAATCGTACAACCTCACTACAATGATGCCGAAAAACAGCCACAATTTAGTCCCTATTTCGATGAATTCAATACGAATTCTTCGGATGGATCTGTCAGCTTGAATACTCTCATCGAAACCGCTGAGAAAGTGGTTGGTAAAAAAGCTATCATCGAAAATGTCCCGGTGCCACCAGGTGATGCCAATTATGTGGGACACTCAGACTCGAGGAAGTTTTTGGAAAAATTGGATTGGAAGCCAAAGGTATCACTGTTTGAGGGGATGACAAAATATTTGAAAACATTGGATGCTGCTGATTCTGAGGCTACTACATCAGAATTGTGTTCTGAAAAGAGACCTGAATCTCTCGAGGGAGCGACGGAATGTTCTAGAAAAACACGCGTGGACTCGATCAGGGATATTTCTCCAGCTTCTTCCAGAGCGGACTCCTCTCAGAGAGATTCTGAAGAGAAAAACGACGATGATACTGAAGAAGAAGAGAAGAGCAGCATGACAAATACTCCTGTGAACCTTTTGCAACTCTTCGAAGATTTTGCGGCTGCTTATAATGATAACAAAAACGGCCACATTGAGTTTGCTCCTGTGAATACTGAAGCGAAACGCCGTGGCCCCATCAGGGGTTTGTCTACCACTCGTATGCTGGAGGATATGAATCAAGCACTAATTTTAAATCCTCAGGCTGGAAAAAAACAAATTGGCAATGGTGGCCAAATTAGCAATGTACCTGGTGATGTCAATGGAAGAAGATTTTTTTCCGGAAACTCCGTTGCCGATTTTAACAAGTACAACACTGGGAGTACTATGAACTCCCCGCCCATGGGGGGAAGGACACAACATGCAGGAGGTTACAGCTCAAGAATTCAAATCAATCCGGGGAAAGATTCTGAATCAATGCGGGGAGCTCAAGAACATGATATGAATAGCGGTAATAATTCTGGCGGTCATGATATGAATGGCGGTAATAATTCTAATTCTGATGGTAGAACTCCCATTGTGGTAAAGAAGAGTGGAAAAACTGAAACGCAGCAAAAGAAAAAGCCATTTGGATTTCTGTCTCAGAGGCCAAACTTTGGCTTTTTGTGGGGAGGAGGAGGTAAGAACATGGTAACGCCGATGGCATAGGCAAAAAATAATCACTTGAAAAAGTATTGTTTTTGGGTCGAGGGCTTATTCACATTACCCGTCGTCAATGACGACACTGACAGGCAATGTGGCATAGAAAAAAGTAATCATTTGAAAAAGTATTGTTTTTGGGTCGAAAAAGTATTGTTTTTGGGTCGAGGGCTTATTCACATTACCCGTCGTCAATGACGACACTGACAGGCAATGTGGCATAGAAAAAAATAATCATTTGAAAAAGTATTGTTTTTGGGTCGAGGGAAAGTATTGTTTTTGGGTCGAGGGCTTCTTCGCATAATTTACCTGTCAGATTCAATGACGACAGCCAATGTGACAGTAACTTTGTCCTGTACAATACTAAAAGTCTTTTAAAAAGAAAAAGAGGTATCAGTCTGCGTAATTTGGTCCTTGTGTACAAAAGAAAACGCGATAGAAAAAAGAAATAGCGATAGAAAACGCGATAGACAAATAGAAACAAACGATGGAAGACGCGATAGACACATAGAAATAGCGATAGAAAACGCGATAGACAAATAGAAACAAACGATAGAAAAAGCGATGGAAAAAATGATAGAAAACGCAAAAGAAAAAATTTGAATTTGAAATTTGGAAAATTATTGTTTTTGGGTCGAGGCCTTCTTATTCACATTACCCGTCGTCAATGACGACAGCCAATGTGACAGTAACTTTGTCCCGTACAATACTAAAACTTTTAGAATCAGAAAAAGCGGTATCAGTCTGTGTAATTTGGTCCTTGTGTACAAAGGAAAACGCGATAGACAAATAGAAAAAGTGATAGAAAACGCGATAGAAAAAACATGGAAAAAACGATGGAAAAAGAAATAGCGATGGAAAAAATGATAGAAAACGCAATAGAAAAAATTTGAATTTGAAATTTGGAAAATTATTGTTTTTGGGTCGAGGCCTTCTTATTCACATTGCCCGTCGTCAATGACGACAGGCAATTTGAATGTGTAACTTTGTCCTGTACAATAGTATACTAAAAGTCTTTTAAAAAGAAAAAGAGGTATCAGTTTGTGTAATTTGTGGTCCTTGTGTACAAAAGAAAAAGCGATAGAAATAGCGATGGAAAAAACGATAGACAAACAGAAACAAACGATGGAAAACGTGATGGAAAAAAACGATAGAGAAAGCGATGGAAAAAACGATGGAAAAGTCAGATTCCGATAGAAGCCCCTTTGTGGGCCCTAGAAACAGTAGCAGCTGAAAGATGCAGAATAATTTCAAACTACCGAAAGTTACACTTTTAACTTTTTTGGGCGGCACAAGTCCTTGAAAAATATCAATGTCAAAAAGCTGTCATTTGCTGTGTGTGAGGCTCGCCTTTTTTTGAGGTTTAAGACTTACAGTACACTGTATTGTTATGGCATAACTTGAAGTTAAAGATTTACGATTGTGTTTTACAACGAATTTACATTGAAATTGAAGTTTTTTTTTTCTATTTTTCAAAAAAAAGTGTCTATGTCTATGTTCAAAAAAAAATTGAAATTTAAAAAGCCAGTCTGGATGAGGTCTTCTTGTAGCGGTCTGATTGAAAAATCCAGTCTGGAGGTCTTCTTGTAGCGGCCATTGAAAAAGCCAGCTGGTCTTTGTAATCTTTGTCTCAGCCCCATACAGGCACAGTAGTATTAGTCTAATCCTAAAGACTAAAACGAAAAGAAGGTAGATAGTCTTAGTCCAATAGACTAAAACGAAATAGACCAAAACGAAAAGGAAAAAGCCAGATGATAGTCACTGAATTTAAAATGCGAGATAGTCGACTCTAGCGCGAGGTTATCGTAACGCTAGGTAGTATCGTAATGCTAGCATCATTATGTGAGTGATTCGATTCGTGTGTAGTAAGTGATGCGAATCGATTCGTGACGTTGTTCATGTAGTAAGTGACAAAGTAACTAAAATGACAAAGTAACTAAAAGTCTTTTAAAAAGAAAGTAGAGCTCCATGTATTCACCCCGTGGGTATTGCGAAGTCGACCCCCAAAAAAATCGAAAAAAACGCGAAAATGTCACGTTTTTGCTCCCGCCCTTAGGCTTTTTTTGGTTTTTGTCTGATGATCCCTCTTTTTGCGACAGAATCGGCCCGCAATGTGGGAAGATGACGGGAACACCTTCCCGCTTTTTTCCTTTCAAGCGTGTGCCTTTTTCCAGAAGTTTCGTCGATTTTGGGGGGGAAAGCGTCCACTTTTGGCGTCCCATTTAGAGGGCGAAGCCCAAAAATGAAAAGGGTGCGCAGAATGTCAAGTTTTTGTTCCCGCTTTTTTTCTTCGTGGGGCTCGATTTTTCCATCATTCGCCGACTTTGGTGGGCAAAGTGTGCCTTTTTAGCCGCGCGTCCCATCCAGATTCAGAGTGCGAAGCCCGAAAATGGAAGGAGTGCGAAAAGTTGCGCTTTTTTGTTCCCGCTTTTGTTTCTTCGTGGGGCTTGTTTTTTCCAGGACCATTGGTATCATATTGGGGCGTTTTTGCGGAAATTGGGAAGGTCTGCAAGAGGAGAGTCATCTCAGGCCCTCCCAACGATCCCGCCCCTGCGAATGCCATGGACCTGGTATCCAAGATATGCGACATCGTTGCCGGTTGCGTTTTTCCTCTCAGTCTAGGCCCGGGCTATTTCTGTATGTGGGTGCCAAGAGCCTTGAAAATTGGGAGGCTGTTGCTTTCCCCAGCCAGATCGCCGAATGGGTAAGGGTGGGTGGGTGTGATGCAGGACATTGAGTCATTATGCCAAGGAGCGACGGCCCTGCTCTCATTCATGTCAATGAGGACAATTTAACTTGACCGTTCTCGATTCTCACGCGAAGGATCGTCATCTGTGTTGTTATTGCCTTCTATTCTGGTCATTCCATGGCATCCAAGGCTCCCCGATGGCGATCTATCAACTTGAACCGGGCCGCCGCCCATAACAATAATCCCCCGAAAACCGTGGCCAGGCCCACGGGGTTCTCTGCGCCCCCCGAAAGGGGGCGGACTGTTTTATGTCCATCATATTATTATTATGCCGCATATAATATGTTCATGTTCAGAAAAAAAAAATGTATTATTGTGTCAATTTATTTGAAGACCCCAAATTTCCAATTTATGAATTTATCATGTCAGGAATATTATTTCCTATGTGAATATCGAACTTGAAAGAATTTTTTTGAAAGACAGATCTGTGAGATTTGAAAGCCTAAGTTGAGATTTTGAAACTGCAATTTGCCTCCTCATTCAGGCTTAGAAACTACAATTTGCAAAGTATTTTTCTCGCAAAGTATTTTTTTCGGAGAGCAATTGTATACTACATTAGAAGCTTCGAGTCTACACCATGATGATGTTCGTCCATTTTTGTTTTCCGGCCGTGCCATTGCTGAATCAGCTGCCAGCTGAGTCATAGCGTCATGACCACATATAATCCATTGTCAATACCGAGCTCAAATTAATGACTGACTTTTACAATTTGATTGTTTTGCAATCCCAGGGAGTCTTCTGAAAGAGAAGGAGTCTGATTCTTTCGAAATTTTCGCTTTTTCTTTTCGCTGAATAGATCTTAGATCTTGGAAAGAAAATTGGAAGAACTATTACAGGGTGTATACGGCACAGGGTGTGTGGTAGGAAAAAAAAGACAGGAAGAAAGAACACAGGGTAGTGGTAGAAAGAAAGGAAGACAGAATACAGGGTAGTGGTAGAAAGAAAGGAAGAAAGAACACAGGTCGGCGGTATAAAGAAGTCCTTCTGCCAACTACCATGCAGCAAGGAACAAAGTGCATGATGATGAGTTTAGTGCGCTTCTTTGCCATCGGCAATTTACTGCTGATGGGCGTCAGCGGAAATTTATGCCGTGAAATTTTGGGAAACTCTTCTCAACAGCAGCAAAAGACCCAGGGATCTTCTTCTTGGCAACAACAGCAATGCCAAGGCCAGGCTTCTTCTCAACAACAGCACAGCCATTCTTCTTCTTCTCAACAAGACCAGCCCTCCACCCCTCTCCTCCGACGAGATACCATCCGACGAGAGACGAAAAAAAAGACTGACACTGGACCTGAAAAAACAAATGTAGCGCCTGAAAAAACATTGACAAATCTATTGAAAGCATTCTCACTGTCGTTGAAGCAAACTGGCAGTTTGAAGCAAACGGCCGGCCAATGTCACCCCAATCTCCGAAGAAACATCAAGTCAATGTTATCCGAAGACACGTCCAGCTCGGAAAACAAAAAGAAAAAACTTGTGCTACATCATCTCCTAAAAGCAGTCCTGCATAATCTCGGCCTGAGTACAGTCCTGCCCGGCCAGAGTACACAAAAGACGACGAGAAAATTTCTCCTCAGCAAGGGAAATAATTCCACGACAGACGCTAAAACTCTGAACCTTCTGAAGAGAGAGAAAATTCTTTTGAAGAATTTCCGCAACATTCTGACTCTTCTTTTGAAGAATTTCCGCAGGAACCTTGACACTATTCGTACGAAAAATTCAGATGTCGCTCTGACTCGAGCCACGGATGTTGATCGTAGCATGGCTCGTCCAAAACAAGAGAAAGATAATGTTCGTAACGCGCAAACTCCAAGCACATTCATGCAAATGCCCACAAATCACGGCTCTGACACAAATATGACTACGCAAATCACCGAACAGCTGGGTACTAATAATTTTCTTAGTACTTTCCGCAATGAATCTGCTTTCGATAATTTCAATTTGGAAACACTCAGCACTGCTATTGCAGGAGCAGACTATGATCACAACTATTATCATTCCACCACACCAACAAGAACAACAGGGCGAGAAATGTTGGAGATCATCGACACAGACAAGCCATGGGGCATTTTGGTCGTTGACATCCTATGTATCGCAACGCCTATCATGTTATTTCTTGCGCCTGCAAGTCTTTTTTGGCCTATAGTCAAGGCGTGGTACAAATACGGAAAGAAGTCCCCGAAAAGTCGCGTCGTCATGCCACCGCTCCACTTCTCAGCGATGTACCTGCAGTGCCATGTGTATGCATTGTTTGGGTTCGGAATAAAGGAACCGGTCATCTATATGCATGTCGTGCCCGGTGCCATACTGGCCGCGATTTGGTTGACACTATATGGAATGTTCTATGCGGAAGAAGACACGGCTCTACCCGAAGAAGGTTCTTCTAAGACTATGGGAGGTTCTTCTAATGCGAATATAGGTTCACAAACTAATGCGAACATAGGTTCTTCGAGTGCGAATATAGGTTCACAAACTAGCCCGGAAGTAACAGCGTCCAGACTCGGAAAGCTAACCAGGAACAAGACAGTCGCCAGTTTTCTGGGTGCTCTTGCGACCAAAAAAAGTGATCGTAGCAAAGGTTTCATTGAAAGGCGATTCTGCGCGCCCACCTTTCGAGGTCAATTCCGCACACAGGTATTATTCCTAATAGCTGTCTGTGTAACACTGACCACGTTCTACATTTTGTTTGACAATGACGTTATTCCATCCTCCGGGAATCCCAACAAAGTGCCAAGTTTCGACACCTATGTGGAAGCGTGCGGCTGGATGGGCATGGTATTTGCTATCCCGTTTTTAGCCCATACCTTGGTCGTGCTTACCCGCGTTTACAACGACAAGCGTTTCAATCGAAGTCCGCTAATGGGTTCTTTGGCAATAAATTTGGTGGCTCTGGTATGTAACATTTCTTGGCTGGTCAACTGTTTCGCCTTCCTCCCGAATGCAGTGCAAATCATCCCGCCCAATATGCTGGGTCTCATCGGCAATTCTGCGTCTTTGTATGTGAGGTGGATCAAGAGGAAGTTGCCAATGCCCGACTCAGGCCCGGAGGAACCAGAGAAGATAGAGTACAGTCGGAGAAGAAGCGTAACTGTAGTGCCTGTAGAGAGTACAGCAGCTGTGGTGCCTCCGGAGAAAAATGCCATTCACTCTTAGGTGGAAGGAATTTTCAGAAATTTGAGATCTCTTAGGTGAAAAAGAAAGAAAGAAAGAGAGCTCTTAGGAGGAAGGAATGTTGGAGTTTTCAGGTTAAGCACAATAGTATTTCAAAGTGGAGTTCTGAGTGAGAAAGTCGTGTCGCACAATCAACAGTATTTCAAAAAAGAGTTACGCAAGGTATTCAACTGCTGCCAAAAACATACGTCATGTATTCCACTGCTGCCACAAAAAGCTAAACATACGTCCGAAAGTTAAAAGTCTTAAAAAAGATTGCCAGTCCTGATAATTTTGAATTTCTTGTTGCATCATATGTCTTAATACTTCGGCATCGTGTCGGCCCTAGTAATTTTAATTTATAACGGAATAACGGAACAATGAATCAAAAACAGTTTTTGAAAAAAAAAAAACAGTTTCTGTTGAAACTTCAAAACTGCCTTCGTCTCTTTTATCCAGTGACCCTGAGCCCCGTAGCCCCGTGATTTATATTTTTCTGATTTATAAACTTTTTCCGATGATAATTTGATCGAAAAATTTATTCAACGAAATCCGAATTATCACCGATTGTATACAATAATTGTATCCTTGCTGCTACCTTACAGGTAGGTAAAGTAAAGTAAATTTATTCAAGTTATTTCCAAGATAAAAATATGACGTCATTCAATGACATTGATAAAAATATGATGCCTTCTATTAGCCAAATTTCACGACGCAAATTTATCCTCTGGCAGCTGTTGTTATTGTGTCATGATGGTCTCTTCAATTTTGGGCCCGTATATTATGACTGGCAACGTCATCCTGACCAAACAAAATCTGGGCATTTTATCGGAAGTTTTGGAGTGGTAACAGGAGTACTCGGAAAAAAATTACAAGGTACTGGTATTGATATCTCAAAAAATCCCACTCACAAAGCCAATTTGATCCCTGCGAAGAAAGAAGCAGCTTCTGAAGCTCTACTCTCGGAGTCGAAGACAGAAAGCGGTAATGTCATGTCTACAGCAAGCGGTAATATCATGTCTACAGAGAAAATTGCCAAGTTGTGGGGTCTTGATCCTTCGAGGCTTGATCATTCGAGTCTTGATCATTCGAGCAGAAGTTACAATGTCTTCAAGAGCCTGATTGCGCCGACTGCAGCTTCGTTGCGTGTGAAGATACCAGACACAGACTACATAGTGACAGGCGATAAATCTAATAATTCCTCTTCCAAGACGAACACAGTCACGATAGGTGATTCTAATGATTCCTCTGCCAATACGAACACTGTCGCAGGGTTGGCTTCGAAAAATATCGACGATGAAGTCACTCAAATCGCATTCTTATCGAGACTCAACTTCTTCTCTTCCGATTTGAATTCTTCAGAAGAGAAAACTGTTTCAATCCCGGAAAAACTGAATCAAATTACGAAGAGACTGTTTCCGAATGAAAAGCTCAACCCTTACACTCCTCAACCCTTACACTCGATTGAAGCGATAATGTTCCAGCAGATTGAAAGGATCCGTGGGAGATATTTGGATGTTTTAAAGGCATTACTTGAAGCTCCCGAGAACAAAGGAGCTGACAGAGGGTCTAATATGAAAATGTCTGAGATCGAAACAATGAAAATATCGGAGATTTCGGGATATATTTTGGGTCACATTGGCACAATAACCAACTTAACAGTGACAAAATTTAATCCAGGACAAAATGGCCTCATCATGTCGGGGGTTGAACAAAACCTAGTACTCAAATGGCAACAGGTTGAGCAAATAAGTAAGTTTATGAATCAGAACCCACGGAAGTACTATTCAGATGATTGCAATGATGTAAAGCCTGAGATAAAACAAGTCGATCCCTCTACTCTGGATGTGATTATGGTCACGGGCGGCGCAGGATTTGTTGGGTCTCACATTGCTGAAGCTCTACTGCTGGAGGGCAGGACGGTGGTCGTCTTCGATATGCTCAATTCCGAAACTACCGGCAAGGGAGAAAAGGAAGAAAACGTACAAATCCTCAAAGCTGCTGCTGAGAAATGGAAGAAAAAAAACTCTTGTAAATCTAAATCGAAGATTGTGACTTTTTCATCTGCAGAAAATCAAAATGACGAAAAAAACACACACGCAGAAAATGAAGAGCCAAAGATCCATTTTGTGCATGGCGATATGCGTGACAAAGAAACCGTTGCCGAAACGATTGAGAAGTATAAAGTAACAGCATGCGTCCATGTCGCTGGTCTGGTAGATGATCGAAGAAGCGTGAAATTTCCGGAACAATACATCGACATCAATGTGCAAGGAACCTGTAATCTTCTGCAGTGTCTCGGAAATTCCGAAACTTGTAAAAAAGTTGTGCAAGCCAGCACTCGATCGGTTTTTGGACAGGTTCCCGAAAAATTGAAAGATGCTATGTTGGACGAAAACTTCCCTCGACGCCCCGTGAATCCGTATGGTGCCAGCAAAGTCGCCTCCGATGCGATTGCGCACGCATATTCTCATTTGTCCAACATGCAGATAACGCTGGTCAGAATATTCGCGACATATGGCCCAAGAGGCCGTCCGGATATGATGCCCAGGATATTAATGGAAAAAATCAGAAATGGCGAAGAAATTCTGAAATTCGGGGAAGGTGATGCAACAAGAACTTGGGTCTACATCGAAGACATCGTCAGCGCTTTTCTCACTTGTCTAAAAACCGAAATCGTGCAACCTCACTACAATGACGCCGAAAAACAGCCACAATTTAGTCCCTATTTCGATGAATTCAATACGAATTCTTCGGATGGATCTGTCAGCTTGAATACACTGATAGAAACCGCTGAAAAAGTGGTCGGTAAAAAAGCTATCATCAAAAATGTTCCTGTGCCCCCAGGTGATGCCAATTATGTGGGACATTCAGACTCGAGGAAATTTCGTGAAAAATTGAATTGGACGCCAAAAGTATCTTTGTTGGAGGGCATGACAAAATATTTGAAAACTTTGGATGCTTCTGAGGAGGCATGTTCTAAAGAAAGATCTTCTTCCACGGACTCAGTCAGGGACTTTAAATCTCCAGCTGCTTCTAGAGCGGATTCTTCTGAAGAGTCTGAAGACAAAAACGACGATCATTTCGATGATACTGAAGAAGAACAGAAGAGAGCGAAAGAAGAGAAGAGAAGCACCACAAATACTCCTGTCAACCTTTTGCAACTTTTCGAAGATTTTGCGGCCGCTTACAATGATAACAAGAACAGTGGGTACAATGATAACAAGAACAGTGTGAATCAGATAACACAGGTCGAGAATACGAAACGTCGTGGCCTGACCAGGGGTTTGTCTACCACCCGTATGCTGGAGGATATGAATGAAACGCTAATTTTGAACCCGCAAAAGAATGGAGGAAGAAAAAAAAATCAAACCGCGCCATTGAATGGTGGCCAAATTAGCAATGGCGATGTCAATGGAAGAAGATTTTTTACAGGTAAGTCTGTCGCTGATTTTAATAAGTACACTGGGAACAATATGAACTCCCCGCCCATGGGGGGAAGGACAGTGTCCACGCAGAGAGGAGGTTACAGCTCAAGAATTCAAGTCAATCCGGGGAAAGATTCTGAACCAATGCGGGGAGCTCAAGAACATGATGTGAATGGTGGTAATAATTCTTGCGGTCATGATATGAATGGCGGTAATTCTAATTCTAATGGTAGCAATTCGAATTCTAATAATGGTGCAAGTTCTGGTATGGTGGTAAAGAAGAGTGGAAAAACTGAAACCCAGCAAAAGAAAAAGCCGTTTGGTTTTCTGTCTCAGAGACCAAATTTCGGCTTTTTGTGGGGAGGAGGAGGCAAAAACATGGTAGTGCCGATGGCATAATGAACTTGTTACTTATGAAGATATTTTTTTTTGAAATAAAAAATAGGTGAACTGAGGTGAGTACTCTAAAGGCTAAGAAGTTGAGTACTCTAAGAAGAGGAAGAAGAACAGAGCTAAGAAGAGGAAGAAGAAGAGAGCTAAGAAAAAGCACAGTTTTGGATGTTTCTAAAGTTTTGGTGGGCCTCTAAGTCAGTGGCTCTGGCTCTAAAAGTCTAAGAAGAAGAAGAAGCCGAAAAATTTTAAAAGTGTGAAAAAAAAGTTCTGGGTTGGTAAGAGAAAAAGCCAAAAGTGAAAGACAAAAAAAAACAAAAGTCTGTACAGTTTTGAACATTTCTAAAGGTCTGGGCTCCCAAAGAAAAAAGTTTTGGTGAAAAAAATACTACATGAGTAATTCAATTTAAGGCGTGGTAACGCTGTGCATATAATAAGTGACTTTAAAATAAAGTTTAAAGCTCATTGTGTCATAATATGGCAGATTCATAGTCATACTCAAAAAAAAAAAGTATTATGTTAATTGATTTTAAGACTCAAAGAGTCAACTTTTCATTTTTCAATTTATAAATTTATCATGTCAATAATTTTCCACGTCAAGAATTTGGAAGAGTTTTGAAATAATTTCTGAAAGAATTTTTGAAAGAATTTTGAAAGAATTTTTGCAAGCTGTATCGGTCTCCAGTAAGTCCAACGCAATGCTTTAGCATTGGCCAGAGCCATTGTATGCGTCTACTTTGAAGTCGCAACTTGCAGAGTATAATAATCATTTCTCGCAAAGTATTAAACTTTCTCGCAGAGTATAGTATACAGCTTTTCTCGAGTCTGAGTCTTAGAGGAGTGAATCGTGATTCGCAAGGTAAAATATTTCTCGAGTTGTGGAGGAATGACTCGCAAGGTAAAACATTTCTGATCTTCGAGCCTATTGATACCATTATGATGAGTCGTGATGTTCGTTCATTTTTCATCCATGTGATTTTTCTTTTCGGGCCGGGCCGCATGATGATTTTTCTTTTTAAGCCGGGCCGCCTGATGATTCTTCTTTTCGGGTCGGGCCGCCTGATGATTCTTCTTGTCGGGTCGGGCCGCCTGATGATCCTTCTTTTCGGGCCGCGCCATTATTAATTTGCTGAATTTCAATCAGCAGTTGCAGCCGAGTGATGCCATAGCGTCATTAGCACACATATGATCCAATGTCAATACCAAGTTTAATGGCCCAGGCTGACTTAAGTTTTGCAGTTTGAATGTTTTCCAATTCCAGGGAGTTTTCTGATTGAAAAGGAGTCTGATTCTTTCGAAATTTTCGCTTTTTCTCTTCGCTGAATAAATCTTAGATCTTGTCATCTTGATCTTAGTGTGTGTGTAGTAGGGCGGGCATCTTTGTATTATTTGTAAGATAAAGAATTACTTAGATTTAAGTATCCAAAATATGACGCCATTGCTAACGCCTTCTATAATCCAAAGTTCACGACGCAAATTTATCCTCTGGCAGCTGTTGTCATTATGTCATGATGGTCTATTCAATTTTGGGCCTGTATATTCTGACCAATTTGGGCGTATCGGAAATTTTGGCATCGGAAAAACAGGAGTACTCGGAAAAAAGTTACAAGGTACTGGTACTGATATCTCAAAAAATCCAACTCAAAACGCCAATTCGATCCCTACGAAGAAAGAAGCTTTACTCTCGGAGTTGAAGACAGAAAGTCATGGTGGTAATAGTTACTCCCGCAGTCTAAGACAGACAGACACAGCTACAGAGAAAAACGCTATAAAAAAAATTGCGAAGTTGTGGGGTCTTGATCATTCGGGTCTCAGTCTAAATTCACAGACACCATACTCACAAGATCTATTCAAGACCCTGATTGTGCCGATTGCAGAGTCGTTGCGTGTGAAGATTATACCAGACACAGACTACATATTGAGTCGGACAGGCGATAATCATAATAATAATTCCTCTTCCAATACGAACACAGTCACGATAGGCGATAACTCCTCTTCTAATGACACAATGGCAATACTCAGGGCTTCGAAAAATATCGACAATGAAGTCACACAAATCGCATTCTTATCGAGACTCGAGCTCTCTTCCAATTTGAATTCTTCAGAAGAAACTTCAGAAGGCTCATCAAAAAAAACTGCGTACACAATCCCAGAAAAAATGAATCAAATTACGAAGAAACTGTTTCCCAGTGAAAGACTTGACAATCAACACAGTGGCCAGTGGAAACACAGTAGCCAATCGGTAATGTTCCAACAGATCGAAAGGATCCGTAGGAGATATCTGGATGTTGCAAAGTCATTACTTGAAGCCAGTGATCAGTTGTCTCTTGGCAAGGGGACTAATTTGTCTCGTGACAAAAAGTCTAATATGAAAATGTCAGAGATGGAAAAAATGAAAATATCGGAGATTTCGGGATATATTCTGGGTCATATCGCCACAATAACCAACTCAACAGTGACAAAATTTAATCCAGAACAAAATGACCTCAGCATGTCGGGGGTTGAACAAAACCTCCTCAAATGGCAGCAGGTCGAGCAAATAAGTACGTTCATGAACCAGAACCCACGGAAGTATTGCTCAGATGAAAAAAATTCAACTACTCAGATGAAAAAAATTACGAAGGTAAAACAAGTCGACCCCTCTACTTTGGACACTATCTTGGTCACCGGAGGTGCAGGATTTATCGGTTCTCACGTTGCTGAAGCTCTATTGTTGGAGGGCAGGACGGTGGTCATCTTTGATATGCTCAATTCCGAAACTACCACCAAGGGAGAAAAGGAAGATAACGTACAAATCCTCAAAGCTGTTGCTCAGCAAGTTGCTGAGAAATGGAAGAAAAAAAACTCTTCTGAGAAATGGAAAAAATCTTCTAAATCTAAATCTTCTAAATCTAAGTCTATGACTTCTTCTGCTTTAGAAAATCAAAAGGACTCGAAAAACATTTCTGCTTTAGAAAACACACATGTGACAGAAAATGAAGAAAGACCTGGAGAAAATGAAGAAAGACCTATGACAGAAAATGAAGAAAGACCTGGAGAAAATGAAGAAAGACCTATGACAGAAAATGAAGAGAGGTCAAATCTCCACTTTGTGCATGGCGACATACGTGACAAAGAACTTGTCTCCGCAACGATTAAAAAATATAAAGTAACAGCATGCATACATCTCGCTGGTTTAGTCTATGATCGAAGAAGCGTGAAATTTCCGGAACAGTACATCGACATAAACGTGCAAGGGACTTTGAATCTTCTACAATGTCTCGGAAATTCCGAAACTTGTAAGAAAGTCGTGCAAGCCAGCACTCGATCGGTCTTCGGACAGGTAAATTCTGACAAGGACGAGAATGTTCCGATGTTGGATGAGAATTCTCCGAGAAGACCAGTGAATCCGTATGGTGCCAGCAAAGTGGCAAGCGATGCGTTTGCGCACGCATATTCTCATTTGTTGAAAATGCCGGTCACTTTGGTCAGAATTTTTTCCACCTACGGTCCAAGAGGCCGCCCGGATATGATGCCACGGATATTAATGGAAAAAATCAGAAACAGCGAAGAAATATCGAAATTTGGTGACGGTGATGCAACACGGATTTGGGTTTATATCGAAGATATTGTGAGTGCTTTTCTTACTTGTTTGAAGTCGGAAATAGTGCAACCCCACTACAACGATGCCGAAAAACAGTCACAATTTAGTCCCTATTTCGATGAATTTAATACGAACTCGCTCGATGGAGCCGTTTCTCTGAATAAACTGATCGAAACAGGGGAGAAAGTTGTTGGTAAAAAAGCTATCATCAAGAATGTCCCGCCCCAACAGGGTGACGCTGTTTGCGTGGGACATTCAGACTCGAGGAAATTTAAGGAAAAATTAAATTGGACACCAAAAGTATCCTTATTTGAGGGCATGACCAAGTATTTGAAAACACTGGATGGCAATGCTGCTGATTCTGAGGCATGTTCTAAAGAAAGACTCTCTTTCACGGAGTCAGTTTCTGAGAAAATTTCTCCAGCTCCTTCTTCTTCTAGAGCTGAGATTCAGACTCACTCTTCTAGAGATTATCACTCAGACTCTGAAGACGACAGAAACGATGACTTGGATGATTATCATTCTGATACTGAAGAAGAAGAGAACTTAGTAGAGAAGAGAGCTACAAATACTCCGGTGAACCTTTTGCAACTTTTCGAAGATTTTGCAACTTTCGCAACAAAAACGCTGGTCCATAATGATCATAACAAAAACACCAAGCCTAGTCCTGCGATTACTATCGAAAATAGTAATACGGAAGCAAAAAGCCGTAATGCTGTTTTACAAACCAGGGGCTTGTCCACCACTCGTATGCTGGAAGCGATAAATGAAACTGTAAAGGGTAAAAATCCTCAAGGTGGAGAAAAGCAAATTGGCAATGCCAGTGGCCAAATTGGCAATGCCAGTGGCCAAATTGGCAATGGTGATGTCAATGGTGGCCAAATTGGCAATGGTGGCCAAATTAGTAATGGTGATGTCAATGGTGGCCAAATTGGCAATCATGGCGATGTCAATGGAAGAAGATTTTTTACAGGTACGTCTGTTGCTGATTTTAATAAGTACAATGGGAATGATATTCACTCCCCGCCCATGGCGATGAGGACACACGCGCCCATGGCGATGAGAACACATGCAGGACTCGGCTACAGCT
>Ga0099797_100839_pt1 | contig 18020 bp, 3 predicted proteins | sample Uncmet_Sort48C_1_FD_89871 | JGI IMG/M metagenome (GOLD analysis project Ga0099797, IMG submission 89871) | Marine eukaryotic communities from CALCOFI LINE 67, Pacific Ocean - C012_Sort48C_1 | ecosystem: Environmental > Aquatic > Marine > Oceanic | place: Pacific Ocean: Monterey Bay | collected...
AAGGTGGCATTATCAAGAACGATTGTCGTAATAATAGTGACCGCTTCGCACAGGAGGGGATGTCGACGAAGGTTGCTCCGTCTCGACAAGGAGAGGAGGACAACGAGTTGCCGCTGACGACACCGAAAGAGACCAAAGAAAAAGATCGCTCGTTACCTTCAAGCATAAGAGAAAATGTTCGTCTTCAACCTACTAAATTAGAAATCCCCACGACAGATTCTAGGTCAATTGTAAATGTTAGTACTTATGTGGATTCGATTTGGCCGAAATATGACTTGGATAAAGACGGTCAGCTGAACCCCAAAGAACTTAAAAATCTTTTTAAAGTTCTTTCACAGAGGCCGATAACTGAAGAAAACGCCGCGCTCTTTTTGAAATCTGTAGACGCCGATGGGAACAACTTAATTGATAAATCAGAGATGGTTGCTTTCATAACTAAGGGGGTCGCAATGAGCAAACCAACACGAATAGATTTTGCTAGCAGGAGTGAATTTCATGAAAACCTCGTTCAATTCTTCATGGGTGTAGACAAGCAGATGCTGAAAGTAAAGTTGGCTGCGTTGCCTTCTAACGTACAGTCTTGCGTAACAGATGTGGCTGGATTTTTTGACTCTTTGTGGGTAAAGTTTGACCGTGATCGTGACGGATATTTGGACATCAATGAGATAATGCATATGTTCAACGATGTTTTAAACAAAGAAGAACCTATCGACGAGGCTGATGCTCACGACTTTTTGCTTAGTGTAGACAGCGACAAAAACGGAAAAATCGAAAAAAGCGAACTACTCCAATTCATAGAAACTGGGCTGAGCTTAAAGCACAAGGCGAGAGAAAAGTATGCTGAGAGGGGGTCATTTCATAAAACAGTCATACGCTTTTTCGATGTGATCGATCGTGAAATCCTTGAATACAATAAATCTGAGCTCGATAGGCACACAACAACTTTCATAACACAGGAGTATAGCAAGCTCACCCATGACGACTTGGCCAAACTAGTTCCTATATTTTTAGAAGATTCTGCGGACGGAAACGAACAATCAATTGCTGGGATGCTCGATTTAGATAGTAAAACAGATCAATTTTCCATTCTCGAAAAAACAGACGAAGAAGGACGCACTGCTTTTCACAAAGCTGGGATCGAAGGCAGATTTGAAGTCATGAAACTACTGTGCGATTATGTGAAGGAAAATCCTCGCTTGCAGTATTTAATTGATCTACCTGACGTTTATGGGAGTACACCATTTTTTCTAATATGCATGAAGTTACAAAATAGTGATGCTGAACAGGCTGCTTACGTGATAAACCAAGGTGCGCGAGTGGATATCGTGAAGAAAGCTACCAAAGCATCGCCTTTACATTGGGTTGCATTTCATGGCTCAGTTGAACTTGTTGACATCATTACCTCGCAGCCGCAAGGGACAAAGCTTATATATTCCAAAAACTCCGACGGTCGCTATCCGATGGACGTTGCTGGCGATCAGTACATGAGAAAAGTATATGAGGAAAGTGACATTGAGGTCGGTGATAGCATCCTTCCTAATTTTTTGAAAGGAACCAACAGTACCCAGTATACTATTTTAATGAAGAAAATGCTTCAGTTTGGTGACGATGAACATAAAACCCTGTTGGAATATCAAAATCGACGTCTATACTGGGCGTGTGTGTTCGATGACACTGAACATGCACTCTCCGCCTTGCTCAATCATGCCAGCAGCAACTATATAAACGTTACTTACAAGTGCCAAACTGCATTTCACGCTGCCTCAAGGCATGGATCAGAAAACTGTTTGAAAATTTTGCTCAAAACGGCTCACGCGAAGGAAGCGATGAATGCGCGTGATAATGATGGCAATACTCCCCTTATTGACTGCGTTCGAATGACAAATTTTGCGCCCAAATATCGGAAAAGCAACTTAAACATAGTAAAATTACTCTTAGATGCTGGTGCGAACGATATGTGCTTTAACAAACAATATTTTCGAGCTGCGAATTTTGCAAAAAGCAAAAAATATATTAGTCTTCTGGAGGGTACGAGTGGGGCAAAAAAACGGAATCAAGAGTTGCCTCCAATATCTTGGGATTGGGTCCTTGTGTTTGCTAGTGGCATTCGATACCCAGGTCTGGAATCTCAGTACGAGAAAACTGCAAAGTGGCTTCGAGAAAAAGACTTGATTGTCGATGTGTTTTCATCGGCACTTGATCATGACGAAGTATTTGTGTGTGTGGATACAACAGATGCCGTTTTGAAGGATTACGCTGAAAAGTTTGGCTTTGAATTGCCCATGCTTGCAGATCGAGAATGTCGCCCATATAAGCGCTCGGAAGATCATTTGTTTGCGCCATTTAAAACGCAGGAAAGAATGGAAGTTACCATGCTTATTATTGAAGATGCACTTGACATTGATGCTTACCTCGCTGGAGGCGTCATCAAACGCGTCTTTCCTGTACACGACGAATCGGAATTGAACATTGTCCGTCAGCGCTGGGTACACGCCTTCCAACCATTTGCATCTTTCAAGGACTACGTTACCGATTCCGAATCTAACACCCTTGAAGATTTAAACCATGTGCGAAGCTACTATGGGGAAAAGGTTGCCTTTTATTACGCCTGGTTTTGTCAGTACACGTCCACGTTGACCTATCTTGTTCCCTTTAGTATAGCGACCTCAAGTTACCAGATAGCCACGGGTTCAACGACGAGCGGATATTTGACTTTCTACGCGATCGTGCTCGTCCTGTGGTCAACATACCAAGGTGATATGTGGCGAAGGAAGCAAGAAGAGTTGGCATATCGTTGGGACATGCTTGATTTCGCCCGAGAAGAAAAGGCACGACCTGAATTTAAAGGTGACGAGAGTATAAATCGAAAGACGGGGTTTGTTGAAAAGTATTACCCTGAGAAAATGAGGCGTCGAAAAAAATTTCTTAGTATTCCAATGTTGGCGTTTTTTTCCTTGGCCGTTTTTGCCGGCTTCGTGGCAGTCCAACTTTGGAGAAGTGCCATTGGCGATCCAGGCTCCAGCCCTGAAAAGCAAGTTCTAACGGTCGTGGCGAGTACTACCTACGCGTTTCTAATTATAGTGTGTGATGTCGCCTGGAAAGAAGTGGCGATGTGGTTAACGAATTGGGAAAATCATAGGACAGACTCAGAGATGGAGGACGCTTACGTGTTCAAGAGATTTGTGTTTATGCTGATTAACAACACCATGGCAGCTTTTTACACTGCATATGTTGAGCGAGATATCGACAAATTGTACAGTATGATGTTTTCACTCATTTGTGTGAAATCATTTTCGAATGTATTCCTTGCAGTCACGATTCCCTATTTCAAAACTTGGCCGAAGCGACTAGCCCTGAAGAAGTTGCATGCACAGATTGACCTGGAACAAGACAGTGAATGGGGTTATGTTGTTCCTGGATGTCCAGGCTTGACTAAAAGAAATGTTCTTGAAGCGCGTCTTCAAGTTGCTGAAAACGACTCGATGGAAACGTGGAAAGGGACTGACGACTTTTTCGCGGAGCTAATGATCCAATATGCGTTTGTTGTGTTCTTCACGCCGGCTTTTCCGCTAGCCCCGGTCGTAGCCTGGGTGGTCAATATTATTGGAATGCGGTTGGAAATGGTCTGCAACACGACGGTGATGCAACGTGCACACTGTCGATGCGCGCGGGATATTGGCTCTTGGCAGACTCTCCAGGAGGGTTTGTCAATATGTAGCAGTATCATCATCGTTGCTTTACTGTTGTTTACCATGCGGGGTGAGTTAGGTCCGTTTTACAAGAGCTGGTTCCCAACGTATGACATGACCATGTGGTCATTGATTGTTCTCGAGCACATCCTGCTTTTAACGAAAATCGGTCTTTCTGCAATCATTGATGACAGACCTGCATGGGTAGTGGAAGCGGTTGGTCATCATCAATTTCAATTGAATATGCAACGTGAAGCGAAGCGTGCAGCAACCCGAAAACGAGAGAGAATGGAATCAATGGGATCAATTGGGTCCCATTGATTGGGTAGTTATAGTGTTCAAATGAGGTTTACTTCTGCTCAACTCCACCACGAGTCACGAGTCACAATGATTACGTACGATACGATAACGAACAAACTTGAAACAGTGGTGTGTCCCTACTGTCGTTCTGTTTGCACAGGAATGAATGGTCCATGGTGTGACGGTCAGTCGTCCCCTCCTCGGTCTCCTCGTACGTTTCGTATGTACAGTATGTATGTGATACGTGATCTCTGTGTGCGGCAAGTACAGTAGTGGTGCTCCCGGACTTCGGTCGGTTGGGTAGTAGCAAAGCAGGACTCACTCTTCTTTGTGTTTGTGTTTCAAGGGATTGACGCACTTTCAAGTTTGCGTTTTGATCTTTTCTCGCGGCTGGCATACTTCTTGCTCCGTGTTATTGGTAGACAAGGTGGCTCTCAAGATACACGATGGAGGTAGCGACGGGAATTCAGATTATGAACAAGGCAGGCGGTAACCGAGACCGTGTCGTGGCCGTAGAAGCCGGGCGGTATGTGTCGGGTGCGATCACTGCGCAAGGCGATCTTTATACGTGGGGCAAGGATACCTTGCTTGGATACCCAGTTATGATCGGTGGGGGTGAGGATGAGAAAACAGGAACTGGTAAACACAAGAAAACCACTTCCACGCAGCTGGTGCCACGGCGCGTATCGAGCTTAAAGCAGGTGGTACAAATTTCATTTGGATTCGATCACGCAGGTGCGTGCACGTCAAATGGGCGATTATACACGTGGGGCGAAGGAAAATTCTCCCAACTGGGGCATGGCAACACAGATTCCCGGAGTAAGCCGACGCAGGTGGACTTCTTGGCAAGCGTCCCAGTATCCAGCGTTGCTGCCGGGACTCGCTTCACCTTGTGTACTGCTGAAGATGGAACAGTCTACTCGTGGGGGGCTGGCGCTATGGGTCAGCTTGGTCACCCACACAAGAAGCGGCAAGCTCTTCCGAAGATAGTGGAGGGTCTGGAAAAAGCCAATGTCGTGCAAATATGTTGTGGCGAATCCCACGCAATGGCGCTTTCTGCGGCAGGTACGCTGTACGGGTGGGGTAGCTCGGAGAACGGTTGCAGTGGGGACGGCAAAATGGACGGGATTTGCCTACTTCCTAAAGCTATTGATTTCAATGGTGCTAAAGTTGCACGGATTGCGTCTGGCCCAGAGCATAATGCTGCGATCGACGAGTTCGGATCGCTCCATACATGGGGGCGCGGTCACGATGGGCGCCTCGGTCATGCGATCAAAGCTGGCGTCGACTACGTTGGCGTGCCTCGACCGAAAAAGGTGACCGCGAAGATTTTGTCGTTGGCGGGGGGGGCGGTGGATATCGCATGTGGCACGAAACACACTGCTTGCACCACAAAGGCAGTGGGCACCGTCCTTGTATGGGGATGTGTGGACGATGGACGCCTTGGACAAGGTACCCAAGACAAAATGAATGTGAACGAGCCCTCTTTGCTAAATTTTGATCCAATGACAGAAGGAAAAGGTGCCACCCTCAACTTCCCGTCCGTCAGTTGCGGCGAAAACCATTCCTTGGCCGTCACCTCAGAAGGAGGTTTGTACGCATGGGGTGCGACGGATTCGACCTGGAATTTTGGTCAGCTAGGACCAAAGTTAGGCGGATCGCTAGCCTCCAAGTTGTCGTCTCCGAACGATTCAGAGGGAGGGAGGAAGAAGGCACAAAACACTTCTCTACATGCAGAAGTCGATGAAGACAGCGACAGCGATAGCAGTGGCGTTGGTATGATGTCGCCTCGTCATGTATTGCGTCCGAAACAGTTGGAATCGGTGAAAGGAGCTGGTGGAGCTGATCCTCACCCTAGCCTTCACTCGCCTGCCTCTCGTGAAGACCACCACCGTGCTAAATTCCATGAAGATGCCGAGGATGACAGCGACAGTGACAGTAGCGGTGTAGGTGCATTTGGGGAAACCCGAGATGTTGGGAGAATTAAGCGACCTGCAGGCTTGACGTCGCCCGGAGATGGCGTGGATCCCCACCCAAGTCTCTCTACTCCTGCATCACGGCTAGAAGGGGGCTCGTTTGGATTTGACGACAGCGAGGGCAACGATGATAACAGCAGCAGTATTGGCGTGCTGAAAAAGGCTTTGAAGGATTTGCAAAGAAAGCATGCCATGGCGGAACTAGGCAGGAGGGTCGGGAGTTTGGTGCGTATTCTCTCAAAACAACACACGGTTGTTCTGGCGTCGGCTGTGCACCACTGGCGAGTGACAAGCATTGTAGAAAGCATTTCAGGCGTGGTTGTGGGTGAAGTCTCGCGCATTCGAGGAACTCAGCGGGAAGTAGCCCCCCGTCTGTTTCGTTCAGTGTTTCAGTCCATGTACACGACCCAATGCCGCAGAGCATTTACGAAGTTGCAATACAATTGGATGGTGGGTAAAGCTCTAGAGAAAACCATCGATGCTAGGAAAGAGCTTGTTAGAAAAATAGATGTAATGACGAAAGAGCAAGAGAGATCGAAGCATAGGCTTCATTACAATCGTGAAATTTTGCGCGACAGGCTTTTAAAGACCAGTATCAGATATGGCCGTGACAAGATATGTGCCGTGCTTCACGCACGATGTGCCCACAATGTTCGCGATTCATTTTCTCGGTGGCGGTTGCATTCCCAGGCAAAGCAGCGTGCAGATGCTTTACGCCGTGGTCGTTTAAAACTACGAGTAAATATGGACCAAATCGAACTAGAAAGGGAAACCTTTGCTCAAGGGAGGTTAGAATTAGAACAGTCAAAGAAGATGTTCGGCGTATTTGTCGCTTTTCACAAATGGCGGCAACGTCGAGATCAACAGGTTCAATCTGATGCGATCAAGCGTATCAAGAAGGACCGAGAGGATCTTAAACGAGAATTGTTGGTACTCCTCCAGCACATGGATGATCTTAAGGAGGCAGAGGAGACGACTCGCCGCACTTCTGCTCAGCGTGGACATGCCATGATGGGGGAAATTACGGATCAGATGAAGATATTAACTACTACTAGCCAGAAGCGACGCCTGCGCATCGACGCCTGGATAAACAAATAAGCAAAAATTAGACGATTTGACAGGAGACTGATCAGCATGTTAAGCGAGAAACGACGAGATCCAGAGTTAGACCTGGGTCATGCAAGAGAAGATGAGTATCAATTTTCGTAAATTACAGTAGTTTCCCGACTGTTTGACTTTAAAACTAGAAGTCGTTGATTGTGTTGTTTACGGAAGGCATCGGGGAGGACAACTGTACAAAACTCGTCTAGTTTTTTGACAATGATAAATGGTGTAACAAAAATTATTATTAGTTGTATGATTTTTATTACTATATTTAGATAGCTATATCGTAGATTCATCGAGTTCGTAAGATATTGTTTGACCTCGGTCCATTCACGTCTGGACAAATTTTGACGTGTCTATAGAACAAAGTTCTCCATACTGATCAATCTCCCAACCAGAAAAGTCTGGCACATCGTTTTAACTCAAACAACACGAACACATTCGAAAAATTGATACCTTCACCTCACGATTGAAGCTACTTGATTGGAAAGAAGAGGAGAAATTCAAAGCCAAATAAGCGTTTGCACAACCTTGATCGAAAATGATCATTTATTTATCACTTTTTAAATGAGAAACTATAAGATTAAAAAGTAAGAATACCCTATCAATGTCTGAGTTACAGTTCATTCCGATCATGACAACAAACGCGACGGGACGTCTCGATGTGCGTACAACGCTTTGTTGTTTCTTTTGCCTGGTTCTGGCAGTTCGTGTACGTTCACAAGTTCAGATGGAGTGCATTTTCTCTGCAAAGGCTGGTAAATTATGGAGGCTAAGTCAGCCTCGAATGTGCTAGAAGGTGTCGGCACATATTCGTTTTGTTTACAATGTCGGAAATGTAATACAATACTGGCAGAGTCTCAGTCGTACATGAAAGTTGACTTTGATGTGGGATATAGCAGCTTCAAAAGCGCCAAAAATGTATGCAAGGACTTGACCCGTAAAATATCGTCCGACAGTCACGACACGGGTGCATTTTATTACGATATGAAGTGTAGATCTTGCTTCGAAATAGTGGGGCGAGTTTATGAAGAGGTCCCACTTCCTCTGGTTGAGTTACGGCTAGCTTTCAACTTCGAGAATCGAAAAACTCGTTACTTCCGTCTCGGTGAGGTATGTATTTCACAGGTTGATGATATCCCTGACGCACCGGGATCAGACGAAACTGCCCTTGCTCATTCTGGATTGCCGGGGCCAGAAGTAAAGGAAGTTTTTCCCCCCTCGGAAAACTCGTCTCAGCAAGGATCTTCTGTCAGAAAGGATGGTTCCGATCCGGGATGGAAAGACGAGCTGTTTAAACTTCAGACAGTAATTTTGGATATGAACGCGAGGTTAACGAGGATGGAGTCACAGATAGTGGAGACACAAAGCGTATGATAAGTATATCCATGAATTTGCAAGTTCTTCGCACAATTACTTCTACGGGTTTTCTAGAGTAATATCATATGTCTTTATTTATGATAAACTTATGATAAACTATTGAGGAATCTTACAATTTTAAAAGTCTATCGAGGGCAATTGCCCTGGGTGTGTTCAAATTGCCTCTTTTATACGTACGAGTACTTGATGTGCGTGTAAAATATAAAATAATGAGATTACTATATTTATTGTTCTTTATGCCCATTAGTAGCAGTGGTTAGAACAATGACGACAATCATAAACGAAGTCTTATCCACCTTGATTATTGCTTTTAATATCTTTTTATGGAAGAAAATAGTGATGGAGATCGCTAAAATTGATATTTGAGACAGGAAGCGTTTAATTAAATACAGCCTTACTATTTATTTTTTATCTTGTAAGAATACCATATGGGGAAAATGATTAAAATTTCTGTGAAAAGCATTTCTTAATTTAAAATATAATATAGCCATTATATTATTTTCTATATCTTGTTCGTAATCGTTTTCTTTTTTAGGATGTCTTACCAGCATCATATAGAATATTGCTTTCAATTCATCTCACAACCTTGTGAAGGTCGGAACATACATATACGTAGTTTATAAGCGACATAAATCACTCATCGATATCGAGGAGACATTCCACCTTCAACTCTTCGTCCGTGGACGTCTTGCTCCAGCAACTGTTTCAGTGCTCTTTCGCACAATATCATATACGCAATAACACGAGCCTCAGGATGGAAGTGCAACTTCGCCTTGCGCCCTCTCTTATACGCCTCGGATAATATCGGAAATGGGTTTTCTTTCGCAGAAGAAGGGCTGTTGAGAATATCTAGACCTTTCGCAATGTCCTCTGTAATCATCGTCGCAGCAAGATTCCATATTTCTATATTCTTTGCCCGTCGCTGCTCCTTCTCCTGCTCGTGCCGATCAATTATACCCTGGTCGCGAGCCACGCGGAGTTTTTCAGCTTTTCTCATGCAGAGAAACATTCGTGCAATCGTCTGCAAACGCAGGCAAGCAGCAGACCGCTCTTCAGCCTCCCGCTTTGCCGCGCGTTGGCGGGCTACCGCTTGCACTTTCGTGACCTCCGAGATTTGCTTGGAATACGATTCGTCCATCAAGAATTTCGTCGCTTCCTCTCGCACCTCGCTAATTTCTTCCAAGGCCACTGCTGGAACTAGATGTTCTTTTTTGCTTAAGATAGGTTTGATTGCTTCCATAGCAGCGACCACATGTGCCCATTCTCTGTTCCTGAGGTGGCCTCGCATGTCAGACAAAGCCGTCGTTACTTCCAACAATAGTAAAGCTTGCTTCGACAAGGCTTTGGATTGTTTCGCATCGGAAATAGCCAACAGAAGTCGTGAGCGAGACAAAGACGCTGTATCCAAACGTCCATTAACACGTATCGCTCGGCCCGCACTCTTAATTGCAGCTTCTAGGTTCATGATCAGGGTGGCATCTCTAGCTTTCGCTACAAGTTCTTCAGCTACCATTCTTTCGCTGTCGGTCAATTTCACATTTTGGACCCTGGAAGCGAAGATAGTTTCCACTACATGCATTTGTCCATTTTCGTATGCTTCCTTCAAATCATTCAAGAACATCGCGGTCGTCAACAACGTCCGTGTCGCTTCGCTGTGCACGAGCATGGTCGTGTTGGCCAATTCGATAGCTTGCTGCAACAGTTGCTGGTTTTTGGAGGCAATGGAGTTAACGAGTAGTTTCTGCAGCTTTCTATCTTCCACCTCTTCGAGGCATAGGTTCATCTCTGCTTCGGCCTCCTTCGCAAAGGAATTCGTTGCGGCAAGCATTGCTGCGTCGCTTATGACTGTTTCTGCTTCTTCCCAATCATTGGCAGACACTGCATGGCGTAAGCGACGGACAATGTGGGCCGTATTCACCAAAATTTCGACTCTTTTGCTTGCCATTCCAGCATCTCGAACCGCTTCCAACGCTTTGTCAAGCGCAACTAAACTAACCTCACTGGTATCAACCTTGCCAACTAACCCCAAGACACAATTGGTTTCTATTGCCGAGCGCAAAGCTTCTGATGATCTGAAATTTGAAACTGCATTCAAAGCTGAAGACATTTCAAGACGGCACCTCTCAATCCCTGACGCTTCTTTGACGACTTCGAACACGCCATTCCAATCTCTAGACATGAGGGCGGTCCTTACCCGGTGGATTAGCGTGGCAGCTGCAACGAGCTGTTCTGCATGTGCAGATCGACAGCCTTTTTCATTGGCGTATGTTAGCGCCAAACCCAGCGGTTTAGCGTTTATGGCACTTACATTGACTTCACCAGATTGATGGTCAGTTCGAATGGCACCGTTTTCAAGTGCTTCGGTAATCATGGTAACCATTTTTAAATCAATCGAGTGGTTTATGTACAAGGATACTTCCTCATTGACGATGGGGTCCAACATAGAAGTGCCACTTTCAATTTCCTGTATCCCACCTGGCACGCAGGCGGCAAGTAAATGCTCAACTTCAAGCCAGTCTTCTTGCCTCGCGGCTACGCGTAGTTGGTGCAAGGCACGACCAGTGCGGTAGAAACTCTGAGCTTCCGATGAATTGCATCCAAGGTCCATGGCTAGCTCTAAAGACTTTTCAAGCAGTGTCAATCGGATCGATGCTGTGATCATTCGTCCTGCAGTTCCTGAAGCCCCCCCTCGAGACAGAGCAGCTTGAAATGCTTCGCACAGAGACTTGTCGTCCGCTTCGTGTTGAATGGCACGCATCTCTTCGTCAACAGTCGGTCCACCAATTGCAGGAAATGAGTAATACAATGCCAATGCTGAGCGCACACAAGGCCAGTCTTTTTCGGATAATCCCTGACGTGCAACAAGAACTGTCTTTGAGTAGTGTTCGCAGTCAGCCTTCGCCTTGTTAACTTCCGGCTTTGCAATCTCAATAACATCCAACACTTGATTCTTAGTGAACTGCATGAGTCCAATCCATTCTCCTTGCATAATCAGTTGTCGAATACGGTATACAATGCATGCTGAATCATACAACGACCGCGTCAGCTCAGTGACACATCCGTCCCTTTTCGCAAGTGCGATAGGCTCTTCAAAAGGAGTGGTTCCTTCTTTTGGATCAGACAGAATAGACTTTTGTAAACCTTCAAAAATAGAGCGTTCTCTCAAGCAATCCTGGAGTAAAGTAATTTCGTCCACAATAATTTCTGGTACATGCAGCTCTCCATTCATCAACGGATTGTTCGTGAGCAAGTGCCACTTGTCCGACCTTACCGCGCGCCGACATTCCCGACACGCGATTCCAGCACGAACAAGTTCGGACACAGCATCATTAAGCTCTTCGATATTGCGAGTTGCCATCAAAGCTTTATCGAGCCGGTCAGTACTTACCTCGCTCAAGTCTAAACTCCCCACAGAGCCTTTTATCTGATTGGATGACAACGCTTCGCTCATCAAGATTTCGGCACTATGATTTGCTGCCCGCACTCTAGCATTGTAAAATTTCATTACTATTTCAGTCGGAAGAACATCCTGTGACTCGTCAACGGTTGCAAGAACTTTCTCAATACCGACCCAATCAGCATCCTTCTCCGCTAGCAGTAAACGTTCCATCAATCGAGCAAGACGCAGCAATTGTCGACCATCGCCATTCAAGTGGTCTGTTTTTTCACCTTTAGCAATTGCTTCGGTCAAAGTGCTCAAAGACTGCTGCTCCAGAGCTGACCGCATCTCAGAAAGAGCTGCATTCAGCTCTATTTCTGCTCTGATAAGCTGAACTTCGTCCTCTGCAGCATCAGAGAGGGTTCCTGTAAAAGACTCAATTCTCTTCCGAAGATCATGGGAATCAATAACTTTGCCTACAATACCCCTCCGAAGATGCAGTACTAATTCTGCAGAGGCTAACAATTGCGCAGTCAACGGAGCAAGTTTATGCGTACTTTCACAAGTTGCCACTGCAATGGCGAGATTTTCGGTATTCACAACTTCCGTTCGCAAATGTCCTACGCGACCAATTACTTTGCCCCGACCTAGAGCATCGTACAACGACGTTTGCATTTTTCTGTTCCACAGATGGGCTCGAATGAGGACAAGTTCTTCCTTAGCTTCCTTGCAAACACTTTCGAATCGCTCCACGTCTTCCCATGTTCCGTGATCTTTCATAGCCAATCTCGCAATCCTCAATATACGGGCTGAGCGAAGCAAAGTGTCCGTGGTCGAGGAGCGGTCCATAAAACTTTCAACATCTTTAATTGCAGCCTCAAGCCCGTTCGTATTAATACTGTCAACATCAAGCATTCCAAGTGTTCCAACTGGCCCACCTGTTCGTATTGCTTCTCGTAGGATATGAGACGCTTGCTTATCTTCCAGAAGAGTTCGAACTCTACTTAATTCAAGAACGACAGATGGGTGAAGATCTTTTCCATACTCTTCACTTTTATTGAGAGCACGCTTAATTTCAGGCACCCAAGTTTCCTCGTCGGCCGAGTCACACGCATATATATCCAATAGACACTGTGACGAATTTAACAAGATGTTGCACTTCTTGTCCTTTCTCGTCAATTTTTCGGCCAACGCGATCGTCTCTGTCAATTCTTCACGAGAAGGCAAATCTTCAGCAAACATGTTTTCTAGAGTACGTCGAAGGTGTAAATTCAGATAATAATCACGAATTAGCGTCACTTCCACGATTGCGCAATCGTGTATTTCCTCGGGAGCATTTGCAATTAATGCACCGAGTTTGGCAGTATCTGTAACATGGGTCCGCAGCAGTTCTACGAAATTTGCTACTTCCAGTAAGTGTTTTGAAGCCGAAGTTAATTCAAACCCAACTGAAGAATCCTCGATTGCTCGACGGAGCTCATCGACACTAGTCATTTCCGTGGCAAGCTCTTCATATGTCCCTTCCACAGTGCCATTCATCATTCCCTTCTTCAAGGATTCTGACGCTTTCAAGTTGCAAGCATAATGGTAGACCAATATGAGTTCATCTCGAGCATCTAAATCCATAGAGTCAACCTTCTCTTTCGTAACTAATTTTGGGAGGTCATTGGACGTGGGCGCTTTTTTCAGCAAGGTCCGAACTGTGTGAACATATCTTGCGGTGCGAAGGAGGGACAGGTTTGCTGATTCAAGTTCTTCCAAATGTTTTACAGCAAATGCAATGGACTTTTCTAAGGTTCCCAATTCAATAGTCAAAGTGTCTAAATCATTGAGCTCACCAGACGGCCCGCCGTGCTCTAGAGCAGTGAGAAAAGACGTTTGTACCTGGCGATTTAATGATAACATGCTGATACGCGTAAACTCCTTATCTATCATCGGGTGCATCATAACATGACCTGTAGACATAGGGGTGCCCAGAAGAGCATTTTTTAGGTCGCCCCAGCGCCCTTCTTGGGCCAAGGAACGAATGGAAATTAAGTAACCTGCCATTTCAATGTACAAACGAGCTTTGTCGGACGTGCCTCCCTTGTGATCATTCTTTGCACTGCGGTAAGCTGGTTCAAGCAGTGTATCATCTTCTTGCAAAACATCCAATGCCTTCTCAATTTCATCGACAACTTGCTTATCATGCAGAACCAAAAGTGCCGTTTCTAATTCTTCCTGACACGCAATCTTTTCAGTTCTACCATTTGTATCGAGCAAAGTCGTAAACGATTCCCAATCGTTACTCAGCAAGGCGGTCCTCAAGTGAAGAATAAAGTTTGCCTCCTGCAGAATACTGATTGCTTTTGAATCAGATGTTTCCATGTCTTCGAGGCTCTCAATATCAGCTTGCAGTCTCCTTCGTTCGATTGAGTCTACGAGCAAATCCCCAGTCGACCCCAATCGAATTTTACCGTGAATTAGCGATTGCTCAAGGACAGTCTTGATTTTCCAAGCAAAATAAAAGTTCTCGGCGCGGTTGACTTCCTCCACGGCGCCCGAGTAAAAATTATCATTTTCCACCAAGACAATACATTTTTCTACACAACTTTTCACAAGTTCCCAGTTTTTGGCGTTCGCAGCAGAGCGCAATTCTCCAACAACAGAGGACGTTCTGAGTAAATTATGAAATTTCGCGCTCGATATGACAACACCAGGGGTACTGAGAAGTACTTCGCCGAATGCAGCAGCATCACGAATCGGAGTAGTGTCGACGTGCCGGGTCATAACAGACCCATCCTCATCAACAAATGAAGCGCCCGTTGCCAAAGCTACCTCCATGCCTTCGATAGCTTGGCGATATATCAGTTCATATTTGATCAAGTTAAACTCGATGGCTACCTTCCGCGGGCTCAAACCATTCTCATCCGTTGAATCTACAGACATTTTCAACGTATCCCACATTTCTCGATTTATGCACTGGCGCATATTGAGAATTATTTTCGCAGACTCAAGTACGCGTCCAGTGTTTAAGCTTATCTCCCTGAGCTTTTCACCAGCTTCCACTGCACTTAGTAGTACTTGCGAATTCACGTCAGCAAGATGCAACGAACCTACAGTGCCAGTTACTGCTCCGTCGTCCAGACCGGCGAGTAGTTGTGCGTGTATTTTTTGATCATTTACCTCCTCAAGCATACTTGAGAGTTCAGGATGAGCTTTTTCCCATATAGACTCAAGATTGTAGCCGATCTCTTGAAATGCTGCGTCGAGTTCTTTCCACTTTTGTTTTCGCAACAGGACCCTACAGTTTACCACAAACTTGGCACTGCGAAGGATAGATTTCAACACGCTCGTTTTATTACGAACAGAATCCCCTTGTTCGATTGCCTGGTCAAGGCGCGAAGTGTCAATGGTGCTGCTGTTACGATTCCCAAGAGCACCCTTAACTTGCCCACTCAAAAGTGCTGTTGCAACGAAGTCATAAGCTTGGCAATTACGATATTCATTTTGCACATCTAAAATTTCTTTACTTGAAATGCCATTTCGAATGGACATTTCAGCCTCACTTCCCGCTTTCTTCAACTCGCCACATTCAAGACACCGTCGAATGTTTAAGGTTCGCTCAGCTAAAGCCTTCATAGAAATGCTGGTTTGAGTTTTGCAACCTAATTCGTTTGCTTCCGACACTGCTTCTTCCAGACGAGCCGTCTCTACGGTAGACATGTCTAGATTATTACCTTCATTTTCAGGACGCTTAATCGGCCTGCCTTCTTGCAGGCCCTGTTTAAGACTTTCCATTACTTGATATTCCTCAAAAGCTGCTCGTACGGCCAAGACTTCAGCGCAACAGATATCATTATCGCCCATCTGTTTGAAGTTTTCTGCACCGAGAGCTTCCTCAATCCTTGACCAGCTTTTATCTTTCGTTGCATACCGTAAAGTTACCACAGATTTGCACATCGAGAGGAGACTTTTAGACAAATTAGTACAGCAACCCACACCTTCAGACTTTGTAATCTCCTTTTCTAGTTCTGAGGTCGTCACGTTTTGAATGTCCAAGGATAGCGGAGGACCTGTTACTTTCCCTTTACGCAAGGCGTCTGTCATCCCATTTACGAGGAGGTTATCAATAGCCTTTTTTTCACACAAATCAATTTCACCGGTGGTTTCTCTGGGGCAGACTCTAGCCACTCTTTCGTCTACTTTCTTCGTCTTGATTTTGATTGTCGAAGCGACTGATTTTACGAGTTCCCAATTCGAGTTGAGGACATGCCTTCGCAAGCTAGCAACCTGTTTGCATAAATTAAACAAATATTTTGCCTCCGCAGTTTTACATCCCTTAGATTCTGCATCGTTGGCAGCCGTGTCAATATGGTCATATGTAACGTCGGCGAGGTGAAAGTTTTCTAAGGAACCCGTCACATTTCCAGAAGACAAGCAGTTGATCATTGACTGCACGTTCAAATAATTATTTAATTCGTCTTTTGCAGACATAACTTCTACATACTTGCGCTGTGAAGCAAGAGACAAATCTTTCTCAAGCGTTTTCCATAATGAAGTCATCTTTGGAGTCAATAAACAAGCTTTCAAAGATTTCCGAATTTGAAGGACAGCTTCTGCGTGAGCCTTCAGTCTTTTCGTTAACGGCGTTTTGCATTCAACAGTGTCGGCAAAAGTCAAACCTGCTTGCAAATCTTCCCATTGAATTTGTTCTTTCTCCAAATGACCAACTTTCCCAGCAATACGTCCAGCTTTGAGACCATGTTCTAGTTTTTTAATAATATTTTGGTGGTCAACTTCGTCTTGAACTCGTTTTACTTCAGCCACAACTTCATTTGGCAGGCTATCTTGGGACAGCGACCTGAGTCTCTGCAAAATGTCCGGAACTTTATCCCATAAAGTACGTCGAATGGAATCACGCAAATAGCGGAGTTCTTTGCAAACAAGTAAAGTACTCTTCGCCGTGTCACTATGACAGCCGTACCTACGGTCATAGGCTAGAGCATCGTCTAATTTGGTCATGTCAACACTATCACAATCCATCGAGCCAAGTAATCCGAGAGCACCACCACTCTCAAGAGCTGCCTGAGCTTCACGCAGAAAGCGGTAGTTGTGATAATGCTTCGTCGCAAGTTGCAGCTCCGTTTTGGAGCCTTCTGACAACACACCAGTGAAACTTTCAGCGCTTGCTATTGTTAGGGACAGTTGATCCCAAGAGGAGTCTTTACATTGCAAACGAACTTGGTGTAGAAGCACTGCCTCTTCATTTAAAACTCGTGCTTGCTCCGAGCGAATACCTAGGGATTTTCCGAGAGTGAAGCACTCCTCTAACTTGGTGACATCGATATCGGCATACAATAGTTGCCCTGGCTTCCCTCGCACTCTCCCTTGACGAATTGCAATCATAAAAGAAGTGACTAGATGGTGGTTGTTCTTCTCTTTGCGCACACGTTCGAATTCCGGGTGTGACACATCAGCAACTTTGGACAACTCTGACACGACAGCGAGGTCATCCCAATTGTCAGAAGCGATTGCTTTTCTATTCTTCAGAATCAGCTGACAAGTATGAAGCAAGAGCTTGCTTCGTGACAATAGTGGATCGATTTTTTCACTTTTAAGTACCATTTTTTCCAATTTGATGGTGTCAATTAATTCAATTGCAACCAAACCGATCGGACCAACCGGACCCCCCTCGTTTAGAGCTGCCGTCAAACTCGTGCAAAAATCTCTGTTCATGACTTCATTTCTAGCAATCTCAATCTCTGCTGCTGAATGTTTAAATGATTTGTCATCCAAACTCTTCAAATGTAATCTTAATGCATTCCAATCATTACATTTTAAACTTAGCCTAATTTGCTTCAGCAAATGGGCAGCCTTGGACAATTCATTGTTAAGTGCTCCTCCACAACCTTTTGCAAGCGCAAACGATAAAGCTTTATCAATGCCACCAGTTCCGATGGAGCCTTTATCTATAGCCTCACCAACACGAACGATTTGATCGCATGCAAACCCTCCCCGGAACAATTCAGTCGCTTGCCGTTCGTACATTTCATCTCTTGCCTTCAGGACTTCCGTTAAAGATTGGTCAACACAACTTGCCAAGGAAACGTCATTTTCCGCAAAAATCGCCTCCACCTTACCCCAATTGTCTTCGCCTACTGCCGTCCGTAGTCCAAGCACGAGTGTACCACAGCGGACCATAGTTTCAGT
>Ga0099797_100840_pt1 | contig 18014 bp, 7 predicted proteins | sample Uncmet_Sort48C_1_FD_89871 | JGI IMG/M metagenome (GOLD analysis project Ga0099797, IMG submission 89871) | Marine eukaryotic communities from CALCOFI LINE 67, Pacific Ocean - C012_Sort48C_1 | ecosystem: Environmental > Aquatic > Marine > Oceanic | place: Pacific Ocean: Monterey Bay | collected...
CCTTAAATCTTAAATGAGGCCAACAACAAAACAACAAAAAAAAAAAAAAAAAAATGATGATGATGATGCGCTGCTGTGCTCGCTGCAAAAAAAAAACTAACGACGACGGGCACACATGTTTATGAGTGTATATCGCCTGTTGATGCATCACATGTCGCACGAACGAAACAGATATCGACTCGCTATAAATTTATGGATGAATGCGAAAGGAAGTGACCGCGTATCTATATTATTCGTTCTATTAACATGGAAATTGCATTCAAAAATTCAAATGAAACATTAAAACATGTGTTTCAGGCTATAAATATCGATGCAGTGTGCACTGTATCATTGCCAAAAAAACGTATTGTGAAAATATTACGTTATTTCAAACGTTATGGGCAGCAGCGAATTTTTCAAGTGAAGTATGATTGCAGTTTAGTTAACTTTGCTTCTTCCCTTGCGTTTTCATACAATCCAATAATATTTTGTACAATTGATGAATTTAAATACAATTTGTCAGGATGTGCCCATAGTTTAATGAATCAAATTCCTTTAATTATTGCAGTGTTGCTTCCTAATGGTGACATGGAAAATTTTGCGAATAATTTAGGTACAACTGTTTGTAAATCTATTTTCAATATATCAACCTGCCAGGAAATAATACAAGTGTTTATAGCCGCAACCGTAGTTGCCCGTTCAAGAAAGGGCGGATCAGGTCCTGTGATGATTACAATACAGGAAGAGGTTTTCAAATCACATGCATCAATAATTAATGCAATACAAAATCCTGTGTTTAATGAAGATTTAGATTTGATTAACACACCATTAGATAGAAAATGTTTTTATTCACCATTAAATGCAGCAATAAAACGTTGTCTTGTTGTGAACAAAGAACCTTGTAAATGGTTGGATGGGCTGTTTGCGTCATATACGAAAAACATGAATGTATATATAGATTTTTCGTCGTATATTCTTTTCGGAAGTCAAATTTTAGGTGCCGCCAAAAAATACGGTTCCAACGTAAATATTCCATCAAGATTGAATGATGATACTGGGTGTATTCCAAGGGCAGTTGGCATGGCGATGGCATTAAAAAATCAGTTAGCAACGGAAACGAATGGCGCTTTGTTTCCCATAGTAGTTGTCATAACTATAGAATCGCTTTTACGAAGCATATTAGAGTTAAAAATATGCATAAAAAATTGCCTTCCATTAATGATAATAATAATGAGAAAAAGTAATTACTGCCCAATCCTTAATGTTGGACTTTGTGGTAGTCTGTTTGAGATGCAACGAATATTAGGTTTACAAGAAAATATTCATGTAATTTCAAAGCATAGTAGCCCAAATGATATAAGTAAACACCTAAAACAATTAAAATATAATCCAACATTGATGATGTTTGATGCTACTCAAGCACTGCATTACCCAACATCAATTTATGACACTCGAGTGCGTCTTAAAACCGCCAAATCTTCTTTTGACATACTCTGCCCAGATACACGGCTTTTACCTCTTTTCCCATTGTTTTTATGTATACTTCTAGATTTGAATGATCTAGGTACTTTTCTACTACTTTTACTCAGTGGCGCTGAACTTAAGGCGCTATTAGTCGATAAATCATTTTGATACTCAGTATCTGATGTTACCATATCAAGAAGCAAGGAGCGGTTGTATACTGACACTGTACTCATGTTTTAATTTGTAAATATATTCTTAAATTAGTAATGTATACAAACTATGCGAAGATTATATATATGCACTATACCCATTATAGTAACATGAAGTGTACACATTGCGCAATAATCATGTGTGAGTTACAAGAAGATATATACATTAAAATTCGTACTACTACTATATTATTATTATTATTTTTTTTTTATTATTACAGGTAATATGTGCATATAATAATATAATATTATATTGGTGAGAACTGAAGCAAGGGAGAAGAAGAGAGGTATAAAATGCATTGTAATCTGTTATAATTTTACCAAAGGAGTAACAAAGAGCGATGTAACGTCACTAACGATATAATGACAGAGGCGGCCCGTAATTAAGGTTTCATAATTATCAGTCCCAGGGAGTTCTAGTTCAGAGTTGGTGGAATTAATTATACTGGGTGATAGGAGAATGTCTGGAGTAGCCCAATTGGTATTGAAAGGCTTTTTGAAAAGAAGTGGCATATTTTTAAATGCGGAATGTCGGGTGGAAAATTAATAGTGAAAAGAGGATATAATACGAATTATTTGTATCATTTATTTTTTATAATATGATTATACAAAACGAAATTTTATACTCCGTATATTTTAATTACTAAATGACAAACGTGGCATTTCGGGCACTTAAATAAATTACTCCTATTTTCCAACTCTGATAGTGCTGTGGGGCTGCTATATTTCGTACGTTCAAGCATTTAAAAATCGCAAGTTGCCACGGCGTAATTATATTATTAGTTATTATAGTAATAGCAGTAGTAATTTAAATAAAAATTAAATTCAAAAAATTGTTCATACGACAACACTGGTAAATTTTAACTTACTTCATCATCATTCGTATTATTTATTATTATATCATCATTATAATATTTTATTAACTAAGCACAACCAATTATTATTAGTAGTCGTCTCTTTCTTAGTTCTCATGTACATAACCAGCAACAATAGCCATTGTGTAAACGTATTTGATAGATATAAATAACAAAAGAAAAGAACACGGATAGCAAAGTATAATAAGTTATCTCCAAAATTCTAACAACAGTTAGGAAAATAAGCTCACGCGCATCCTAAATATTAATTAATCGCACATGGCTGAACCATCGGAAAAAGAGTCCAAGTCAGATCGTTGGGCAGATTTGCCAGAATATGATATTGAAAAATTAGACTATGACTACGTTGGAAAATGTGAAAATTTACAAGAGTTGAAGGACATTTATACCGTTTTGACAAGCGGAAAAGAAGGTCGTTACTTTGAATTAGAAAAGTTTACAGAGGAACGTATGATTAAGTTTATGTCACCAAAAGAGAAAACATTATGGATTGCCAGACACACAGAAGTAACACAAGCTGAAAAAATGGAAGCTGCAGACGATATATTAAATTGGGCAACAAACATGAAACAAACGGATGAGGAGTTGCGTTTAGTTGCTGAACAACAGCAACAAAACAGTGGGAGCAAAAATATCCCAATTGCACCGGGATCAAAATATGAAGAAGAGGATTCTGACGACGATGGTGATATCTTTACTGAAAAAAAAGCTAAAGTTGTTGTATCATCAAACACAACGAATACTAATAACAGTCACTTACCACCCGTTAGAAACCAAATTGGTGGTGGTGATAACAAAAAAGCCACTATTGTAAAGCCACATGCTTCGCATGACAGTGATGATGATGATGATGATGATGAGATTGAGGGTAAAATTGATCCTAAAGACAAAAAATATCGCTACAGTTATGATTATTTCAAAGAGTGGGATAAATTTGATATTGAAGGTGAACTTAGTAAAATTGACGATTTGGAAAAAAGGGAGGAAGAGCGAAAAAGACAACGTGATAGAAGAAATAAAGAAAAGGAAAAGGAAAGATTTCAACGCATGGAGCGTGATTTAAAAGCTCTAGGTTTAAGATCAGACATGTTGAGTCAAATGAGCTCAGCAAAACGAAAAGTTATTGCTGAAAAAGAAAAACAAAAAGGCAATGAATGTTTTCGTTCAAAAGAATTTGATGAAGCATACATGTATTATTCACGTAGTTTGTTCTTTGACAACAGTAATCATATTGTGTATGCAAATCGTGCAATGGCAAATTTACGTCTAAAGAAATTTGACAAAGCAGAAGAAGATTGCTCTCGTTCATTAGGTATTGAACCGACTTATGTCAAAGCGCTGACAAGACGTGGTATGGCTCGGCATAAACGTGGTAAATATGTAGAAGCCATTGAAGATTTTAAAAAAGCAATCGAATTGCAACCATCAAATAAAGAATTACGGAAGTTAATGCAAAGTTCCAAAAAAATGTATGAAGATGTTGGTGGCATTGTCACTGGTGGTCAGGCTGCAGAACAGCAAAAGAAATCTACTAGAATATCTATTGTAGAAGTAGATACCGATGAGGATGAAAGTGATGAAAGTGAAAGTGAGGAAGAAGAAGAAACGGAGGAAGCTGGAGAATTGGGACCTTCATTTATCAGTGCAAAGAAATTTCAAGGTAAAAAAAACGGTTACATGTTTAAAAAAGATAATCAAGGACTTGGCTATTATCTTGATCCAAAACAAAAAAACATTGCAACAACTACAAATTTGGCGCCTGTTAACACTAACTCAAGAAAGTCAAAATCAGACTCTCCAAAATCCGTTGATAGCGACGGTTACATACAACTTGAATCGCCAACACATAAAGATGCAGCAATGTCGATTGAAGACCGCATCAACGCTGGTACCGAAGCAAAGACACAAGGTGGTAATTTTTTTAAAGCAGGAAAATTGGAGGATGCATTTCGTTCTTTTTCACGTGCAATTGATTTATTTCCAAATGGACATGAAGAGGAAATTAAATGCCTCAATAATCGTGCATTGGTCAGCATGAGATTAGCTAAGCATGAAGAAGTTGTTAATGATTGTACGCGTGTGCTTGAAAGTGATAGTGGAAAAGACAATGTGAAGGCATTATTGCGCAGAGGTGCAGCCAGAGAAGAAATAGAAGATTTTCAAGGCGCGCTTGACGATATGTGTACTGTTATGAAACTCGATCCATCGAGAGAACCTGTATCAAAAGCTATATCACGTTTATTAGTTAAAATGCAAAATAATGAAAGTAAACAATCAACAACTCAGAAGAAGAAAACTAAAGGTAAAAAAAAAACTACCAAATCTGTAGTGACAAAAAATATCACGGACGAGGATCAGAAGAAGACAAAAAATGAAGAAAAAATTATTAAAAAAGCTAAAGAAAAGGCTGTAAAAGAGAAAAAAAGGGCAGCAGAAGCGGTGGCGAAAAAACTCGTTGGAGAGGAAGCTGTACAAGTGCCCAAAGCACCGCAAGCTAAGGCTGCTAAACCCAAAGTTCCTGAAAAAGTTGTCGTTGAAGAGGAAAAATTAACGAAATCTGCCGAAGAATATAAAAACGATGGTAATACATTTTTCAAGGCAAAAAAATTTACAGAGTCAATAAATTCTTATGATAAAGCAATCAAGGTAGATAAAAAATGTATGGCGGCCATAGCAAACAGAGCTATGGCTAAATTACAAATTAAAGACTATGAAGGAACTGTTGCTGATTGTACGAACGGTTTGATGATTCTGAATGTTGAATTACCGAGTAATCGAACTATGCACGTCAAACTTTTATATCGTCGTGCAATGGCAAATAAATCGTTGGGTAGATTGCAAACAGCATTAGATGATTTTAATGTCATTCTTGAAAAAGAACCTGAAAATAAACGTGCATTAAAAGAGAAACAAGAAATATCTAAAGTGATAGCGCCTCCACAAAATCCTGAAACTATTAATCGTGTGCAACGTATGAGAGATGCAAATAAACTTGCTGAAAAAGCAGCGAAAACGTTAACAGAGCGCAAAGGTGAAATGAAATTTGCTGCACCAAAATCATATCTTGAATTTGAAAAAGCAAGGAAAGAGTTGCAATCAAATATTTCTAAATATGCTGAATATTTACTTTTGATAAAACCAAAATCCTTGAAAAAAATATTAAAATCATCTTTAACGGAGGAAATTTTAGCAACCACTATTCAAGCACTTGCATCAGAGTTCATACCGGATAAAGCTTTATTAGCATTATCCTATTTAAAACATTTGAGCAAAGTGCCACGTTTTGACACAACGGTGTTATTTTTAGGTGAAGATTACAAACAAATGTTACGAAGTATTTTCAGTCATTTAAAAGCATCTGGTGAAAAACCTGATGTTGTGAAAACTGTTAGGAAAGCATGGAAATTATAATATTGATATTAGGTGGTCTAGTGTTGCCAATGATAGCATACTGCGTAGATAAGTTAGATGATAAGCATACTTATGTGATATTTTATTATAACTTTAATTTGATGTCATCTTAAAATATATGATAAATGCATGCATACGTTATTGAATTAAATATTTTACGAGTAAGTTAACTTTTTTAAAATCATGATCATATTTGTGTTGTAATGAGTAAGAAAGTATGAGATATTATATACGATTCGTATGATACATTTCTCTCATACTGGTACAAAGTACAGTAATATTTTTATGAGAATGAAATATATAATGATTAATTCTTACTCCATTAAGTTATAAATAAAAATTTTATATATAGAAGATGATACCAAGTAAGTTGAGTAAATAAAAAAATAAAAATACGCGTTGTACTAAATATATATATAAATATACACTATGATATACTTCTACCTTTAGTATTTACCAAAACGAATCATCCAATTCTTCCTCATCCTCAAATCTTTGAGGTGGAAAAGACACATACGTAGACAAATATTTTGCATTCGGGGACCTATCGCTTACTTTGTTTGGATCTCCTTCGGTCACAAAATTATTGTTTGTTTTCATTTTGCGCTTTTTATTGCTGTTTTCGCTTGCTTGCTCTCCAGAGAAAAAAGTGTTTCGTGAAGAACTATACAAATCACTAATATTGCTCGTAATACTATCAGTGCTAGCAGTCCGATCTAACGGTATGTTATCGGTATCTCCGTTTTGGTTGCTATTGTTGCTACTATACTCAGGTGTAGTATTTTGACCAGAGTTATTACTATTAGTTTTATTGCTATCCTTATACTTATTATTATTATTACCATCCTTTTCGCGACTGTTACTATTATTACTTCTACCTTTGTTTGGCTCATCAAATACTTCATCCAAGAATCCTTTGTTACTTGTAAATCTACTTAATATTAACCGCAGTGCCCTATTTTCGTGTTTGGATTTTTCAAATTCTTTCTTTATTTCCTCCAGGTCTTTTTTTATTTGTTCATCAGTATTTTCTCGCGCACCGTTGTTTGTGTCGACATTTTTCGCTTTGGCCATTGTTGACAATAAATTTCTTAGTGTATCATTAACGATGCGTAACTCTCTGTTCTCTCTGGTCAACATAGAGACATCACGTTCAAGACTTTGTACACGTTGTTTTTTTCTTTGCCTACTTAACTGTGCTGCTTTACGGTTTAACTCTAAACGTCTTCTGCGTCTTTCTTCCTTATCAGTATTAGACCCATTGCTATTGGTACTAGAACCACTATTACTGCGAAGAATGCTGTCAGTGTTTGCTTGATTTGTTAACTTCTTTGCTTGTCTCGAGAATGTACTCATGACATCATTATCAATATTGACTCCGGCTGACGACTTTTTCATAGTATTATTAACAGAGATATGTGAGATATCGGAAAATTAGAAAAGAGGTAACGAAAAATTAGTAAAGTGGTGTGTCCACAAATTATATATCTGTCCTGAGTTGGTTGAGGGCTATTCCAAATAAGTTCTGGTGATAAAAAATCCTAATGACGCAAATTCATATGAACATACGTATATATATATATATATATTGATGATGTAAATTTGGTGAGCGATGTCATCGATTGCTCATAATAAACTAAAAAACGTGATTGAACATAAATTAGTAAGAAGAAGTATAGTATATTATTATTATTATTATTTTTTTTATTATTATTATTATCATTATTATTGGCACACATTATTATCCATTGTTACTGATGTATTATTAGTGCAGTACTGGAGTACACTTCTATTATTACACTATATTTTTAACATTAACCAGTTAGCCAGTTCAAACTTGACGTAAAAAGCCCATTGTACTGCAACATACCAAATGTACCACCAGGTAGTTAGAAGTCTGAAAGTCTTCAATCTAAAACAAGAAGATTCTGCTTCCTTGCTGAAATGCTGAAATAACAAAAATGAAGTTACCACCAACCAACACATATATATAAGTCTAAGAAGTATAATGTAACATCCTGTGTACGCAGAGGAGCAGAGGAGCATTAGTCCATGGTGCATGTTATAACGCTAATAGAGAATAGCTTACCAGTACAAATAATTAGAACCCATAATTACTATAGGTTCTATCTTTTTTTCTGTTCCATCTTTCTACCAGGTGGTAATAAAAAACAAATATTGTTGATAGAAATGTTCTCAGAATAAGTGACTTCTTTCTACTATAGCAACAGCATGGTTTATTCGCCCATGGTATTTCCCTGCTATTGCAAGCTCAATTTCCTGGACATAATAAGGACTGAAAGATGAATCCTATATTCGCATGTATATAGCATTGTATTAGAAGATAATATACACATAGCATTGCATACGTATAGCCATAGCGAGTATACACGATTGTGTCGTATTGGATACTATTGCCAAAATTATACTACAACCACTCAGTGCGATGTTTTTTTAGGATAGTCTATAAATACCATTATGTAAGGTAGAACCTTAATCAAAGTGGTATATTTCTTGTATGATATCAATTAAATAATACAATTACTATATGTACTATCACGACGGACCTAACATTAAAATAGTAATGGCCATTATCTAGAAAAGTTTTTTTTGCGCCAAAAGCCACACACCAACTCTGGGAACTCAATTAATAATCTATAATAATTTCAAAAATAATATAAGGCACTAAGCAACAAACAATAATAAAAAATAATTAATAGTAATCCAGTAAGTAATTATTAAATAAATTGCTTTTTTTTATTTTTTATTATATTACGTATGTCTTTTTTTGTACTATATACTATTTCTTACTTCTTCCTTCTCGTCGTGGCTGCTGTGTTGTTATATGCTGTGTTGATATTTTATTATTATTATTGATATTACTACTACCTCGTCTTACTTGCGTGGACAATCCCGACAAACACGTGTCAATACTTCTTGCACAAAATTTAAGAATAAAAGATTTATACTTTTGTAACAATTAAAATACTATTATCCACTAATTATTATGTCGAACTTTGCTAATCGTATGCAACTATCTGGTGTTGGGACTGCTTTAATTACACCCTTCACGGCGAACGGTGAAAAAATTGATTATGAAGCATTTGGAAAATTAATTGACAGTCAACTTGCCGCTGGTTTGGACTTTTTAGTTCCAATGGGAACCACTGGTGAATGTCCAGTAGTTTCTGATGAAGAGTTTGAGCAAATTGTAAAATTCACAGTAGAGCGTGTTGCTGGGCGTGTACCAGTTGTTGCTGGCAGTGGTTCGAATAACACAGCTAAAGCAATCAAAGCAACCAAACTAATCAAAAAATTAGGTTGTGACGCTGCGTTAATTGTAAACCCATATTACAATAAACCATCGCAAGAGGGTTTGTATCAGCACTTCAAAAAAATTTGCAATGAGTGCAAATTTCCAGTAGTCTTATATAATATCCCTTCGCGCACCGGTATCACCATGCAACCAGAAACTGTCGAACGATTATATAATGAATTTGAAGAGATCGTCGCTATCAAAGAAGCAACAGGGTCTTTAGATATTGCGACAAAAATTGCAGAACGTTGTGATATACCAATTTTGTCAGGTGATGATTCATTATCCTTACCATTAATGTCCATTGGTGGAAAAGGCGTTGTTAGTGTGCTCTCAAATGTTGCCCCAGATATTGTATTATCAATTGTGCGAGCAGCGCAAAAAGGAGACTTTGCAACTGCGGCCAAAAATCATGTGAAATATCACAAACTAATGCGAACAATGTTTGTTCAAGCAAATCCAGTGCCTGTAAAAAAAACAGCATCATTGATGGGGATTTGTACAGATGCTGTACGTCTTCCCCTTGTATCGATTACTGACGATAATTTTGCAAAGCTATCCCCGGTATTACAAGAATATGGTTTAGGACAAACTAGTTCACCATAATATTTCATTTGAAATAAATATAATTGGCGTTATTTGTCATGATTAACTTTAAAAACGTTTTTATCAACCTGATTGGTAAAAATTTTATTTTTTAATTTTTGAATTTAATTGAAAGTTCAACTTGATTTTTATACGCCTAATTTTATTATTTTACGCACATATCATACTTTTAAATTTCAAGAGTTGTTTTAAATTTTTAAAAACTCTTGTTCACAACAAAGCTATATTTACGAGATCACAACTTACTTCATACGAAGCAATTCTACATTCTACATTAAGCATACCTCACATAAGGCCACTAAATGCATAATATGGACACGTCCCTACTTAATGATGATGATGAAGAAGAAAGTAATACTTGTGATAATGTGAAAAAAATTGACGTCACTACTGAAAAAGAATGAAGTAAAGTTGCTTGTAATGTTTGCTGCAACTGTTCTCAGCAGTTCGTTTATAAATTACTTTGTTAGTCAGGCAAGTATTAACAGGCATTAATTTGCAAATAGAAACTTTAACATTACATAATTATAAGCTTCAAACGAAACTTCAAAAATCAGAAAGTGATTTAGAGAAATACATTTATATATTTGAAGAAATGAAGAAACAATTTTAAATTGTTTATCCGGCAATTAAAAACGCAAATAAAACACTAAAAGCAGTAGTAGCGGCAAGAAACGATGTAAATACCACATATAGTGCCACCAAAATATTACAAAAAGCAGTGACAAAGCAATTGAACAATGCCAACATTACGACTATAGACGGAATTTCTAATGGGCTAAACAATTCAACGGAGTGGTGTGATTGCTATACCAAAGTTGCATATACTCCCCCCACTACTGTAATTAAGTGTCCGGTTTTTAAGGAACATACATGTGGTCGTTATACGTGTAAAACAGTTTTTCTCTTACTCAACTATATTCATATTTTGGAAATGATCCAGGTTTTCACATCATAATACCGTCAATTTTTTTACGAACATCAACTCCGTGGTTTTTGCACGAGTATCTATAAAAAAGAATTGATAAGGCTCTGAAGTTGCTTTATGAAGAAGATCGTAAAACTCTTCTTTATCTAACATTCCTCCAACCTCAGCGTAAAGAAGCTAAGGGTATCATATAATTAATTCTTACTCGTTTTCTAAATGTAGTATTTCTTCTCCCCGAGTTTTATTATACGTATTTTGTATTTAAAAGAATAGTGAAGAAAAGGAAGAAAAGAAGGATTAACTTTTAATGATATCAAATATTTTAATATTTTATAAAAGTGTTTTTTCTACTTCTTCTTCTACTAGTCATCTAGTTGTGTTAACATTGCTACACCAGCTTTGATCCATTCATCACCAGCACGATCACTTGGTATACGAATCATCATGACAAAATTTGTTGAATGACCAGTTGTTGATAACATTCCACGACGTTCACTTGTTTTGTAAACGGGGCAATCGTAATGGTCGTACACTGAAATATCTTTAGATGCCTTCGGCTTCAACCATAGCACAGGTGCTATGCCAAATAATACTTTTGGTAGTGAATCATTTAAGCATTTTTTACTGTCGTCCCATCTTGCACCATCAATAAATAGACCATAAACATAAACCCCATCTTTCGGTGCTGTGCGATACATTTCAAATGGTTTTGGCATAACCTCGAAATCAAAGTCTACGTCATCGATTTCTACTGTGTACTTACGTGCAAAATTTTGCAACGTGCCCGTCAAAAACGCTTGCGTGAAATAAAATCCTGACACCCAAAAAGTTGGTGGTGCTTTTTTGTCCAACCATTTTTTGAAAAAAGTTAAACGGTCTAAAAGATCTGTAGTGTACCCAGCCAACGGTTTTAAGGATGGATAAGATGCATCTAACCATTTTTCTGGAATTTTCCCGAAAAACAATGAATTTCCAGCCTTTTCGATTGCTGCAGACATAACTGTTAATCCTTTCACGGCATTCATAACGTCTTTAAGACTTTCTTTAATTACGGCGACAAGTTTATTAAAGCGCTGCAACTCTTGTACTAAAACGGTGTTCATGGAGTTATCCCATTTAACAGGATATTTTAACTTAGCAATTTCCATATCAAATAAATCTGGAAACTTTGCTAATGAGTTTTCAGCAACCTCATATATAAGCTGGTCTGGTGTTTTTTCGTCAGATACCGTGTCGTCGTCAATATCAACACTATCGCCGCCACCGCCACCGCCAGATTCTTCAGTCAGCAAAATTGAGGCTAGCAGTTCGTTCGTAGATTTTTGATCTTTAGTAATGTTAGCATTATCATGCAGACAAAATACTTCTGGGTCTACTGTTAAAGGTAACGCTTCGATAAATTTAACATAATCTTCCCATTTGCCATCTGGTGGAATTATATAGCTGCCTGATTTAGTTATCTTATGGCCTTCATCCAAAACTTCTGGTTTATAAAAATCTTTTAGCAATGTCATTAAAAGGCGGCGATCTTTATTATCTGTAACTCTCCCACCATAATTACACTGACCAGCGCAATAATTTAAAGCTTTGTAAGGCATTTTTTCGTACAGATCTAAAAACATAGCTAATTGTTTGATACTAATGCGTAAATCCGATTCGTTAAATTCATATGGGTTATTCCATCCAAGAGCACCAAACTCACGACGCTCTTGAATATTAGCATGGAAAAAGCACAAGGAATACAATAGAGCTCTAAACTCAACAGCTCTTTCTACAGAGCCAAAAAATGTTGGATCAGATATTGGATCGTTTTTATACGAACCTAAAATATTCTGTCGCATACCGGCAGGTGGTTCCACCGTCATTTTCACTGCGTTTTGCAATATAGAAACAGGAAAATCGGGAGATGGATATGTTGTGCACCAAAGTCTATAGTCTACATGACATTCTGCTGGTTTTAATTGTTCGCAAATTTTTTCCAGCTCCGGCATCCAGCTTGTTGCTAAATGACAATTTTGTAAAATTACCCACGATCCATCTTTCATGGCATTTTCAATTAATTTAGCCGCTTTCGGTCCTTGTCCTTGTCCTAGCGATATTGTATTTAATGTAGCCTTTTGGTCAGATACAAATTTTAATAGACCAGCCATAGGATCAGATCCAGCTGACAAAACAAACACCAATGGGTTTGTGATAGCAGAATCTGCATAACATGAAGCCAAATCAAACGGTGGGGGTTTAACAAATTTATCTCCAAGCTCACTCATTACATAATTTTGGACTGCAAGCATGATTTTATCAGGGCGGATTGCTCTCAAAATTAGCAACTTCTGAAATTTGCCTAGGTTAGTATTCCAGTCCCCCGGCAATGGCTCATTTTGAGGTTGGGAAGAATCATATATTTTTCTCCATTCATCTGATGATCCCATTATATTATGGCGAAGTCCTGGAAAAGCTTGTAACTCTGCTAAACGACATAGTTCTCCCCAAGATTTGTCCGACAACCATTCTTTCGCTGGATTTTTATGGGGGTTTTCTACAACAACACCACCGGTAATTAAAAAGTACCATTCTGGATAATCGATTGTGCCTGCTCCTTGGTTTAGTCTAATAGTCATTACAAATGAAAAAAGTAATTTGTCTTTTTCCAGTAACGAACGACATATATTTGCATATAGGGAGTACGTAAAATAATCGCTAAGATTCTGTAACCGTTTTTCTAAATTTCGGGATGATTCACTTTTTCTAACTGCATTCACAAATAAGCCTGTGTACCACTCTAGAGAATATTGATATGTCGGCTCTATGTTTGCCAATGATGCTATACAAAAATATAATATTTGGCCACGAACAGCAATTGGTACATATCCCTCACGAACAGCGTCAATTTCTTTCTCAGTTTCGTCTGCAATTTGCTGTTTTTCTTTTATATCTTCTGAAACTTCCTTGCTGTCTTTTAACGCTGTGATAGCAGACTGATCTTCCAAGATATTACCCGTTGAAGTTGCAAGAATATGTAAAATTTTGTCTTCGCATTCTTTTGCTAGAGCTGCATTTTTGGCGCCTAAAGCAATTAATCTATTTTTCTCCTCCGCTAAATCTGGTCTTTCCTCCTGCACTACGCAAAACAATAACTGGTCTTGCAAACCACTTGGCGTGATCATGAAATTTAACAAAGTTACTTTAACTGCAACTTCTGGCAAATAATGAGGATTTCTAAGCTTCGTTGTCATGTAAAAACGAAAAAGTTCGGAGTATTCGACGGTGCTATCTCCTAAACGTATGCACATAACACCGCCCTGCTTAAATATCGCTTTTTGTAACAACGGTTCAAGCGTAGGATCCATCTCTTCCAAAATATTTTCCAACAACACTGGAGAACCAAATTGTACAGCATTTTCGACGCTTCTCATGTAATTAGCGTCACTTAATTTAATAACTTTTAAACCCTCCGAAGTCTCAAAATTTTTAATCCACTTGTTTGCTTGGCCTTGTGGATCAATCATTAACGGCCAACGTCGTGATGCAAATAAAATAATTCCATTGTCAACAGACATTGAATCTGTTGGTAAACCATCAACCTGCCATTGTCGAATTTTTACTGGGTTTCCAAGTGTTCTAACTAATGAGGGCTTCTCAGAACATGGGATACCTAGTAATTTACATCTTGCAACCCATTTGCCCATGATACTGTCGCGAAATTCAGTTGTAAAGGGTCCTAAATATGCCATAAGACCGGAGGAAACTAAGACATTTCCCGTTAAATTCGTATATTCTTCAGAAAGCTCACCGACCTTATCGGTCCACCTTGACTGTTCACCACCTAAACCATCAATCAATTCCTTTGCCCGAACCAACTTTTTGTTGCACAAATCAACATTATTTTCTAATTCTTCTTTCCTTTTTATTGCTTGCTCCAATGCGCTTTCTAGTTCTGCCAAGTCATCCTCTACTTTTTTCAATTCAGCTTTTTTTTTATTAAGCTTGTCCATGGTATCTTTTAATTCTAATTCTGAGGCAGCTAGCTTCGCCTTTTTTGGCGCTACAACTTTAGCTACGCGATCGTATGCTTCCATTGCGCGAACCCATTTACAAAGCCCCATAGCGGCCACGGAAGCTTTTTTAACTCTTTCGGGCATAAATTCTTCTTTGTGTAAATAATTTTTGCGAATTTTTGCGACGATTTTTGGATCAATATTGTCTTTATCATAATCTTTCAACTTTTGCAAAAATTTAGAGTCGCCAAGTAAATGTTTTTTCGCTGGTCCCCAGTAATCCTTGATCTTTTTTGTAGGATCTTCTGGGTCTTTAATTTTCTCAGGCTTTACACCCATCATATCACATACAGCAGACATTGTAAGCACAACCCCAGAAGGTGGTTTTTTCATTGCACCAACCTCCGTAATATCAGATTTTTTTAGTGTATTCAACGCTTGGATAGCATCCTCTAAAAGTGGTATTGCGACAGCTAATTCATCTTCGCATTCTTTTTTCATTGCTGCACATGCATCTGCATCTACTTGTACTATTGCTGCCTCTTTTCCTACATTATTTTTCATCTTGGTAACTCCTGGTAATTTCTGCTCTATTGTTTTCATTAATGCATCTGTTTTCCTAGTAGAATCCTCTAACACTGGTATCATTTCTGTTAATTCCTTTTGCATGTGCTCTACCTGCTCCGCTGCAAATGCTAACTTTTCTAAACCATTAGCATAACGATCCCTAGCTAATTTAACAGCTTCCCTGGTAGTACCCAACGATCCTTGAAACGCTTTAATTAGTTCCAAGTAAGACGTTGGGGTCATATATGTAATGCGGCCTTTTTTTGATGCAAATATTTCCGATAATTTTCTAGAGCTTGTATGAATATAACCACATGTTGTAACAAGGGCTGATTTGACATTTTCATCGATTTTAATTGAAGCCAAAAATTTTTCTGCTACAGCTTCCAGGGCATCTGTAGGCCAAGCAAAAAACCAATCAATTGTACTACAATTAACTATTGATGGAAATTTTCTTAATCGTGCTCTAAATGCTTCTCCAATAGGACTAAAAGCTAAAATGATATGCAAATTATCTCTTAACCTACGTAAAAAAAACTCAAACAATTCGTTGGTCGTCATATTTTTGCCATCTTTTAATTCTTTGGCGTGAACTCGCATTCTATCAATAATTTCCATTTTTTCATCTACTGCAAAAATATTTGGAACCTCACCAGTATTTAATATTGAACTAATGTCCAGAACAAATCGCTCATCTTTTACTTGTGTATCACTAAACAAAAAGACGAAAGGATTTTCTCCACATCCCCCTTCTCTTAAGACTATTTTAATATCCTCTCTCCACTCAGTAAAGCTATAATTTTTTGAAAGTTCAATTTGTTTTAACGAGTAATCAAGCATGAATGCTGCAAGGCGCGATAAACTTTGCCGCCCGCTACCACCAACACCAACTAACAGCATGTTCCCTCCTGGCATACTTAAGACCCGCGCAATACGAGAGATATGCTCGACTGCAAAAACGAATAGCACCAAATCCATTTTAGTCTTACTAACATCATTGTAATCTTCCAAATATTTATTCATTTGATGAACAAGTGAATCAACGTCGTTAATTTCCTTATACTGCTTAACCTGTGTATAGTTGCCAAAAAACAATCGTCGCAAAGAATCTAACGAAGCTTGGTTCTTCTCTTCTGGATCCAAGTGCCCAATAATATCAACCATTTTTAATGAAAAATGCTCTTTTATAAGAACAGTTGCATGTCGAATAAACCACTCGTTGTCTTCAACCTCTATCAGCCTATCAGATATAACTCGAGTACACTCGTGCAACCATAATTTTGGCATTGTTAATGAGTTCAGACCTTCATGAGGAGTTACCAATAAAATTCCTTGGATAATACGGGCTACATCTCTTACATTAAAAGTATAGTGTGATTTTTTTGGTGTGGGTAATAAATTTATTTGTGATGCTTGGTACATATCAATTGTGGAGCTGACCAATGATTTTGCAAACCTTGATGCATCCGACGGAAGTTTGGCAACTCTCATGTGCCAATCCACAATCTGCGAAAATATATGAATTAGATCGTCTTGATTAAAACTATCTACGCATAAAAGGTTAAAATGCCTCATCATCCTTGGGGTAATATGGTTGTTGCTACCACCGGGTGGGCCCATCGCTGCGATTAAATGTGTGTCAATTAGTTCTCTCCATGTCTTTTCCTTCTCGTCATACCAACCTCCATTTGCACAAAACTGCCTTAAAAGCTCTACAGCAGCTTGTGCTCCGTATTCTTCAATTTCTGGCATATTTACATCGTCAACGAAGACCAAAGCTTTGCATCCAAATGCCGGGCCGAAAACACCTTTCCTTCGTTTATCAACTTTCCCATCAACTATTCTTTGGGCGTCATTTCCACTTGTTTCGGCCGTATAGCTCAAAAATATCGGTTTGTAAATATTTTGGTCCATTAATTGTGTGACTACCTTTTTGATGAAGACAGATTTACCCGTGCCAGTTGGGCCAATCACTAATGTAGGTGCACCACCTTTAAGAAGCATTGGTAAAAGCCTCCCTAGACATGCTGTTACCTTCGTATCAATAACAATGCTACTGAATGTAGCGGTATCTGGAATCTTTTGCTTTCCTAGCGTATCTTTCCATAATACATATTTATTAGCAGTCATGTCATACATATAATCAAAAATTGAAAGTTTGCTGGGTAATGCAAGTCCAATTTTTCTCGGCTCCCAATTTTTGTACGGATATGACCACCCACGAAGCAATAATTGTGTGTTTGTATTCTTATAATCCGCGCCTTCAACGCACGCGGGATCAGAAATAAATTCACGAATAAATACGTCAATCATTTCGCGTGAATTATCATCCGTTATAGAACAGACAGACCAAATTAAAGAAAAAAGAAAAATCGAATCAATTTGTGCAGGCGTAAGTTTTTTGTTTTTTTTGTTATCTTTTATTTTCTTTTTTCTACCATCTTCATCTGTAGTTTCACCCAAAAATTCTTCCAAATGATATTCTATAAATCGTAAACAGCCAACAATTAGTTGTTGGTCTACGGTTGGTGCACGGCACTGACAAGCTGTTTTCACAAAGCAGATTGCAGGATCTCCAATCCACATAAATAAATCCAAAAACATAGCTCCCTCTTCTTCCGATATAACCCATTGTCTTCCTACATCTTCCCCCTCTTTCACACT
>Ga0099797_100841_pt1 | contig 18003 bp, 18 predicted proteins | sample Uncmet_Sort48C_1_FD_89871 | JGI IMG/M metagenome (GOLD analysis project Ga0099797, IMG submission 89871) | Marine eukaryotic communities from CALCOFI LINE 67, Pacific Ocean - C012_Sort48C_1 | ecosystem: Environmental > Aquatic > Marine > Oceanic | place: Pacific Ocean: Monterey Bay | collected...
CACAGATTCCCGACATTCCGGAACTTACATTGGGCCGGGTCACAGCTCGGGTCGCAGCTCGGGTCACAGGTCGGGTCACAGGTCACAGATCGGGTCGCAGCTCGGGTCACAGGTCGGGTCACAGGTCGGGTCGCAGGTCGGGTCGCAGCTCGGGTCGGGTCACGGGCCGGTGCAAATGTTCAGGACTCCTATCTCTTGTTTGTTTGTTTTTGTTTGTGGCGCTCAACAAATCGCACGCAAAACACCTGGAGACTCTTGCAGCACACTAGCCAATGTCACTGTCGAGTTTCGACGAGATTGTAAGCCCCCGCGGAAATGTTGCGTTTTTCCACCCAAAAGGGCCGGGACTAAAGGCCAAGCTTTTTGCATTCAAGCACGCCAAGCCTTTTTCCAATGCGCTATCGGCCGAGATTGTCGAAACCTACGACCCGGGGTTGGCACAGTCAAATTCGCCGCTGGATGTTTTTGAGACGACATATGCAGAGTCGGCAGCAAACAAGAGCAACGGAAAAGTTGAGTTCCGCATCTGCGACTCAGACGAGTTGGATTTAGTGGATTTTTTTCGAAGGTCCCCCCATCAACAGCGCTGCGCAATCATAGCAGACAGCGGCATCTTTGAAGACCTTGGCCAGCAAGACAAAAGGGACTTCAATCTCCAAGCCCCGGGACTGGAGAACTGCAAAATTTGGTTTGCTTGTGAAAATCCGACGCAGCTCCCCAGCAGCCTTCGCCAAGATATTCAGTGCGCTGTTGTTCACGAGCAGGTAGTGGGCAATGAGCAGCTTTGGCTTCAGCTCTGCAGGGGCAAGACCACGAAGCTCTTCCGGCCGTCGGACTTCAAATTTAAGTCCGAAAAGCAGATGCGAAATGCACTGCGGTCAGCATTCAGGAACCAGCTGGACGTCCATGGAAGGGCCGTTGAGCGCCCGTCTGATGTCGTTATCCTCAACTTCGAGTCAAAAAGGATGTTCTTGGGCTACCAGCATGAGATTCCACCTGGCGACAAAAGGAACGCGAGGCTGAAGCTTCTTCATCAGAAAGGTAGTTTTGTTTGCATGTAACTCTCCAATTTTCTGACCACTTACGTTTTAGGACGCCCGGATATCCTTGTTGGGCAAGCGTTCTATGACGAGGAAGGTTTGTTGCAGGCTGCAGATGCGGCAATGGGGGTTAACCTGGCTGAGGCCGCCAAGGACTTCCACAGCCCGTGGCGCCAGCATCTGCGTGAGCAATTTGAGCAGAGTGGCCCTCCAGCGATTGCTGCTCCCGCTGCTCATCTCCTCATTGGGGATGACAGCAGCACTGCGACTGTCACTTCGACGGTCGGCCCCCCATCCACCAGACTACCCCACATTCGCGTTTCGGAGGACACACCCTCTTTAAACTACACTACCACAGTTTCTGCTTCTGTGTCTGCTTCTGGTTCTGCTTCTCGTTCTGCTTCCTGTCAAGCTCCAGATAAAAACGAAGATGCCGAGGAAGCTCGTCTCAACCGGGAGGAAGGGCCCGATGACGCAGCCCCGAGCGACGAAGAGGAGGACGAGGAAGAAGAGAACGATTCGGACAGGGCCTTCATTGCAGGTGAGTGTGCATTTACGGACGAGCACAACCAAACGCCCATCTACATGCACGCACCCACACCCACGTACACACACACACACACACACGACACAGACACAGATGCTGAAGACGAAGACTGGAATGAGGAGGGGGGGGATGGGGAGGATGAGGACGAGGAGGCTTTGGGGGTAAGTGGAAGTGGGGGGGGCAGTGGGAGTGGCAGTGGCAGTGGCAGTGGGGGGGGCAGTGGGAGTGGCAGTGACACTGGGGGGCTGCCAGCTGCCCTCATGATCAGACTCAGGGAGAGTGGCCTCGAGCGTGTTGCGCCTCTTCTTGCGGGAGAGGCACTGGGCGAGCTGGGGTTGTGGGGGGACTTGGAGGAGGGGGATTTGAAGGAGCTGGGATTTAAGATAGGGGAGAGGAAGAAGTGGAAGCGGATGATGGTGGGTATTAGCGGGGTTGGTGGCATCACCGGCGGGATAGCCGGCATGGACGCGGCTGGTGAGTGGCGTGTGCATGTGCGTCTGTCTGTATGCTCAGCACCCACCCCTTTCATCTACCCACACACCCGCACTCACAGGTGCCCCAGGGACCGGGGGCGTGGTGGACCTGCATGCCCAGCACTCGCAGGCGATTGAAAAGGTGGGTTTGGATGAGTGGGAAGCCAGCACGCAGTGGCTTAGTATCACACCCGCACCCACCTTGTTCTCGTCTGCTGGTGAGGGTGACGGGCCAGGTACATCACTTTGGTTGGTATTTGAGCTTGTATTGGAACACATTAGGAGCTTGCGTCCAGAGGGGGCACAAACCAGCGTGGAGTCAGCACCGCCAGTGCTGTTAGCTACGGGTCGGGGCGACATGGAGAAGACCGAAGCAGGCGGCGTGTGGACGGTAAGTTATTGCACATTGCATTGCACCTAAACACCCACCATGATACCCACACGACCAACACCACAGTCCTCCCTGGTGATCGTGCCGATGATGGCCCTGATGTTGGCAATGGCACTGGCCTCTCTCTTGTGATGGGGGTGGTAGGTGCAGTGCAAGGTGCGGTGGGGGGCATGTTCAGTGAAGGTGGAGGTGAAGGGAGCAGCAGCAGCAACAGCAGCAGCAGCAGCAGCAGCAGCAGCAACGACAGCGATAGCAGCAACAACAATTTGTGCAGGCTCCGCAGGGGCAGGGGTAGGGGTGGGCGTTCACGCACGAAGGTTGTCAGCAGCAGCAGCAGCAGCAGCAGCAGCAGCGACGACGCCGAGGCTGATGGGACCACCACAGCTAGTGGTGGGACCTGGCATCAGGTCAGCAACTGACCGTCGTGGGGGATGGGGGGGGGGGAAGAGCGGGTTACGGGCACGCACACTTTACACACTCGCACATGATGCATGAAAACCCCAGCACGCGCATGTAGATAGCAACGCGCATGGCGGTGGTGGGCTGGGTCGTTGGGTTTGCTTTAGCTTTGCTTATAAAAATAATACACAGCACCACCGCCAATGGTGTCTACAATAAATACAATACACACAATACATAGTATACAGTAAATACAATACACACAATACGTAGTATACAGTAAATACAATACACACAATACATAGTATACAGTAAATACAATACACACAATACATAGAATACAGTAAATACAATACACACAATACATAGTATACAGTAAATACAATACACACAATACATAGTATACAATAAATACACTACACACAATACATAGTATACAGTAAATACAATACACACAATACATAGTATACAGTAAATACAATACACACAATACATAGTATACAGTAAATACACTACACACAATGCATAGTATACAATAAATACGCCAGGTACAATACACTAAAACAGCAACAGCAACCACAGCACACAGCACACTGCAGCGTACTGCCATTATCCAAAATACAGCCACCCACACAGCACAATGGCACACTACGCACCGTACGTTTTTTCTCCAACCTCCGTCATTGACCTCACTGCTAGCACAGACAGCGACACTGACACTGAGCTGGGTTTGGAACTGGAGTCTGACTGGGACATGGACACTGATACTGATACAGAGGACAGCCGCCCTTCAGCCGCCGATTGGGCCACATTCGAGGCGCATATGACCAAGCCAGCATCGTACACTTCATACAACATACGCCACCGGTTTCTCCAAGCCAGCACACAGCACCAGTACCACAAGAACACCGAGTGGGAGGGGGATCGGTACACCATCGTACTGTTCAACCTTAACACATGCTACGCAAACCACATCGACGAGCGCACTCGGCAGCTGACAGAACAGCCACCACACAGCCCGCGGTATTTGGATGTGCAGACTGGGGCAGAGGTGGAGCGCACGCGGGCCCACTTGCTTGCTGTGTGCGAGGGTACGCGGTTTCCCATGGACCGGTGCTCGGTGCGGGGGGGCAAGGCCACTTCACACTCCAAGTACGGTGATACATTGGGGTATGTGATTCCGCTGGGTGAGGTGAAGAGTCGGGAGAGTCGCAGGGAGAGGGAAGCACGGGGGTTGGTGGATAGATCAGAGTTCGGGCGAAAGAACCTGCACTACATGGATGTGTACGATGCGTTCTGTGCGTACATGGATGCAGTGTGTGTGGGGCTGTTTGGGATGCACGGGCAGTACAGGTCAGCAATCATATCGAAGAACAGCGCGTGCACTTGGCACCTGGACGAGGGGAATGTGGGTGATGCTGTGCTGTCTTGTATAGGGGAGTTTACGGGGGGTGAGTTGCTGGTTCGGGGCTGCACATAATACACACCACACCTCGCACCCCAAAAAACGTCACAAAACTCAAGCAGGGTGGTAGGTGGAATTTTCCTGGAACACCACCGAGAATGGAGCTGCGCCAGTGGTATGTGTGGATCACCCACCCTCACTTCCCATTATCCATCTTTCAACCAACACCAAACAGCCAACAACCCACATGAGCGCCCTCTCTCTCTTCACTCTGTTCCATACGGCCGCCTCTGTGATTGACCTCACACGGGACGGCGATGCAGACACCCACATGACCACCAACGTGGAGTTCATCGATTTGACAGGGGACAGTGACACGGGAGAGGAGCAGGAGCAACACCCACAACCGCAAACACGCCCACGCCAGATTTCACGCTGGGTACTCCGGTACTTTTTCCCAGAGCACGAGCAGCAGCTCAACCCGTGCGTGCAGGATGGGCTGATGACCATGTGGTGCTGCAAACTCACCTCGTACTACACTCACGTTCGGGTGGGCGACATGATGATCGTGTTCGCATCCAAAACAACACACAAGCGCACCGGGCTCGTCATGTACGTGTGCAGATGGACCGAGATTCTGGACGTGCACGCGTACCTCAATGACCCACAGTACCGCCACCGCTACGATTGCATGTACAACACGATCACCTCTCCGTGGACTCGCAACGAGAACGGGGGGCCATGGCACCGCGGGGACCACAACGACACGCGCCGCGGGAAGAGGAACATCACTGACTTCGAGTACGACCAGACGCGGACCCGGGTGCTGCTCTCCACGCAGTTCGTCGACATGCACGCCAACCCCCAGCCGCTTCCGAGGCACCTGGAGCACCTGACGCACACGGGTATTGGCTGCTCCAAACGCTGCCGTGAAGGGGATGCAGAGGCACTGCGCGCATGGTACTTAATCTAATGTACACAGCTCACTTTTTTTTCTTTGTAACGTTGTACGCATCAGCTTTTTCACAACATCATTTTTTCGCATCAAATATGCCCAGAACGTCTGGACCATCGGTTCATGCCCTCAAAGCTGCCATCAGAAAACACAACAGCACGCATTGTCTAAAAGTGACCGGGTCAAAGAGAACGCTCATGAGCCTTGTCGCCAAGAAGGGTATCAGTGTAGACGCTTCAGTAAAAAGCACCGCCCGAAAGGCTCTGACACCCGAACAAAAGAAGAAACGAAATGAACGTGCCAAATATCTTCGACGAAAGAAAAAGTTGAACGCAAAAGGGCAATTGACAGAGGCTCAAAAAGTGTTAAAAGCTCGGATGCTAAGTGGGGGATTTTAGATTTTCCACACACATAAGGAAATTGGGGAGTAGGTTGTATTCGTGCGAGAGATGGGGGGAGCTCCGTGTGGCATAGGTAGCCGCCGAAATAGGACTCCGCCGCATACCTTGTCGGTCCTTAACACATACCCCCCGAGTGACCTCCATCTCTAGCATGAGTAACAGTACAGTACCAGTATGCACGCGCGTTAAACAAAACAATACCCACACAGCATACCACACAGCACATAGCTTCTGAGCCGACCGCCAGCATTTGGACACCCCCCGCAAATTCTAGACACGCGGGAAAGTGCACCAGCCAATGCAGAGGCCGCAAGCCTGAAGCGAAAACTGTATGGTGTGTGGGAGTGTGGAGTTGAGCACACAGGAAATTTCTGGGATACGCGCCTTGATTGCGCGTATCTTGCGCTGTGCGCAGTTCAGTTCAGCCGGCAGCTCACTATTTCATTCCCAACATCCACAACAAACAAGCCAAAGCAACATGCAAGCAGCCAGCACGACACCTGCATCATCCGCCCATTGTGCCATTTGCTACGAAGATGCACCAAGAGCCCACTGCTGCCTCACATGCCAGAGCGGAGTGATTTGCCGATCTTGCTGGCGCCGTCTGCCACGCGCGGACGTGGGCACAGACGGGCGGAAAAACTGCCCTGTGTGCCGCTTGCCTGCATTGTCGATTATGGTATTTGACATTGCCGCAGATGGCAAACGCACAGTCGGCCCCTCCCGTGCACACCCAGCTGTCATTGACCTGACTTGCGACGACAGTGACAGCGACAGTGACTATACCCCAAACAGCGAACTCGAGTGGAGCAGCGGCGGCGATGACGCTGATGACGCTGACGACACTGATGAGCACGGCAATTTGCGCGGCTTTGTGGTTTACGACGAAGAGGGCGATGTGGCGTGGGGGGAGGAGGCTTACGTCCCTTAATTTTACATTTAACTTTTAATTGCGCATACATACACTGAACCGTACCAAGAGCAAAGCCGATCGCAGCGCATACATCGCCCGTCACCGCGTGAACGAAGACTGGTCAGACCCCACCAGGCCGGGCACGCTGTCGCGGTATATACTCTGGGGGGAGTCACGATCATGGAAGAAGAATGCTGGAATGTTCCGGGGAAAGTTCGGGGTGTAGGCGGAATGTTCTGGAGTTCTTTGGATGCGAATCTTGGATGCGCGTATCTTGCGGTGTGCGCAGTTCAGTTCAGTCGGCAGCTCACTATTTCATTTCCAACATCCAACAAACAAGCACCATGCCTTCCTCTCAGCAACTCGTCCGTGACAACCAGGCTCTCACACGTAAACTCACGTACGCAAATCGGCGAGTCAAGTTCGCGTGGGGCAAGTACTTTGGCGAAATGCGCGATTCGAACTCCCGCGCGGTACAGCAAGTCGAGCAGATGACCCTGCTTCCGGAGCACATCAAAGCGGAGCTGAAAGAGCTCATAGACGAGGCCCGTAGGGCTTGTGAGTGTCCCATCTGTATGGATATCATTCAAACTGCAGACATGGAGATTACGAACTGTGGCCACAAGTATCACAAAGAGTGCCTTGCGCAAGTCCAAGACAACAAGTGCCCTACTTGCCGACGCAAGCTGAAATATAATTAGTTAGCTGCAACGCGCGCGTCTGTCTTGTGCGCAAAATGCTCGTACGCTTGTCTCATCAATTGCCCGAACTAATCATACATACACCACAATATGCCCAATTACCAGCAAGCAAAAATATATCGTATATACACATCTGCGGTTTAGGGGTGGTGTTCTGGGGTATACGCGTGGTGTTCTGGGGTTCTTGGGATACGCGCCTTGGATGCGCGTATCTTGCGCTGTACGCAGTTCAGTTGAGTATGGACCTCACTATTTCATTTCCAACATCCAACGAACAAGCCAAACACAAGTAACATGCCCACTGACAGCAAGCGCACTGCCAATACGGAGCTCGCACGAGACTGCAAGCAGAGGAGAGTGGAAAAAGACAGCACCCTCATGGTGAAAACGAAGTGGGGCTGTTATAGACAGGCGCATGTGGTGAACGGGCTTGTCATCAGGTACAGACCAGACACAAACGACGTGAAGGCCATCGGCGAGGTACTTGATGGTTCTGGGTGCTACCAGCTTCCTGGTGCTCTCGGGCTGCGGGTGGAAGCATCAGACTGCTGGCTTGACCTGGGCGCTCAGATTGGGAGCTTTTCGCTGCTTGCACTCTCGGTTGGTGGCCGGGTGGTGAGTGTGGAGCCTGAGAAGTCGAACCTCGTTTTGCTTCGCGGCAACCTCCAGCGCAACTTCCCTGATGGCGAGTACAAGGTGATTGAAGGCGGCGTGGGACTGAAGAGCGGCAAACAGGATTTCTACTTGTGCGCTCGTACAAAGGACACGTACCGGCACTCCATGTTCCCACGCAACAGAGCCCACATGAAAGAGCCAGTGAAGGTGGCGGTGCACTCGCTTGCTGGTTTGCTCACCAAGTACCCCCGCGTGAATGCGATCAAGATGGACATTGAGGGCATGGAGATGGAGCTCCTGGAGCAAGCTTTCACCGCGGATGTGTGCGAAAAACTCAACAAGCTCTGCTTCGAGTGGACGTTCGATCTAGACCGCAGTATGCGCCGCTTCTGGAGCGTCATCGGCTTCCTTCGTGCGCACTTCAGCAACGTGCATGTACAGCGCATGTCAGAGTTGGTGAAGATGGGTGAAACGTGCACGCTTCGACCGGCAGCAACCATCGTGTGCTGCTATTCTCCACAGAGGGCAGCTACCCAGCGGTACTGCGACATTGGTGGACACTACACTGACGTATGCGGCTTCTACAACGAACATTACTTTGACTGTATGCACTGTGCCGCACCGAGTGACTTCAAAGACCATGACCCGGAAGGGTATGCTGAGTGGCTGTCTGCTTAATCACCCACCTTGTACCTAATCACATCTAACCTATAATACACAGCCCAACAGACATCTGGCAACACCAGCACGCCAGCACACGCACCGCCATCTGAAAAAGAAAAAACAGCAACCACAACAGCAACCGCAACAGCAACCACAACAGCAAAGCGCGTCGCACTTCAGTTCGGCCTCACAATCCAATCTCCACAATCGAACTAAAAGCAAATATAAAACCCAGACGCAACGATCATGCGCAGCAGTATCGAACTTTCCAACATCGAACTTCGCATCCAGCAGACTGTTGATATGGCGCGACTCGGGTTGTATAAAAACGAGCACGGGGAGTGGACGTTCCCAAACTGGGCGAGCACGGATACTCTGAAAGAATTTGCGATGGCCACCTTCATGCAGAATGGCACTGAGGAGGAGAAGGCCGAGCTGCTGGGGCAGGTGGGTTGTACAAAGGATGATGCTGACATGCAGGGCAACCAAGAGGAAGGGGCTGATGCTGACATGGAAAGTGAGGAAGAAGAGGAGCTCCCAGGGGAACTCTGCTTCTGCACCGAGGAGCCCCTGACGACAGTGAGCTACATAATGCACTATGGTGAACCTGGGCTCAGTTACATGGTGCAGTACGACACTGACGGCCACCAGAAGTGGGTCTACATCGAAGACAAGAACGGCACGCGCCTCCAGGAAGCGAAGCGCATCTTCTACCACAACGATAACTCGGACCAGCTTCGCTGTGAACACCATACCTTTGAAGACGAAAACTGGACCGAACTTACCTACTGCAAGTAGGCAGGTTCACCTCCCGAACGCGCGCGTCTATCCCGTGCGCAAAATGCTCGTATGCTTGTCTCATTAATCGCCCGCCCGTCTAATCTATAATACACACCACAACATGCCCAACTACCAACAAGCCCGCGTGTACCGCATACATTCGCCACTCTCTTCTAAGCAATACATCGGGTCAACCACCCAGCCCCTGGCCAAGCGCCTGTCTGCCCACAAGGCCGCGTACCGCCGGTATGTGCGTGCGGGTGAGGAGCGCGGGTGGATCTCTAGCTTTGAGGTGCTGGGTGCTGGGGTGGATGCTGTGCGTATAGAGGAAGTGGAAGAGTGCCCGTGTGCGTGCAGGCGGGAGCTGGAGGTGCGGGAGAGACACCACATACAGTGTGCAGGGGAAGGGTGCGTGAACAAGAACGTACCCGGGCGGTCAAAAGGGGAGTGGGTGAGTGCGAACCGGGAGCACGTACGAGCATACCATTCTGATTACTACTGGAACAAGAAAAGGGCACACATACGGAAACAGCAGGCCGAGTACTACGCTGCGAACCGAGAAAAGGTGCTAGCAGTACAGCGGGCATACAGGGAACGGAAGCGAGCTAACATACAAGAAACCTATAAACGTACCACTTAACCAACCTCAAATAAGACAATGAGACAAGACACGGGCAGATTTTACTTCTGCTCGGAGTTCGAACATTTTTTTTTTTTTTTTTGATGTTAAATTTCCATGGAAAATGAGAAAATTGGTGTCTTATTGTCTCAAATACCCCCGACATTAAGGTTTCTGTGATAGTCACATCACACTTCCTTTGAGGCAGACAGTAAGACAGACACCTAAATAACCGAGACGCAAGACAAGAATACGCCCTCTAACACTAATATGTGCGTGTGTGTTCGCACCAAACAACCACCATCACACCAACACCAGCACCCGCATTTCACCAAAAACAACAACCACAACAACAAACGCACCCACGGTCAAAATCCACTCGCCATTTTCCATTCTCCAACTTTCAACCAACACACACCATCTCACGGACCAGTATGCAGGCTCTTTTCGATGCTATCGATGACGTACCCACCGTACTCAAAGCGGAACTCCCCAGCATGCCAGTAGCGTTCCGGGAGTGTGCCAACGTGGAGGCGGCCAAGTACGTGACGACCCTGGCCCTTGGTGAGTACACCGAACAGTTTCTGAATTCAGACTCCGACGAAAAGAACAAGACAGCAGCGGAAGTGAAGGCCAACTTCAATATGGTGCGTGCCATATGTCGCGAAGTCATCCAGACAGGTGGAAAGGCGAGGGAGGTCGAGTACAAATATGGAAAGGAATCGCCCAAGAGCGGGCGGATATTTGCACATGGCAAAGGCGGCATCCAGCGCGTGAGCAGGGCCCTTCGCAGCATGATGTCCATGCCCGATATGGTTGACTACGACATGGCGAACTGCCACCCGACTATACTCCTCTGGGTGTGCAAGTCGCTCGACCTTCCCACACACCACTTGGGAGAATACGTACAAGACCGCCCCCGCATACTGGAAGAGACCGGCAAAAGCAAGACCGACATGAACACTATACTGAACAAAGATTACAACAAAGCCAAGGGTGAACATCAGTGGATTCGAAGCTTTTACAAAGAGCTGAAGGCCAACAAAGCCGCCATCCATTCCATCGTACACGGAGGCTACCCCACCAACAATACCACCAACCCCATCAGCTCCACGGTGAACAAGCTGCTCTGTGACATCGAGAACCGTCTGCTGCAGAGCGCCATCTCCACCTTCGTCACAGGCACAAACCCGGACGCTACAGTCACCCCCATGTACGATGGCTTCATGGCGAACGTGACCATCGAGATTGCCAAGCTCGACGAGCTAACAAGCGAGCTGGGTGTGACCTGGAAGGTGAAGCACTGGGACCCCGTCGATGTACCCGAGTATGATGAGACAAAAGTGGCGAAGGAGAATGATGACTATAATTCTGTGAAGGCGCGTCTGGAAAGGGACGTCGCCTTTGTCCTCACAAAACCCACCGCTTTTCTCTACAAAGACGAATTCAAAACCAAGAGCGAGATAGAACTCATCACCGCTGACTACACATACATCAACGAAAAGGGCAAATCGTGCAGTATTCTCGGTAGTTGGATGAGGGATCCAGCAAAGCGCAAGTATGAGCGCTCCGACTACATCCCGTACAACCCCCTGCAAGGTGACACCTCCCCACCTGGTGTGTACAACATTGCCAAACCGTTCGCATTCCAGTACACGGCAAAAGAGGGACGCAACTCCCAAGGCATAGAAGACTTGAAATACCTCATCTCGTTCAACTGCTGCTGCGAGAAAGCCCAGGAGTATTTACTAAAGTTCTTCGCGGACATTTTCCAGAACCCCACGCGCAACCCGCAGGTCGTGGTGATCATCAAAGGTGTAATCGGAGGTACTGGCAAAGACAGCATGGTGAAGCTCATCCGTCTGCTGCTCGGCGACGAAAAGGCACTGTCCACCGACAAGATGGACCAGGTATTTGGGAAATTCAATTCCATGATATCATGCAAGCTCCTTGTGCAGCTCAACGAGGCTGAAGGGGCCGCGATGGCAACAAAAATTTTAGTATGCTCAAAGGCCACACGACGGCCGACGTGAACGTGATAAAAAAGGAGCACGAAGCTCCACGCGAAGAGACCAACAGCATCCGCTGGATGATCACCTCCAACAACCTGAATCCAATGCCAATCGACGGCCGCCGCCCCCTCGTGACGAATGCGCGCGTCGACGAGATTATCAGCAAAGAGTGGTTCGCTGACTTTTACGAGACCAAGTTTCGTGACTCCAGCTACTTAAATGGGCTGGGCAGCGACCTGCTGGACATGGACCTGTCGGACTTCGATGTCATGGAGCCCCCGGAGACTGAAAACAAAATCAACAAGATGGCGCAGAACATCCAGCCGATCCACATCGTACTGCAGAAGCTGGTCGAAGGTGAGTACGACAGCAACTCGACCGATGTGTTCGACCTGTCCGAACAGCACGCGGGCTGCATCGGGGTCAAAAAGGCGTTCCTGATTGACAGACTCAAGTGCCTTACGGGGAACAACATGATGCACTCCAAGTACAACAAGATGGCAGACGACTACTGCAACGCACTCTCGCAGGTGTGCAAGTCGCAAGGAAAGTACTACGTGGCCGATGGCACACACACCAAAAAGAAACAACAGCGCCTTATCCGTTTCGAACGCGAGGGGGTGGTGAAGTACCTGCACAATGCAAAGCTGTACACCGATGCCGATGTGCAGGAGGATGTGCAGCTGATGTTCCGTAGCGACTGATATTACGTGCGTAAATCACACGCAAACATGGTCAAGCTCGCAGTCGAGTCAACGCCGCCTTGCTCTGGGTAACAACACCAACATCACATCATCCCCACAACACCAACATCACACCATCCCCCACAACACCAACATCACACACGCGAACATGATCGACCCCCACTGTCAGCTCAGTCGCGCACCCCGGCAAAGTCATTATCCATTTTAACAAACCAACCGAACCAAAAGCAACTATCATGAGCGCCACCAAAACCATCACCTGCAGCTTTCTGGACAGTACCACTGTGACCATCACGCTGAAAGAAGGGGACTCTCCGGATTCCGTTTGGAGTCTAGATTACATTTGGGCAAGTGCCCTCAAAACGGCAATCGCCAAGCAGACCGGCCATGACCCCAACACCCTCAGTGTAGTGGATTCAAACGGAGAGAACGCAGTTTGTGTGAGAAACCTGAGCTCCGGCAACGCCACCGTCACTGTCATCGTCCATGGCCCTCCAGTAAAAAAACTGTACCGCATCGAGATTGAGACTGCCGACCGCTGCGAACACGTGCACATGATCGAGCTCGCCGTTCCCCAGGGAGATGACAGCAGCCACCGCATGAAGCTGATGTGGGCATCGGATTTGCGCGGCTCGTCGACTAGCAAATTAAACGCGATGATGTTCTGTGGCAGTGACCATGAGCTGCCATTTTGTTCCCCGAGTAACTCAGCGTTCTACTTCCTTGAGCTGAATGGAGGCAGCAGATGGGACGAGGACCACGAAGAGATTACTATTTGCATTATCTATATCCCAAGTACAGGAACATGGATGCCACACCTTGTTCTGCATGCTGAAAACGAAGTCAACGTCACCCGCTTTTCTGTCACCGAAGTCAATCCCGCCGACCTCCACGTGGTCAAGCTCGCAGTCGAGTAAACGCGCGTGCTCTTTTCCAGTCCAAGCTGCCGTGAATATTATATCCGTATCACCTAACATCGCCCATCTACCAACCCACCATGAGTGACCCCCAATCCCCCAATAGCGAAACACGCACCGCACGCATAAACCCCAACAAAGCAAAGCCCCGTCGCCGCCTCGCTCTGGGTGACAACACCCCCGCACGTACCAAAACCACAGACACCCCCACACGCACCAAACCCAAGCCGTCCGCAAAGCCCCCTGCCACTGATACACGGTACCAGAAGCGCCAGCCCCTCACAAAGAAAGAGCACGCGTTCCTCAGTGACCTGTATTACAAGAAGAGCGGGTATGCGGGCCGTGATGTCCTGTACAATCAACTCAAAACCTACTACGACAAAGAGGGCACCCCCAAGAAGGACCGTATTAGTCGGCGCAGAATGTGGGAGTTCTTCCTCGATCGCCAGGAAGTGAACCAGCTGCACCGCGCCCAAAACAAATCCTCCCTCTTGATCCGCCCCATCAGCAACATGCACAAGCTAGACAGGGTGCAGGCGGATTTAATCATACGTGGAGGCGACAGTGTGCGCAAATACAAGGGTATACTGTGCGTCATCGACGTTGCCACACGCAAAGCATGGACGCGCGTGCTCACCAACACCAAGTCCGGTCCCGTTGCGAAAGAAATGGACAGCATACTCGGGCAGATACGATCGGAGATGAGCGATGCAGACAAGAAACGCAAAGACAAAGCGGGGAAGAGCAAAACCGTGTCCGTGCTCATGTCAGATAACGGGGCAGAATTCAAGGGAGAGTTCACAGCATTTCTCAAGAGCAAGAACATACGCCACGTGCTAGGAGTGGCAAACAAATCCACATCGCAGTCGCTAATCGAACGCTTCAACCGCACGCTGTTCATGGGCATATCCAAAGAGCAGACCGCCACAGGCAAACCCTGGCACGAGCTAGTGGAAGCCCATACAGCCCACTACAACAACAAGACGAACCGCAATCTGCGTGTGAAGAAGGACCCCAAGGACGCCAAAAGCCAGTACAAAATATACACACCGAACGAACTCTGGGAAGAGACAGACCCCAGTGTACTCGCCAGACTGCACAACGAAAAGCTCACCTCACTCTCCAAGAGCAACAAAGCCCCTTCCGTGCGTGAAGCAGAAATCGAAGTGGGCACCAGCGTGCGCCTAGCAGATTTTGGCAAACGCAAAGCCGCACTCACAAAGGGTTTCACACAGAATTGGTCCAAAGAAATCCACACTGTGTACAAAATCAAACGCCCCAAGGACCCAGCGTCCGGACGCCCCGTCAAGTTCTTTGTGAAGGACAGCGCCGGTAGTATAGTCAAAGACAACAACGGATGGCCAACCCCGTACACAGTGAACGACCTCCAGATTGTACGCAACGGCGCCGAGGCACCTCCCGAAGACATACGCCCCCAAGAGGAAGATCAAGAAGAACCAGCAGCACCCGCAACACCCAGAACACCGAAAGAGAAGGCACCTCCAAAGCCCAAGAAGAAGCACAAGTACATAGGCCTCATCATCCGTGCATCTGAAGAGGAAGACGACGACACGGGCGAGGTGACCGAGGTGTTTAAACGCGGCAAAAAGATGTACGTGAAGGTGAAGTGGACGGAACCCTGGAAGGAGGACAAGAACGGCAACCCCGTGTACATACAAAACAAACCCATCACCGAAATCAATGCATACGTGAAAGAAATCGAAGAGTCTGGTGGTGCGTTGGAGTACGCGACAGAATAACCACACACCAACATCACCACCGCACAAGGCACACGCACCCGACAAACCCAAATCGCACATCCACTTCCCCACCCCATTCATTTTCCAAACGCATCCCAGCAAACAAAACAAAACCAGCATGAACCCGACAAACAACGCCGCTCTCCTCTCCGAGCTCGCTGCCCTGCGCGACGAGTTTATTACCAAACTGAACCTCGTGATCGGGAAGTACACCAAACCCACACCCCAACCAGAGGAAGCACCACCCACACCCGAACCTACACCCCAACCAGAGGAAGCACCACCCACACCCGAACCCACACCCCAACCAGAGGAAGCACCACCCACACCCGAACCCACACCCCAACCAGAGGAAGCACCACCCACACCCCAACCCACACCCCAACCAGAGGAAGCACCACCCACAACCTACCACTCCGCTGGTCTCGCAGCAATCCAAGCCGCCTCTCTGGAAGACACCACGAAAGCGCAGTACACCAGAGTGTGGGGGCTGTGTATACCTTCCACCAGCACACTCTCAGGGGATGAAGCTGCACTGTGGTCCCACATGCTTGGGTTTTGCCGGAACCAGCCGGGTCTGGTGAAGAGCGCACGGTCCAAGTACATGTCAACCCTGTTCGCAATTGCAAGCAAGCACATGGGGCTGAAAGAACCGCGCCATTACAAGGAGCTTCGCACCAAACTGGAGAGTGAAGTCGAGTCCGAAAAGAAGTATACCGTGTACGACGATGCGAAGCTCACGAAGATGCTGGCCATTCCCAACACAGAAGGAAAGCTGCTTACCACTGCATACCTCCGCAGCATCGTCAGCAAGGAAGTCCAGGAGATGAAAAAGGACCCTGCTGCGTATGAACTGAGCGCGCTGAGGAAACGCCACCCAAAGAAATCCGCGGCCGCATTGCAGAAGCTGGCCGCCACGAAAGGATGCACGCTCGACCTGGGTGTGTTGGCGTTCTTTGCGCACCACGGTCACCGACAGCAAGACATTCTCATTGCATACGGTGAAGCCAACAAGGACACTACGAGCACAGACGGGTGCTGTGTCTACTACAATCCCAAGACCACCACACTCCACCTCCAACGATTCGGAAAAGAGAAGGCCACGTACCCGGACAGGAAGCTCGTGCTCCATGACGACACCGCAGCCGCGTTCAGAGTGTACCACGAGGGCGCCAGCCACAAGCACCTCATCCCACCATGCTCCCTGAAGAACCCCTTCGATGCGAACAGTGAGCCAATTAGCAACCCATCGCAGTCACTTCGCGACAGATTCGAGAAGATTATTCTCGCCTTCGGCCTCCCCAAAGTGAACCTAACCAACCTGCGTGCCCTTTGGGAGCTCCACACCCGCTTCGTGGAGAACATGCCAGAAGACCAGCTGAATGCCCTGTGGTACAACATTGGCCACTCCCCAGACACAGCACTTGCCTGGTACAACCAAAAGTTCTCAGGCCTCCTGAAACACCCAGGCGGGTACGCGCTCAGTCAAAGCGAACTACCACCGGTCCTCGAGTAATTGTGATCTTGTTGGTGCTCACCTGCGCGGGCGAGGGTGCCTTGAGTGTCGTTTTCGGGACTGCAGCAGCCGGGCCAATGACCTTGATAGTTTTGGTGGGTGGTGATGGTGCTGGTGTACGTGGCTGCATGGTTCTCAGTAAAGTGCAAGGGAAGATAAGTTGTATAATCTAATGGTGTTTACACGAACACTTTTTCTTGTGCTTCCCGGCCGCACCTTTCTTCGTCTTGTGACTGCACTTGCATGCCGCATTGAGTTGCTGTGGGGTATATACTTTCTCGCCCTTTGATAGGCGGCACGTGCCGCTCTTGGGTACACTGCCCCCAGAGTGGAGCATACCGCACACGACTTTTCCGTTCACGTTTTTGCATTTGGATCGCATGGTGTTGGAGATGAAAAGAGAGGGTGTTGTATTGTGGTGTGTGTTTGTGCCATCACAGTGACAAAAAAAAACAGCCCCCCCCTCACTTCGCCCGCCTCTTCATCTTTCGAGGCTTTCGCTTCTTCACGTTGCTGATAATCTTCTGCTTGGTCTTGTGCGTCTTGGCCCGTGCGAGTGCAGCCTGCTGTGTTTTGTTGAGTACGACCTCACCCGCTCGAAGTCTGTAGTTGCCAGTCTTTGGTACACGACCACCCTTGTGCAGCTTGGTAATCTCTTTGCCAGCCGCTGAGAGCCCCCCTCCAACAACCGGAACAAGATGCCCAGCAACCGACAGCGTCGTACCGAAACCTTTTTGAAATCCTCTTCCGAAGTCGCTCCAGAAGCCCATAGTGCCTGATGTAAAAAGATGTGCGCGTGTGTAGAATTATATGTATGTGCACAACAGCACACACTTTTTTTCAACGCACACCATGGCCTCCCGTATCGAGAACAAAGGTGACAGCTCTCTGGACAAAGAAGACAGAGATGCATACAACTTTTCGCAGCAAGCATACCAATCGAGCGACAAGCGCACCAATATCGGATCATGGCAGTACGACAAAGCCCTCTCCAACCACAACACCGCAGTGTGGCACGACCGCGACAAAAAGCGCACGCACGTCAGCAACCGAGGCAGCACATCCGCGTACGACTGGCTCGTATCGGATGCGCAGATTGCCACGGGGATGGAGGGTCGTGGTGCGCGTTTCAACAAGGCGATTGACATCACAAAGAAAGCGCACGAGAAGCATGGGTACAGTGTGTCCACCT
>Ga0099797_100842_pt1 | contig 17969 bp, 14 predicted proteins | sample Uncmet_Sort48C_1_FD_89871 | JGI IMG/M metagenome (GOLD analysis project Ga0099797, IMG submission 89871) | Marine eukaryotic communities from CALCOFI LINE 67, Pacific Ocean - C012_Sort48C_1 | ecosystem: Environmental > Aquatic > Marine > Oceanic | place: Pacific Ocean: Monterey Bay | collected...
ACTTATAAATCAAAGAAGAACCTAGCTTCCCCCAATAGCTATCCAGACGCAAATGAGCATGCCAAATGTGGACTTCGCTACTTTCGAAATGTGCACCCCCAATGTGCACTCATGATTCAAATGTGCCCCAAAATGTGCTTTTTGATCGATTGTACATTTCATTTACACATTTGAAACATGACAGGTGCAATTTGGCGTGAGTTGTTACAATTGTTGGCGCATTTTGTGTTGCTTCTGTGTTAAGCGCACATTTTTAATGCACATTTGGGTTGGTGTGCAGAATTGGGGTGTACATGATTCAGCGTGTACTTCAGCCACACTTACAGGCTGGCGCAGATTTCGTGCGCATTTGGTGCATATTGGTGTACATTTCTTAGGGTAGCTGGGCGAGGCGTATTTTGGGGGCCTTGCCTAGCTACCTTGACGATTTGACCCATATACAAATGCTTTTGACAAGTAGCCAGGCAAGGCCCAAAAAATGGGCCCTGCCTACGCTCACAAATGTGCACCGACCCGTCAAAATTGCACCACATGTGTTCAACATTGCAGCAAATTTGCAGCTTATACATTTGAAATGTGCAGCACCATTCAACAAGTCAATTTTGGGGGCCGATATGCACTTTGAGCATTGTTAAAAATACGAAAATACGAGGAACCGCGGTTTAAGTGCACCATTGGTTGGGAAAGCGGCGTCTCGAGCGCATATTTGTGAGATTCTTGAAACTTGTTCAATTTTGGCAGGGTACTTAGCGGGGGAAGCTTGATTTTGCTTGATAAAAGCACACAGCCAAAAATCTTCAAGGTCCTCGCTCTCTCAAACTCCGATTCACAATTCAACAAACATGAAAATATTGCAACTGGGTAATGTAAGGAACACACATATTCTGAGCGAGCTCGTGAGTACTTGAAAAAGAACTGAAACTTTTCAATGCAAACAAAAAGGGCAATCGTAGGATCGTGTTCAAAAGTGATATATTATAACGGTGCACTTCGTGTTTTTAAGTTTTCTAATCTTGAAGGTCATGTCGCGGCTGCCACCTATGCACCGACAATGCAATCGCACAAGCTACTTCTTCCTCTTGCAGAGATGCATAGTTATGCTGCACCACAGGTAGATAGATAGATAGAGTTGCAGAGGCCTGCTTAGTCTGAGGCAGAGGATGCGCTACGGAACCTGGCGAAAGAGACCTCGTCTTCGCTAGAGCTAGACAAGTCTTCGTCTTCCATAGATGGGCAGCTGGAAGACACAGCTTGAGCTTGGTCTCTGAGGGAGCTAGCTAAGTTGTCGACCTTAGCTCGTATAGTAGTCTCCACATATGTATGGCAAGCATGGATACGCTTATAAGGCCAAGCTGGAAACCATTGATGTGCCTTGCCTGTCGTGTAAGCCTTTAGGTTGTAGTTACTGACTCCATATCTTAGGGGCACACATGGGTCAAATAGGACAACTAGTTTGTTAATTGTGTTAGCACCACAGGCTGTACATAGATAAACCCCTCCATATCAGGTGACAGAATGTGCAGGGTGAGTGAACATGTTCCCTACTGGGTAGCTCGCATGCTTGATATAAGGCGAGCATTTAGCTTGTAGAGGTTGAGATAGGTGTGTGGCATCGGTAGAGACTGACACATTGCACTCTGTGCAATAGATACGGCTTGGGTAGTGGAAGGATCGTATTGAGCAATAGGTTTGTTCCTAAGTTTCTTGGGTAAAAATTTAAAGACTGCTATGAGCCTTTCTTGAAGAAGGCTTAGATTGTCCAGGACTTGGATTAGAGGGGTGGTGTACTCAAGTGTGACCCTGTGTAGATGAGCAGCCGTGTCTGCCATGCTATCTGCCCTGTTGTTGCCCTTCACCTGCCAGCTTTTCATCCAGCTGGTGGCTTTGTCTAGTTTCTTAGGTTCTTTGTCTGTATGCATGGGCATCCATCCAGTATAGATTTAGATCTAGTTGTTTGTCTTGGATAAGCCCAAACAACTCGACCTACAGGTCACTATCCGCTGCAAACGTAGCTCTACCCAAGCCTTTGTTGTAAGTGTCTTTATTTTTCTTACTGTCTGCAAAGAACTCAACTTTAGCTGCAGGATGTATTTTCTAGCTACAATCAGCACCGCAGTAAGTCCTGCCCCTGGAACTGTTTGTATTGGGCCACAAGGGTTGCCAAGCATCGAGTTCTGGTTGTAGTTCAGCCTTAGTGTAGTGCACTCCTACTCCACATCTCCCCAGAAAGCCAAGAATATTTGCCTCCTGACTCATCTCCCAGGTAGTAGCCTGACGGCCATACTTCTGGAACTGGTGAAGCTCCTTCTATAGCAGTATTGAGACATAGGGGCGAGTCCTCTATAGGGTCTAGGGCCGGCGGGAGGACTAGCATATCTGCCGTGACAAGCAGTCTATTGAAGTAGCGCTCATGTTCATCTTTTAAATCTAGCTTATTTGTTTGAATATCTTGAATGATCTCATCCTATGAACCGTTAAGGGATGGGCGAGTCCAAAAGCAATGCCACTTGTCTGGGTTAGGTTCCTAACATAGTGGGCAAGGCTCATTGACCAAATGGCCCCTTCCTGAACAGTTTCAAAAATAGATAGTTGGACGTTTATTTTTAAGTAGAGAATGATTCCATAGTACTTTGTTCTTCATAGAGGCCGAGCCATAGTGTTTGGTCACGCGACTAGTCTCTTGCTCTTCATACGAGTCTATAGGAATATAGATGAGGCACATTAGTGGATCAGGTTGCTAATCTAATATGTCCGAGAACCAGATGTTACTGTGTGGATCCATCCACTGACTAAAGGCTGGTGCTTTCCAACCTAGGGATAGTAGATCAATTAGAACACGACTTATGAAGCCGGCTATGTTTTTGACTGCTTGCTCAAAGGTAGGTGGAGCCTTAGTGAGCAAATGTGCCCGAGTCTGAAATAGTTTGTGTAAGAATTCTTTGCTCTTCTCAACTATTAGGACAGATACTAGTTTGAACCATCGGGCAAAATATTCTTTTATGCCTCTTAGGAAAGGGTGGCCTGTAGGTCCATAGGCTATGTTCAGAGCTGAAGACCGAAATCTGCCCTGCCTAGAACCTACTCAATCTGCAGCTGCCACTTCTAGATGCCCCGAGTCTGCAGCTGTAAGGTCTGCTAGTTGGAATCCCCTAGCTGGCCCCTGAAAACAGCACCCTAGCTGCTCTAGATATAGAAGCTATTCTTTTCATCTTCTTTAAGGGACCTCTGGCTGTTCAGAGCCTTTCAGATAAGACCTTTCGCCTTTGGATAGAATCATTAGAAAGGGCAGAATCTACTGCTAGGGTCTTTGACCTGATATATTATTCCGTTTTTAGGTAGTTCCTTTCTTGATTTTGGCAACTATTACTTCTTCAGTGCTTAGAGGGGAGATGTAGGTTCTTGACAAAGTCAACGAATTCCATAATGGAAGCGAGCATGCAGGCCATCGAGTCGGTAGGAGTACTTGTTACCAGCTGAGCTATACCATCTACATAGCCTTCAGAGGCGGCTAGTGTGTGTGTGTGATCGACTGTTATGCTAGTGATACCGGCTAGCAAGAAGAACCTAGTCAGGGCTACAGAATGTTTGCGTCCTGCTAGAACAAAGGTAGTGATAAGGGTAGGTTTACGACAAAGCCCTCCACATTGGATTATTCTAGGGGCTAAGTGTTGATGTAGGGTTAAGGTAATGTCTAGAAGAGGAATAACTAGGTCTAGAGCCTTTTTTGAATTTGCGCGGCATGATAGGTACACCTTGTCTGTCGACTCACTTGTGTAGTTTAAACTACCGAATTGCACTACTAGAGGATTGACTTAGTCAGAATCCGATTCTGATTCTGGTTCTGGCACTGGGGAATGCATTCTTGGGTGTTTAGTCGCTGGTGACTCCTCCTTTGAATTGTTGGAGTCATTATCAGAGGGGGTTCGCATGAACTGCGGTTTATATTTGCTCTCATGTTTTCTCATGAGGTTTAGCTGTGTTTGGAAATTGTGCATTGCAGAATATTCATCCAACACTACTTGTTTATAGGGCCACCCTGAAAATCCCTTAGGGGGTCTTCCATCTTTGTATGCTTTTATGTTATATTCTAGAGCGGCGGTGGGGCGGTCGCACGGGTCGCTCAGTTTCTCTAGCTTCTTTTTGGCAGTAGCTCCGCATGCGGTGCATATATATATATATATATATACACCTCCGTATATTATGATGGTGTGTGTGTGATGTATGGTCTTTCTGCCAACCGGTATAGGGTTGGTTCTGTGCGCTGGTAGGCAGGATGATGATAGGAAATCAAAAATATTGCTTGCATGTATAGATATATTTGTGTTACACACGGAACACAAGCATGTTTTGATTCTGTGGCTGCTTCTTGTATTTTCTCATTATATGTGGGCTTATATGTATATTCTGGGGTGACTTTGTTGTGCTCTCTGGGAGGCAGTAACTTGGTCACCGCTATGTGTCTTCTTTGTATGAGTCTAAGATCTCTGTGTATATTATTTATATCTGCAGATACTGTGTTTGGCACTGTATGTATATCTGCTGCTTGACCTGCAAGCACGTCTGCCATATGTTCCTTTTACATGCCATTCTTCCATCCATTCTGGGGCTTTACTTCACTTCTCTGGATTGTCCGCCGTGTGGCTGGGCATCCAGTACAGTCTAAGATCTATGTTTTTGGTTTCTATTATCTGGAAAAGTTCTGTCCATAGATCTGCATTATTTGCATGTTTAGCTCTTTTCTTTCCTTTGTAGTATGTGCTCTTGGTTATCTCGCTGTCTGTGAAGAAGTCTATGGTGCCGAAGTATTCTATATTGGTTACTGTGACTAGTACAGCCATGAGTTCAGCTCTGGGCACTGTTTGTATCCTCCCTGGTAGGGGCATACTCATATTATATAGTGGTCTGTGTGGTGAATTGTTGTCTACATGGGTGATGCCAATTCCGCACCTTCTTATGTTATCATGATTATGGATACCACCTGAGCCGTCCCCAAAATACAATCCGGATGGCCAACTGAAGTCAATGTCAGGAAGCTCAGGATTGGATTTGACAATGGAGAGTGGGTATTCTTCAAGTGGATGGTTATGTTCCGGTATGGTAAGTTGATGTTCGCATAGTATGCCTCTGTTGAAGTAAGCTATATGTTCATCTTTTAGGGAGCTTATGAGATGCTGTGAGTTTTTGATGTCTTCATCTTCCGACTGTGCCAAGTGTGGGCATGTCCACATGGCATGCCATTTGTCTATGTTATGTTCATGGCAGAATGGGCACGAGGTATGTTTTCCGAGGGTATGTGCCACCCTGTCTGCAGGCCACATGGCTCCTGCTTGAACTGTTTCAAGTATGGCTAATTCTGACCACTTTTTCTTTTTCTTGAGGGTGTGGTAATATGCAAGGGTTTCTTTCCATGCTATGGGTGTTGTTATGGATTCTGAGTTGTAGTGCTTATTTATATTTCCTACGTGTATTTTATGATATGATGTGATGATTTCTTTAATTATGGTCATTATTGGACACGGATGTTCTGGGTCGTGGCTTATTGTCCATACGTTATCTTCTGGGTCTCTCCATTCGTTATAGTTAATGGGTTTCCAATTAAGTGAAGTTAGTATGATGATGTGACTTATGATGCCGGTAGACTTATTTAATGAATTAGCCAGGGCTATCTGGCTTCCATTTTTTGGCGTGCCGTCTTGTGTTATTAAAGCCCATGCTTTATGTATATGTTTTTCTATAGGGGCTTTATTTTCTATGATGGGTATAATGAGTTTGAACCACAGTACGAATAATTCTCTGATGGCTCTTACAAATGGGTGTCCAGTTTGTCCGTATGATATGCATAGTGCAGAGTATCTGCATCTCCCTTTACTAAAGCTGCATTGGCCGCAGCTACTTCTATTTTGTTCCATTCTGCAACTTACAAGCTGGATGCTTGAAAGCCCCAAGTGGCTTTGGAGAAGCCAGCTCCACTAAAAAGGACTCTAGCTCTTCTAGATATTTTGCCAGTTGGTATATTTTATTAAAGCTCCTTTTGAGTTCTTACTTTTTTTTTAAGAATATGTTTCCGTATATGTGATTTCTTGGAGAAGGAGAAATCAACTCCTAAATCTCTTGTATTTTCTCTTACATTATATATGATTCATTTCTTTCTAAGTTCATTAACTATAATCTGTGCAGCACCACTTTTCTTTGATATTATGATGCCTTTAGTGCTTAGTTTGAGTCCGAGGGACTGGCTTATACGTACGAAGTCTTCTATGGCATCATACATCTTGTGTGTTGCTTCTTGATTGTCACCATGTGTGATCATGACTGTATCATCAACATATAATCTAGGTGGGTTGTTGATAATTATTTGTGTCATTCCTGATAGGAAGAGGGCTCTGGTTAAGGCTACTGAGTGCTTGCATCCTGCGAGTATAGATGTATTTACTAGAATAGGTCTACTGCAGAAGCCTTGGCACTGTATTATTCTGGGTGCAAGGTGTTGCAACATTGTCATACACAAGTCTACTATGGGAAATTGATGTTCTCTTGCCTGTTGCATAAGTATGTTTATATCAATTGTGTCAAAGAATTTTGCAAAGTCATGAAAGGCACCAATGACTTGCACTCTTCTGTGTATTTATATACTTCTGCTTCCAGGCCTCTGTATGCTGCTGCAGTTAGGGCTGATTTCCCTTTTCCAGAGGTGTCATATGCAACTGTCATATGTGTTTCCCATTCTGCTACTTCCGTTCTAGCTCTAAGTGATATTCTATACAGCATTTGTGTTTTAACAACCGTTCTGGTTCCACCTCCTGGTTTGCCAAACATGGCATTAAGGTTCATGAGGTTTTGTATAGGCTGGGATATTTTCTTATATGTATATTTTATGGCTTTGATGATTAATTCTTGTGCTTCTTCAGGCAGAGCCCTGAGTTCTGTGGCAGTCCACACATCTATGCCTCTGGTATCTTTAGGATAGCCTTTAAGCCCTGCCTGGTGTTCTTCTTGTCCATATGTTGTACTTATGTCAGTGTCTCTGAGTGCTTCTTGTACTGTATAATATTCTGAAGTATGATATTTAGTTGTTTGTCTAGTTCAGGAGTGGGTCTATTGCCCCTGGGTTCCCATTCATCTGCCTGACTATCTAAATGTTTATCTGGGCTGTGTTCAAATAGGCCATATGTGTCATTCTGTATGTTCATATATAGCTTGTCTTCTTTGGATATATAGTTAAACATTTGTGTGCCTCCTTTATATAGACATTCTTTGACATGCAGGTGCCATTGATTGATGCTAGCAAAGGCAGCTGCAAGTGTTAACTTCTTACTTAGTTTATCCAGCGTGTTATTGATGTCATCTATGCACACTAGGTCTAGAGCCTGCTGAGTCAGAGTAGGAATATTGACGGTGTCGGAGAATTTAGCCATAGCATGCAAGAAACCTATAACTTGTTGTCTAGTAAAGCGATAGACCTCTGCTTCAAGGCCTCTGCAGGCTGCTGCTATTAAGGCACACTTACCCTTGCTTGCCGTATCGGAATTTCCTGTCATGAAGCTGTCCCAGTCTGTAGGGCTCCTTTGGGACATTCTGTAGAGCATCAGTGTTTTGCTGATGGTTCGGGAGCCTCGATATGGCGTACCTAACATACCCTGCAAATTAATTATATTTTGGATGACTGAGATGCCTTTTTGAAAAAGTAGGAGATAGCAAAGGCTATCAATTTCTTGCATTCTGGAGGCGAGCCTCTTTGTTCTGTGGCTGTCCACATATATTTACCCTTGGTACCTTTAGGACATCCTTTTAGACTCGCCATTAGGTACTGGTAGTGTTCTTCACAAGTTTTCTGTGTGACGTGAGCTAGTATAGCCAAATTCCTAAATTTAGATAGTAGGCTATTCATGCTCTCTGTTAATCGTGGGGTGGTCTGGGCCACCAACTAGTTACCTGAGCCTGTAGGTTCTTAGTGGTAGAGTAAGAGAAGCTGTGCAAGGGCTATCAGCCATGGACATGTAGGCTTTAACTTCCCTCGATACATATGCAGACATGTTAGATCCTCCTTTCTGTGAACAACACTTGACAAATTCATACCAATCTTTGCTCGGTTGGGTAGCTGCCACCCTAGTTATTTTAGCTTCTAGGGTAGCAAGGAGTTGATGCAGATAGTCTTGCAAGATCTTAATATTCTCCTTAGGTGAGATAAATGTGTATGCTACATGCACCCAATCTGTGTCTTGGAGCATGTCACTGATAGTCCTGTTAGCGAAAGTTGCTGTAGGTGAACCCACTAGAATGTGGGCATAGATGAATTTAGAAAACCAGGAATAACTGAAATGCCATAGTTTTATAAGTTTTTAGGGGCGCTAACAATAGAAATCGCCTGTTTGACTGGGCTGACCGTACAAACAATATCTTCCGTAGAGATATAGGAGGGCAGGGACTTAACAATTCCCGCTGCATGTACAAGTTTAAGAATTGGCTCCTACCTATATACTGTCTCCTACCTATATACTGTACCTATATACTGTCCGTATAAGAATTGGGAGTACCACCTATGATAGGTGGCCTATCTGTAGCACATATATTTCTGTCTGTAAAGTGTTTGGCCCAATTTTCCACACAACCTTAGATGTGTGTTAAATAGATGATTTCATTTTTTGGCCAGTATCGTGTGTGGAACTGGGTTACCTAGAATGGCGTACCCTGATCTGTGTTTTCGTTTCGTTCGTATATCCTTGCCGAGGTTTTTGGATTCGCACATTGTTTGATCTAGATCCTCTGTAGAAAATGATTTGCCATTTGAGCTCAAACCTCTCTGGAGGGAGAGGTTTAGGTATGTGTAGTTTTGTCCCTGCGACTAGAGCTGCCCCGTTTATCTGAATAGAGTACCCAAAATAAGCCAACGGAACATCGACTATTTGGCTAGCTGTTAGGATGGCAATATTCATACTTCCAGAATAAGTTAGATCATCTATTTTCCTGTACCCATTTCTGATAGAAGGGTCACCTGTCAATTCCAAGGCAGACAGACTGTGGGCCTGCAACAAACCTAAGTTCCTTAGATCCTTCATGTCTATGTTGAAGTCACCAAACATCGAGATAGGTAAGTTTAAAATGGTCCTCAACACAACAACTTGCTGAAATATAGCTACGTTTGCCTTGCTGAATTCTTCCCCTACCCTTGAGTTTGGCAAGCACACAATGGATCGTTTTTCTTCAGAGTAACAATCTTAGCTGCTTTATAGACAATGGTACTATAGAAAATTGTTTGATGATTCCCCAAACATCTTGCCTTATATTTGTAGAATTCCAATTAAATTTCGTTGCTATAGTTTCGCGCCCATGTGTTCCACCATTCAACGGGGGTCTGGGTTGGCTTGATAATCAAAAGATAAATTTCTCCAATAGGAAATGTTTATTTGTTTGTCATGTGTTGGAGGCCAGGAGCACCCTACAGCCATAGGAATACCTGGGAAGCTAGAGGGATACCTTGTAACTTGGAGGCCGGGAAGCCCCTACAGCCATGGGAATACCTGAGTAACTGTAGGGATACCTGGTAACTTGGAGGCCGGGAAACCCCTACAGCCATAGGGATACCTGGGGAGCTATAGGAATACCTGGTAACTTGGAGGCCGAGGCCCCTACAGCCATAGGGATACCTGGGGAGCTATAGGAATACCTGGTAACTTGGAGGCCGAGGCCCCTACAGCCATAGGGATACCTGGGGAGCTATAGGAATACCTGGTAACTTGGATGCCGAGGCCCCTACAGCCATAGGGATACCTGGGGAGCTATAGGAATATCTGGTAACTTGGAGGCCGGGAAACCCTTACAACCATGGGAATACATGGGCAGCTATAGGAATACCTGGTAACTTGGAAGCCGGGAAACCCCTACAGCCTTAGGAATACCTGGGGAGCTATAGGAATCCCGTGCAACTTGGAGGCCGGGCAAGCCTCCAGTGGGAGCGATAGGAATACCTGGGGAGATATACCTCATGAATACCTCCGTAACTTGGAGGCTGGACCAATAGTAAGACCAAAGGGATAGGAATACCAGTGGGAGCCATAGGAATACCTCATGAATACTTACGTAACTTGGAGGCTGGACCAAGATTATACAATTCTTCACGCACAAGTGAGAACCCCATTATGCTACGCATGTTTGGGTAAAAACGTCAAATACCAAACACGCTGTTGGTCAAAATACAACTACTAGCCCCAGGGTGCTATTTCGTAATATATTGGGTCGCCCAGTTTCGATGTTCTCTTACCCCGATCTGCCTTGTCCTGCCGGGCCCGCCGCGCGCCTGCCGCCGTCTGCCGCCCGCCGCCCGCCGCCCGCCACCCACCCGTCGGGCAGCACCCGCCCGCCGCCTCCATCTATCTGCATGGGTCCATGGGCCAATGGGGGTCCCATGGGCCCACAGGGCCCTACGGCGACCGGTTGATATCCCAGCCAAACGGTTCCTATCCCAGCCAGACGGTTCGTATCCCAGCTAGAGGCGGGGAACAGAGCTGGTTCGGGCAGCGGCGACTGCATTTTCGATAGGAAAATAGCAATTTTCATAGCCGGTGGATGAATTCACAACCCTAAGGCTCCACGGGACCAGATGCAACACATTTGGCTGGGATAGTAACCGTGTTGTCTTCCTACAATGACATCTTGTCTTTTGGGACATCACATACACTTCCTGCATATATGTCATTAGATTAACCATAAATTTTCGCACAACCTGATGGGCTGCATCATATACGCTTTCCTGTGCATTACCTCTACTTGGAACACCAATAGGATATGTACCCACATAAGCCACACCATATTAGATGCCAAATCGGACCCAAATCGCAATATGTTCCACATGTACTTGAGGACTCTCATACAATATCCACATGTGGGCTCCTATGGGATATTTCCGACACATGGGCCGATATAGTACCAGGGAAATTTCGGAAGTATCGTATGGGATAGTTTCAACACATGGAACGATTTAAGTTGGGGCAAGAGGAAGCACATGCGGAAATGCTCAATTATCGAATTCCGGAAAATGGAGCCCGAGTTCCACTATAATCCCCAAATGCACAATTACTGTATACAGAATTCCTACGAAACCGTTGACGCATTTCCTCCACGATTCTATATTCGGAACAAATACATAATAACAACAATGCGAACACCCAAAAACTTCTTACTGCAGATGCTTCTAAACAACCAGGAATCCAAGGGCAATGAATCGACGCTCAATGAATATATTCCTTGTCCCTTTGTCTTCCGTTGGGTGTTTTGTGGGCCGCTCTGGATTTCCTGACTGTGAAAATACAAGAGTGGCATGAGCAGTTCAGCACACAATTAATGCTGTAACTGTGATATGTGGACTGCAGTGCAATGGATGCTGCTATTGTACTATGTGGGGTTTCGCTCTGTTGGAGTAAAACAACAGGTTCACCACGAAAACATGTTCGTATTTGGTGTACACGGCTCCAACTGGTGTTGCGGTCCCTGTTGGATTGGAAAGTAAATCTTGGTGTTCGATAATTGCATCATCAGTTTGTCTCGCAAACGAGTTCAATAATTAGCAGCTATACTGCAATATTTTGTAAGGTCATAAAGGTCCACCGTGCTCGTAGCCAAGTAAAAACTACCAAAACATGTATATTCCACAATTCGCAGAGCCAAGAGACAACATGTAGATGGGGTGGTATTACAAAGGGGAAGCAAGAAATACCACGTTTTGGGGGCAGCAATCGTGCGGCTGGGATACCAACCGTCTGGCTGGGATAGGAACCGTTTGGCCGGGATAGGAACCGTTTGACAGGACTTAAAGCCCCAAACCACTTTCCTGGCTGGGATAGGAAACGTCTGGCTGGGATAGGAACCGTCTGGCTGGGATAACACCTTCTCTCGGGCCCTACGGGCCCCGTGGGCCCATAGGGCCCTCTGGGCTCATGGGCTCCATAGGAAAACCACCCAGAACTATTACCTAAAGAGACAACAAAACATCGAATTTGGTGGAAGCCACTATATATACATATATATATATATATATATATGTGACTTGTAACAAGTTGAGGTCTGATGTTCCACAGAAGCTGAGATGGCTACGCCTCGGATGCCCTGCAATAGCGGAGCCTCCTAGTCACCATGTGCATCCACTCCTCCAGGGCCCCACAATTGTGCAACAAATGGAGTAACAATTTGCAGACTTGAACAAGCACCACTTGCTTTGAAAAAGTGTGCCGGTATGGATCAAGATAACCACCACCGTGCATTAATAACCCCCCCTCCTCCTGGGTTATTACCCCCTCCCTAGCAGGGTTGAACGCATATTTGATACATATTCATCACTCATACGCAAAGCGGCCTTCGGCCGCCTCCACTCAGGGGAAGGCACCGGCATAGAATTGATTTAACAATCTCTGGGTGACCACTGCACACACCTCCAGCAGCTAGAGCGACATATGCCACAGACAAGGACAAACATGCCGCAAGGAAAGACATGCAAAAGATGAAAGGCCATGCCCAAGGTCTGGACACAACTGCGGTTCCAAGGAGGCCTAACCGACAGATCAGCCCAAGCTACACTAACCATGAGGCCAAGGCCGTTAGCCTGGCCCCGCATTCATCAAAGGAATCTCAAGAAGTGATGCGTCCAGCAAGCAGCTGGCCAAACACTCATCAAGCGAACACTAAGGAAACCTGTACATGGAGAGGAGCAGGCCTCATAGACAATCAAGCGAATCCCTACGATCCACACTGACTCATTTACAGTACCCGGAGAAAACTGACACCAAATGCACAGAAAAACGATCAAGAAGAACCCGACAACAAAAGAAACAAAATAACTGCAAATCAAACAAGAAAGACAATCTAACTCATAACTGAGGCCCCCATGCTCACACTCGCCGCCAATTTCCGCACTGAAGATCTCGAGCTCGATCACCTTTGCCTCCGGACCTGCAATGTCCCGATAGTAGGCCGACCTGTTGAAAAACCAGCGGGTGGTCTACAATCCATGGGTTCTGCCAGACATAGTGTCCGGAGCACTCGTGGCCTAGATTCTGCCCCTGCGCAGGAGTATCAACCTGCTTCTCCAGCTGCTCTGCCCCACAAGCCTGAACCTGTTCTAGGACCTTTGCCTGCTCTTTCGCCTTGGTCGCCAAAACAAGGTGTCGGTGTAAGCTGAGAGCACTCGAAGGAGCCATTATCCATGGGATGCTTGTCGGGGCTGTCAACGGCATCTGCCCACAGAAGCTTTTGCTCCAGGACACCCACTCCAGAGGAATCCAGTAACTGCAGTGCGCTTTGCACACAAGCCCTTGAATCAAGCACCCCTGTGACACCAACGGCCCCATATTGCCTCCATAAAAGCAGAAGTGCTGCGCCATTGCTGAAGTCCTTCAAAGACACCGTCAAATACCTTTGGAGCATGTTGCAATGGACCTTCCAACAAAGTCTGCCCTCCCACAGCCGGGCCACAATCATCTGATTCGTCCAACGAGAGGTGCTCCTGTGTGTCCCTGCAAAATTGCCTTACCTGATCCAGCAATGTGGTGTCCGGGTGTGCTGCACCGGCTGGTGCGAGTCTTGGAAAGCGTGCCCAGGCGACTAGCCAACTTTGTTCCAGTGCGGCCAGCATTCCTGAGGTGAAGTTTCGCCGCTATCCCTCCAGTCCTGCCCTGACTGAGGCCTGGCCTAAACAATACCAGCACTTGCTCAAGACGGGGAATGCTCATCTGGTCGTCCGGTATGCCTGCACCAGCATCATATTAATCAGCACTGTGGTCGCCTGGCAATGCTGGCCTGGTAGCAGCACGAACCGCTGCCGCAATTTGCGACTCGGCTGCATTCCGGGCGCAGCAAGAAGCCTCGACTCCAAGCACTGCGCCAAAAGCAGCTTGGGCAACCGGCAGGCCAGCAAGCCCTGCCAACGCTTTCTCCCAATTGACCGCCATGGCGGTAATCGCTGCCTAACACAATCACCGAAAGGCTTGAGCCAAAATGGTTACGGATTTGTGAAGACATTATGGGTGATTATATATATATATATATATATGTATCATATCATATGTGTATGCACCATGCTGCGCACCTCCACATTGTCCTGGAATATTATTCCAGGGTGGCGGTTCCAGGACATGTGAACATGATGTGGCAGATATGCATGTCGCGTTCGTTCCACACAATTATCGTAATTTGAAATATCTGTTATGTGAATATAGCTCCCCCCGCCATACATATGATTGTTGAAAGTTTGCTATGCATAGGTGCAAACAATAATGTATATCGACGTGACCTTTATTTGATGTTTCGTGTCTCTGATGGCCGTGAGCATTCGCATTGGATGCGAGCCGGAGTTCCGTGGAGTAATTTTCGGGAATTGTTGCGTTTGCTTGAATGACGATTTGTATTTTACACCTTGTATGTTTCCTGTTGGCCAAGTGGGGGGAACCCGAATTATGACTGTTGGCTCAAGGCCGGGCCCAAATTATCACTGTTGGAGCCAGGCGGGGGACCCTTCCATATTTCCTTAAGGTGCTGTCATTCATCTGTCGCACGTGCTTTTGTACTCATTGCATAAACCGAAAGACCCCGCTTCTGAAGCAAGCGACTGAGGCCACCCAAACTTGGCAAATCTTGCAACACAAGCCGCGACTCGCTAATTGAAAGATTTGAATGCAGCTAAGGGCTTAATAGGAAATATTTTATGGGAGGTTTTTCGTTTACCGTAAACCCTAAACCATGAATCCTAAACCCCCACCCCCACCCCCTAAACCCTAAATGCGACCCCACAGCCACATCCCATTTTGCGAAGTTCTTTTGAGTTTTTTTTTGCTCGGCACTGAACACTGCTGCGAAATACTACCTTCTTGACTGATCTAAGATCACACAGCGGTACTCTTCGCAAGACTGTAGCCCTTCGGGGGGAATATGTTTTCGCAAAAACACATAAGAAAATCAGTTTCGTGGGCAGGGACAATGTAGTTGCTATTCAAAAATCACACGACGAATGCAACTAGCAACACGACGACATACACAAATGTGTGTTTCACAGAGTTTCCATAATGATATGTTCACATGCATCTTCACATTCCCAAATAATTTGATCAACGTATACTCCAATAGTTGCCTTGAATGGAATCTCATGGGTGCCTCTTTTGCTAAAGAATTGTTTCCCTCTCGACAAAGATTCGACAACACTTATTCGTTTGACAAAGATTCGATTCGTTTTTGTACGTTTCTGGACGCCTCAATACTTTCAAGTAACACACAATTTGGAGATGAATGCAATGGGATCGGTCCGAGGGTCAGGGGTCTGGAAAGCAAGGTCTGGAAAATAGGGTCTGGGATTGGAGAAAGATCCCGCACATATTTGACAACAAATGCACCCATGAGATTCCATCTAGGTTTCAGCTTCCCCTGGCTTCAAGGTTCAAGGACTCCGTGTTCCACATTCAAGAAAGGTCGTGCCCTCTTGCTATGAGCCAAGCTTTACTCGGATGCAAGTTTTTGTGTTAACCGAGACATATCCAATGACGATAAGGTTTCTCAACGGCTGTACATGGAAACCCAAACCAATGATTCTGGTTTCTCCATGCCTGGTATCCCCAAGTTTGTCCAAATTGCCAAGCCCAGTCGCGCGATCCACTGCCCAGAAACACTCAAGTTGATGCCAATCCGAACTGCAACCACCAAAAAACTGAAGTGCGACAGAACCATGAACCACCGCACACAATCTCAAAGTTACCACCCACACCCGAAGCAGAAACCTTAATTTGCCCAGATTGCAGCTATGTCACCCCAAATCCTGGTCCTCGAGCAGGCGCAGCAAAGCTACCAAATCTACGACTGTGTATACGAACATCTTTCTCTCTCTCTCTCTCTCTACCTAGATATCTACGACAATGTATACACTCACACTTATAAGCACAATGTACTCTTGAAACCTCGGACTCATCTTTAACCACCAAGACACAACCACAATCAAAATAATCTTTGAACATCATGGGGGCATGCTCAGAGCTGACATAATATCGGTCTGCCTGCACATGCAGCCCATCGATCGCATTCGCTGCTCTTGGGATGGGTTGAAGGAGAGCCCAACTCCTCACGCTCGATGGAACCGTCACCACTGCTATCCATGACATCGAATGCCTTCACCAAGGAGCCAAACGTACTGATGAGGTACCTGTCAGACAGAACATCTGAACACCCAAGCCCTAAACCCAGACTTCACACCGGGTGACGAACATTCAAATATGTACAGGTACATTGACGGTGCACTTCAGAATACTTTGGGGCCCAGGCAGCACAATACTTCAGGGGGGTCAGGACACCCCTGAATCATTGTGCAGCCTGGCCCGCTCGGCCCCCTAAAGTATTGTGAAGTGCACCGTCACATCAAGCATGTCTGCACAATTTTACTGTTTTACTGTTTCACGGTGCCACCAGAGAGGTGGCTATGGTAGTCTCAATGCAACTCCAAACTGACACAACAAAGCTAACATCATCATCACTAGAAAACAACAAGGCGTCATACAACTATATACAATGCCTGCACAATGCTTATGCTTGGTGAGCTTACAAACCTGCTGAATATATTCAGGCTGGTGACTGGGCGTATTAATAGGATGTTCAGGGTGCTAGCGTAATATTTGTGGAGAGCGCCTGCTTGTCCAAGACCACAGCTTGTAGGTAGTATTGAAATTGCGGTACTACACTAAAGGCCAAATATGGGTAACGAACTAGGCCGTCTCATGTGAACCTGCAACCCATACAATTCCAAACAATGGATAACCAAGCAAGGCGGATTTTTTGCACACACATATTATGAAACTAGGAGACGCCGCAGTCCGGTGGGCTGTATTTTTCCTTTGCGTTTGAAACAATGGGTATTTGGAACATTCAGTCGAACCGAGGTTGCACGTCCAAGCCGCAGCTTTGAATCATGAGGCACGTCACCACTGCTTAAACTTCTGCATGTCACAAGTACAGGACCAATACAGTGCAACTTCAGAACCCATCACATGAACCGAACACCCACATGTTTCAAACAATATGCGCCAGAGTAGCCCATTCACTGAGCATTTACTGCACTGCTTAGCACACAAAAATGGTGCTCAAATGCTGGATTCCAACGAACATCGCTACAAATGTGCGTGAAGTTCTGACTCCTCCCGACAACCTCATTCACACAATGGTTAATGAAAAACATGCACTCAGTGCGGTCATCTTGATAACGAACTGGTGATTAAATTCCGGATTAAATGAAAATCGGTACAAGTTTCCCTAAACAATGTTTACGTTGAAGGGCCCTCTAGAACTCTTTAAGAACAGGCATGTGGATTTCAAAACCCCACACGCAATGCTTATAGTCCACTTGAGTCGGTAAGTTTCACTACGGACTAAACTAACGCACATGCACTCCACACTGTGCAGCGGATGGTGCATTGAAAATCCGACATAGAATTCCTGAAACGTGCGTCACTCTACGGCGCTTTGGACATTCAGCAGCAAAATCATCGTGTGTTTTCATGCCAGTGCGCAAAAAATGACTTGACGCCATTCTGCGGCCGTTTGCGTGTTTATTGTAGCCTCCCAGACCGTGGCCTCCCAGCCTGTAGCATCCCAGGCAATGGACTTCCAAACCCCAAATCGGTTACCTCGAGACTGTAGCCTCCCAGACTGTAGCCTCCCAGACTGTAGCCTCCCAGCCTGCATGTGGATTTCCAAGCCTCGAAGCGGTTACCTCGAGACAATAGCCTCCCAGGCTGTAGGCTCCCAACCTGCATGTGGATTTCCAGACCCCAAATCGGTTACCTCGAGACCAGACTGTAGCCTCCCAGCCTGCATGTGGATTTCCAAACCCCAAATCGGTTACCTCGAGACTGCAGCCTCCCAGACTGTAGCCTCCCAGACTGTAGCCTCCCAGCCTGCATGTGGATTTCCACACGTCAAATCGGTTACCTCGAGGATGTAGCCTCCCA